>ENA-OQCX01000871-OQCX01000871.1-human-gut-metagenome-genome-assembly--contig:-NODE-871-length-15103-cov-2.284655_pt1 | contig 15103 bp, 13 predicted proteins | sample MGYA00242762_ERZ504587 | MGnify/ENA primary metagenome ERZ504587 (study PRJEB26092, sample SAMD00036337) | human gut metagenome | host: Homo sapiens | study: EMG produced TPA metagenomics assembly of...
CCGATTCATTCGGGGCGCTTTTTGTTTTGCCATGATAGCGCAAATACCAAAAAACTTGTGTACAATTTGTGCCGCTATGGAGAAATTCGAACTACATATACTTGGATGCGGTTCTGCTTTGCCCACCACTCGCCATTTTGCGACATCGCAGGTTGTGAACTTGCGTGAAAAGCTTTTTATGATTGACTGTGGGGAAGGAGCGCAGATGCAGTTGCGTCGTTCCCGCTTGAAGTTTTCCCGCTTGAATCATATCTTTATTTCCCATCTTCATGGCGATCATTGCTTTGGACTGTTAGGACTGATTTCTACCTTCGGTCTGTTGGGACGAACGGCAGACTTGCATATCCATTCACCCAAAGGACTGGAAGAACTGTTTGCTCCCTTACTTTCTTTCTTTTGCAACGCTGGCCTATAAAGTCTTTTTCCATGAATTTGAGACGAAGGAGCCGACGCTGATCTATGACGACCGCTCGGTGGCTGTGACCACCATTCCTTTGAGACACCGTATTCCTTGCTGCGGTTTTCTTTTTGAAGAAAAGCAGCGTCCCAATCATATCATCAGAGATATGGTGGATTTCTATAAAGTACCCGTCTACGAACTGAACCGGATCAAGAAGGAGCGGATTTTGTAACTCCCGAAGGAGAAGTCATTCCGAATCATCGGCTGACCCGTCCTTCTGCCCCTGCACGAAAATATGCTTATTGCTCCGACACGATCTACCGACCTGAGATCGTGGAGCAGATAAAGGGGATAGACCTTCTTTTCCACGAAGCCACCTTTGCTCAGACCGAACAGGTGCGGGGCAAGGGAAACTCATCATACAACTGCTGCACAGGCCGCACAGATTGCTTTGAATGCTGAAGTGAAACAATTGGTTATCGGACATTTTTCCGCTCGCTATGAGGACGAGTCTGTATTGTTGAATGAAGCAGCGGCTATCTTCCCCCAAACGGTTTTGGCAAGAGAGAATATGTGCATAACCATAAATAACTATACAGATACGAGAGACTATGACCCCTTATAACGAACGTGAGGTTCTGAAACTCCTTCAGGAGGAGAGTACACAGCGGAAAGGATTTGAGTTGATTGTGGCGCAATACAGCGAGCAGTTATACTGGCAGATCCGCCGGATGGTACTGTCGCATGAAGATGCGAACGACCTTCTGCAAAACACCTTCATCAAGGCATGGACAAATATTGATTATTTCCGTGCCGAGGCGAAGCTGTCTACGTGGCTCTACCGTATTGCGCTGAATGAATGTCTTACTTTTCTGAACAGGCAGCGTGCTACAACGACGGTGGCTATCGACGATCCCGAAGCGGCGATTGTGCAGAAACTGGAGAGTGATCCCTACTATTCGGGCGATCAGGTGCAGATGCTATTGCAGAAAGCATTGCTGACCTTGCCCGAAAAACAACGAATGGTGTTCAACCTGAAGTCTATACTGAACGTCTATGGCACAGGTCCGCGCATCCAGCGGCTGGTTCCCGGCGTTACGGTACTGGACGGCTGCATCTACATCGTAGGATTCGTATCCGGCAAAGGCGAAATCACGCAAATGGGCAAGATATTCCGGTTGGTTTACGGGGCACACAAAGACACCATTGTTTCCCGTGAAACATTGGCAGCCATACAGCGGGATTTGCAGGAAAGCGGCATCAAGGCCGACATATCTCCCGACATCAACCGCGACACCTTCGTCAAATGGTCTTTCATCTCGCCATGGCCGTTACCGGAGCCTACTACGACGTGCCTATGGGCGAAGTGCAGAAGCCCGGCAAAGTACGCGACACCTTCATCGGGCTTTCGCAGGAAAGCGCGGCCTTGGGACGGAAACTGGGCATCGGGTTCGAGGAAGATATCGTAGCGTACAACCTCAAGGTAATCGACAAACTTGCCCCCGAAAGCACCGCTTCCATGCAAAAAGACATGGCGCGCGGCCACCAAAGCGAAGTGCAGGGATTGCTTTCGACATGATTGCGGCAGCCGAAGAACAGAATATCGACATCCCTACATACAGAATGGTAGCGGAGAAATTCAAATAATTTTATACCTTTGCCTCACCATCTTATACAGTTTTCGTCTTCCGGAGCGTAGCGCAGAACCTCTTCCGTGCAATACATACATAAAAAGAGCAGATTCTGCGCTACGCTCCGAAGGACGAAAACAAAGATATAAACTAACTTAAATTGCTTATGAATATGCTGACTCTCCTCTCTATCAACTGGAATCCTAACCCGGAACTGTTCAACCTTTTCGGCAGCCTTCCAATCCGGTATTACGGCCTGTTATGGGTGGTAGGTATCGCTCTTGCCTACGTAATAGTACACCGCCAATACCACGACCGGAAAATCGACGAAAAGACATTCGAACCGCTGTTCTTCTACTGCTTCTTCGGCATCCTGGTAGGAGCGAGACTGGGGCACTGTCTGTTCTACCAGCCGGATTATTACCTGAATCACTTCTGGGAAATGATACTTCCCGTGAAGTTCCTGCCGGACGGCGGCTGGAAGTTTACCGGCTATGAAGGCTTGCCAGTCACGGCGGTACGCTGGGACTGATTATCGCCCTCTGGATGTACTGCCGCAAAACCAAGATGCACTATATGGATGTGCTGGACATGATAGCCGTAGCCACACCTGTCACCGCCTGTTGCATCCGCCTTGCCAACCTGATGAACTCCGAGATTATCGGCAAGCCGGCCGATGTGCCTGGGCTTTCGTCTTTGAACGGGTGGATATGCTGCCCCGCCATCCGGCACAGCTCTACGAGGCAATCGCCTACTTCATCTTCTTCCTGGGCATGGTCTACCTGTACAGGCGCGGACAAAAGCAGCAGGAAAACAAGCTCAAAACGGACTTCAGCACCACCAAAGCCAAGTCCACCGCAATGCAAACCGGTGCTACCCTACCCTATCACCGCGGTTTCTTCTTCGGCCTCTGCCTGACTGAAATATTCGTATTCCGCTTCTTCATCGAGTTCCTGAAAGAGGATCAGGTGGATTTTGAAAGCGCAATGACGCTGAATATGGGGCAATGGCTCAGCATTCCGTTCATACTTATCGGAGTGTACTTCATGTGTTTCCACGGCAAGAAAACGGCAGGAAAATAAGAACTCCGCAACAATAAAAAAATATCAAGGCATGAAACCGACAGTTCCACCTAAGGAAACTGAAAGTTCCATGCTTGATACTTCTTGTTCCACTACGTGAAACAAAGAGTTTCTCGCGGGGAAACAAACCGTTCCCTCAGGAGAATTTTTTTGTTTCATTCTTTGAAACCCGACTTACGTCGCAGGTTACTTTCCTTTGACTATCCGCTTGATGTCATTCAGCTTGTTCAGCGCTTCGAGCGGTGTCAGGTTGTTCACATCCAGGTTCAGTATCTCGTCGCGTATCTGGCACAACACCGGGTCGTCGAGCTGGAAGAAACTGAGCTGCATGCCGCCGCGCGTCTCTCCCACTTCAACCATCGGCTTGGCCGCGATGCCTTGCTGGCGGTTGTCCTTTTCAAGCTGTTTCAATATATCACCGGCGCGTTTCACGATACTCTTGGGCATACCCGCCATTTTGGCTACATGGATACCGAAGGAATGCTCGCTGCCGCCGCGCTCCAGTTTGCGCAGGAAAATGACCTTATTGTCGATTTCCTTCACCGATACATTATAGTTCTTGATGCGCTTGAAGGATTTCTCCATTTCGTTCAGTTCATGGTAGTGCGTGGCAAAGAGCGTACGCGCCTTGGCATGCGGATGTTCGTGGATATACTCCACAATGGCCCAGGCAATGGAGATGCGTCGTAGGTAGAAGTGCCGCGCCCCAACTCGTCAAAAAGCACCAGGCTGCGGGAAGAAAGGTTATTCAGGATGTCGGCCGCCTCGTTCATCTCCACCATAAACGTAGACTCGCCCACGGAGATGTTGTCGCTGGCTCCCACACGGGTGAATATCTTGTCCACCAGACCGATATGCGCGCTTTCCGCCGGACGAAACAGCCGATTTGCGCCATAAGCGTAATCAGGGCGGTCTGACGGAGCAATGCCGACTTACCCGCCATGTTGGGACCGGTAATGATGATTATCTGCTGCGTACTGCTGTCCAGCATCACATCGTTGGCTACGTACTTCTCGCCTATCGGAAGCTGCTTCTCGATGACCGGATGACGTCCCTGGTGTATCTCCAGCACCTCGTCGTCGGAGATTACGGGACGGATATAATTGTTTTCGCGGGCTGCGGTGGCAAAAGACAGCAGGCAGTCCAGCCGGGCTATCTGGTTCGCATCGGTCTGAATGGCAGGAATAAACTCACTCAAGGACTGCACCAGCTCTGCATAAAGCTGTGTTTCCAGCACCAGTATCTTGTCCTCGGCGCGAGTATCTTTTCCTCATATTCTTTCAATTCCTGCGTAATGTAACGCTCGGCATTGACCAATGTCTGCTTGCGAATCCACTCCTGCGGCACTTTATCCTTGTGCACGTTGCGCACTTCGATATAGTAACCGAACACATTGTTATAGCCGATTTTCAGGCTGGGAATGCCCGTAAGCTCACTCTCCGCTGCTGTATCTGCAAAAGATAGTCCTTGCCGGAATAGGCTATCCGGCGCAGCTCGTCCAATTCGGCATTCACGCCGGATTTTATCACACCGCCTTTATTGACAAGCAACGGCGGGTCGTTGTTGATTTCCCTTTCGATGCGGTCGCGGATGGAACGGCAGATGTCCAGTTGTCCGCTGATATGGTTCAGACTGGCGTTATCGGCATCCATACAGGCTTCCTTAATCGGTTCGATAGCCTGCAGGGCCACTTTCAGAGCGACTACCTCGCGGGGAGAAACACGTCCTACGGCTACTTTGGAGATAATGCGTTCCAGGTCGCCTATCAAGTGCAACTGCTCTTCAATCACTCCCTTGAACTCAGGCTTCCGGAAGAAATACTCCACCACGTCCAGCCGTCCGTTAATGGGCTTCACATCCTTCAGGGGGAATACCATCCAACGCTTCAGCAGGCGGGCCCCCATCGGGCTGATTGTTTTATCTATCACATCCAACAAGCTGCTGCCGCCGTCGTTCATGCTGCCCATCAGCTCCAGGCTGCGCACCGTAAACTTATCCAGACGGACGTACTTATCTTCCTCTATACGTGCCAGCGAGGTGATATGCCCTATCTGCGTATGCTGCGTCATAATGAGGTACTGCAAGATAGCCCCCGAAGCGATGATACCGTTTTTGAGATGCTCCACGCCGAATCCCTTCAGGTTCTTCACTTCAAAGTGTTTCAGCAGTTTTTCGCGGGCGGTGGTTTCCGTAAACACCCAGTCGTCCAGCTCGAACGTAAAGAACTTGCTGCCGAAATTGCCTTCGAACATTCCCCGGCGGCCACGCTCAAACAGCACCTCTTTCGGGGCAAAGTTGTTCAGCAGCTTGTCTATATGGTCAAAGGAGCCTTCGGCGGTCAGGAACTCACCGGTGGAGATATCCAGAAACGCCACCCCGCAGGCGCCTTTACCGAAATGAACGGCGGCGAGGAAGTTGTTTTCACGGTAATTCAGTATATTGTCGTTAATGGATACGCCCGGCGTTACCAATTCGGTGATACCGCGTTTCACCAGTTTCTTGGTGAGCTTCGGGTCTTCCAACTGGTCGCAAATGGCTACGCGCTTGCCCGCACGTATCAGTTTGGCAGATACGTATCGAGCGCATGGTGGGGAAAGCCTGCCATTTCAATCGTTTTTCCCTTGCCGTTGGCGCGCTTAGTCAAGGTAATGCCTAATATTTCAGAAGCCAGGACGGCATCGGTGGAATAAGTTTCATAGAAGTCGCCGCAACGAAACAGCATGACCGCATCGGGGTGCTTTGCCTTCAACTCAAGAAACTGCTTCATCATCGGGGTAAGGACAATATCTTCGTGCATACAGGTATATCTTTGCGGAACACAGAAGCACGGTGGCGCAGAGTTTTTAACGGTATGAACTCCCGGTTTCATGAAGCAGACGCTCTGCACAAGCAACTCTGTGCCACCGTATCTCTGTGTTCATTGATTAATGTCACAAAGATAATCCTTTTTTAGAAAATACGTATGTAAAGGGTTTCAATCCTTAGCAAGCCTTAACAAAGCCGGTGTTTTTGCTAAAACATGTTATAAAACACACTTTTTTATTTGCTTTATTTGGAAATTTCCCGAAAGTCCGTACCTTTGCACTGTGTTTTTCATAGTATTAGATTTAAGGTTAACAAAGGTTGGAGTACAGCGGTACTCCTTTTTTTATGCCCGTACGTCCGGTTCATACATCCGCAGCGCCCGCGCATGTCCGGCTTCAACCGCTAAAACCGGCGCAAAAGTTCCTCGAGCGTCACACCGCTGTCCGCTTTCATCTTCTCCATACGAATACGCTTCAGGCGCTTCTTTACCGAATCTTTTTCCAGATGCATGATTTGTGACATTTCCAGTTGTGACAGTTGCATCTTCACCATACAGCAGTAGCGCAAATCCTCTTTATTCAAAGCAGGATAGTGTTGTTGCAGCCGCCTGGTGAAGTTATCGAAAATAATGTCCGCGTTCTGCACAATGTCTTCCCAGTCATCGTCCGAAAGAAGGATATTGCTCCCCTTCTCTATCTCCTGAACGATACGCTGGTTCAGCCTTCTGAAGAAAGTCTCCTTCAGCCGGGCTTCCTTCTGCTCCATTTCGGCCATACGCTGCAAGTTCTCGGTAGTTACTTGCCGCTGATGATGCAATTCTTCCTGCTGACTGGCAAGCTGGTGCTGCTGCTCCACCAGCCGGCGGCGGTTGCGCCAATAAAAGAAATAAATGGTACTTGCTATCCACAGCGACAATAGGGACAAGGTAGCCATCAGATATACATTGCTCTGCCTTTCGGCGGCCTGAGTGCGCCAATAAAGGTTCTCCACGGACAGTTGCTCGTGCTTGTAAAGCTCCTGCAACGCAATGACTTCCGCCGTATGGCGTTGCTTCCTCACGCTGTCCGCCAGTTCCGTAAAACGCAGCAAAAGAGAGTATGCCTCATTGCACCGTCCCATTTTATAATACGCTCCGGACATATGGTTATAGGCATCTGCCTGTGTTGCCAAATTCGGGCTGGCAACGGCTTTCCGGAAATAATGGTAAGCGGAGTCATACTGCCCCAGCTTCCCGAACAAATCCACCTTATCGGCATACAGGCGAGAATGGCAAGGGTATCTTTACGGGACGTAACCCGATAGCTTTGTCTATATATTCCAGTGCCTTTCCGTTCTCTCCCATTTTGGCATAGATACTGCCCAAATCGGTATATACATGAGGTAATTGCGACGGCAGGGAATCCGCTATTGCCGCATCATAGGCGGCCTGTGCATAATAAAGGGCGCTGTCCAGCCTGTTCAGAAAGTAATAGCCGGTGGCGATATCGCACAACGCCAGGTTCTTGTAAAACAGATTGTCCATCCTCAACGCCGCCTTCAACGCCTCTTTGGAATAGCGCATCTTGCCCTCATACTCTTCCTGGTTCAGGCAGACGACTCCCAGCCATGTATTGACCCTGTAGAGCTGCTCGTCATTGCCGCTTCCCTGCAGGAAAAGCAAGGCTTTCAGAAAAGACTGCATGGCATCCTTCATGCGGTACAGCCGCCTGTCCAGGTGCGCCTTGCAGTACAACGCCCGTTCGGCATACAGAGAATCTCCCGACTCACTGAAATATTTGATGGCCGGCAGCAGCAATGTATCGGTTTCCGCATTCAACTGCTGTTTCCGGTGCATGGCTTCGGACAATAATAAAGCGTAGAGCGCATAGTCGCGGTCGGTAAGGTTGTTCTGCGGCTCTTTGATTGCCTGCATCACGGCGATAGCACTGTCCGTCTCTTTCTCCGCCATCAGTTTTTCCGCCAGCGCTACCCGGCGGTCGGGACCGCACGCTACCAGAAACATACTCCACAAAACAACCGAAATTATATGTTTATACCTCATCGTTCCAAAATTTGTCATTCATAAGAATCCATTACCACTTCACCGGTTTCCCCGTGCACAAGTATTACCTTCACTTTATCCGGCTGCACGGAGTCGCGTACATCAATCTCCCATAACGGCATATCCCGGCTTGCATCCACATAACGGTTTACACTGACATGTGCCGTGTCCGACAGATTTATGCCACGCAGTTTAGCAAATATATGAATATCCTGCCATGTATACAGAAAAGTATGCTTCTTTTTAACCTGCCCGGACGAACCCGCTGCCACCCCGGCCTGCACACCGGCAGAATAACGGATTTCATCCTGCGGCTGCGGATACACGGTTGCTACCGGATGTATTCCCTTGACGACTCCCCAGCCCAGCCAACCGTCCGCCAGGTCTATTTTCAGGTAAACACGTTCCGAACCTTCAAACTGCCGTGCCATGCGGGGCGACACATTGACACATGTGTACCGGTCTCCTTCCACAAACAGTTCGCCATACGAAAGGTATTCAGCAGCCAGGAAGCGGAATAGCGCGAAGAACGGGATTTAGGCCTACGGTCGTGCACCTTGGCGGCTATAATCCTATAGTCGCAGGTTTATCGGCAGAAGTAAAGCACGCATTCAGCCAAAAGAGAGAAACGACTACCACATTCGTACACAATGCCGACAAACCTGCCCCCCAGAACAAACCGTAAAGCATGTTTCTCCCCAGCCGCCTTGCTCCTTTCTTCTCGTCTCGGCCGCAACAGAGATACACATACAGCATCCGGCCCCCCATGCCGATAACGAACAGAACAGAAGCGACAACCGCATTCAGACTTTGATAGCTGCCCGTTGAAAAAGCCGTGCGCAGCAACCATGCTCCTTCCGGATGCAGGCACGGCAATGCAGCAAAAACAGTACGATTATCACCGGAACTGCAATCTTCCACAAAGCAATCCTGCCCTTTCGCCCGGCAGACTCCGCCCGTATGCTTTCCTCACGGCACCGCTGTCTGGGTGTGTGCTTCAATCTTTGCTTTTTCCTACTCATGGCAGTACGGTTATCAGCCGGTTTCCTACAAATAGGTCTCACCGTCTATTTCAGCAAAAAAGGTTTTATCGGATAGTCCGTACCGCCGAAGGTCAACTTCCTGACTCTGATAATATTGCTTCCGGACCGTACCACTTCCATTCTGTACACAAACGCATACTCCTCTTTCCCGTCCTTTTTGCTATACCGGGTGGAAAACGACAGTTGCCTGATACCGGGATGCTCCAGTTCGGGTCTGCTCTCATCGGGATGGCGGTTGCAGGTCAGGACGAATTTAAAGACTTCTCCCGGCCGGAGTGTTTCAGGCTCGGTACTGACACTACAGACCACTTCTTCTATATTCTCTGCAGGAAGTACGCAGACCTTCATCGTAGAGCAGGTACGCATCTTCCCTCCTGTCATGGCCCGTACCGAAGGCAGAGTAACCCAACCGGCTTTCTTGAAACGGACTATGTAATAGTTTCCGTGGAGTGAAAGATTCTCCTGCTTGCCGTTTACAAAAGAAGTCCTTGACGACCGCGTAGAATGCGGGCCCGACACCAGCTCCACCTCACAGTCATCCCACCGGGGAACGGACATGTCGTAAATCTCTCCGGTACTGTAATAGCCGACCCGGACATCCTGCCCCACATGCACTTTGCAAAAAGACGTATCTACTTCATTGAAGAATCTTACACTGTCATTTTGCGCCGACAAGGTTGCAATATGCAATGCCAGACAGCACAAAACGACAAAGCACTTTCGGATAGCGTATCTCATTCATCCCGGTACTGTTTTGTTTCTTCCCACTCTTTTTCCAGCTTACCGTCTATGTCATACATTTTCCACCGGCCTACACGTCTGCCGTTGAGGTATTCGCCCGTTTCACGAACGGCGTCGTTCTTCACGTAACGCGACTCGAACAGTCCGGTTTTCCGCCCGTTTACATAAGTGGATATTTCCCAATAATCATAACGGTTGGTAACAATCAGCCGGCGCTCCTTACCATGCAGACGGCCGTGTTGGTAGGTCGCTTCGTAAACAAGCTCTCCATTGCCAGGATTATATTCGCGATAAAGCCCGTCCTTACGGTCGGCTTTCAGGTAAAATTCACGGTACGGGCGCCGTATTACGGTCATACGATATATGCAGTCCTTCTTCCCTGCCGTTGACGTAGGTCTTCACTGACAATGTATCGCCACTTTCGGCAATTTCAATCCACCGGCCGTCCTTTTGGTCGTTCTTATAATGCCCCAGAATATGCGGCTGCCCGAAAGTGAACATCGAGGAGTATTCACCGTCTTTCATGCCGTATTCATTATAATATTCCGTCTCATAAAGTTCGTACGTCCCTTTCAGGAAAGTAAACTGTTTGCCTACCTGCTTACCGTCCTTATAAGTATGGTCCCTGCGCAACGTACCGTCCCACTCATAAACCATATCCTTTCCATCCTGCTTGCCGTTGCGGTAGTTCACCTCGCGCTCTACCTTGCCGGTAGTAAAATAGGTTTTATGGGCGCCGTGCAGCTTGCCGTCCTTATAGGACTTCTCTTCCTGCACACGCCCCTCGCTATCGTACATCTTAAATACACCGTCTTTCTTGCCGTCCTTGTATGTACCGTCGCATTTCAGCTTGTTGTATTCATACTCTCCATACTTGCCGTTGTAAAAACCGTCCTTAAATTCAGCCTGTATATAAGCAGAGTGATAACCGTCTATGATGCGGTGGTCTCCGTTCAAGTTTTTTTCTGTTTTCAGGTCACGAAAAAGAATACGTCCGTCACCCACATTAATAGCCGATACCTGCTCAATCGGATACTCCTTCTGTGCCTGTACCATAACAGGCAGAAACATCAGAAAAGAAATCAATGCCACACATTTTTTCATAGCTCTTTCTTTCAAAATCCTACTCTTTTTATCCATAATTATTACTTTTTATAAAAGTTGAAAACAGTCGTATAACGCACCAACGGCTTATAGGACAAAAATAAAAGATAGGTACTGAATAAGAAAACGGACAAGGGGTATAATTACGGAATACTGCACACCCAATAAATATCTATTTTACAACTAATTATCATGATATATAAAGAGGTATGCAAGGGTATATTTATATATCAATAAAAATATACGTTATAATTTTTCAAAGCAAATAAAGAAAATGGAAAAGCAGGTATCCGACTGACGTTTCTTTATTGTTTTGTATCCATTTTTCTCTATTCATAGAATACTTTTTCTTTCTAATCCAAATAAAAGAAGGTGCGCTATTGTGATATGAACACGCGTTCGTGAAGTTCAATCGGACACACCTTCTTCTATCCTGTAATTCCGGCTAAAGCCGTTATGCTTCCTGCTTGGAATATTCCGAAAACTCACATCCGAACTGTTCCACCAGCATATTATCCATGTCATCGGCCTTAAAGGCAAGATTCACCAGATTCTTGCGGATTTCATCTTCCGACTCTTCCGTGAGGTCGGACAGATGGATGCGATAAGCCATGTAAATCTGCCGGCCTTCAATGCCCAGTTTATAGGGAGCGAAATCCTCACTCAGGATATAGTCCAATACACGTTCCACTTCTTTCTTAGGCAAGAGGTTGATGGGAGAAACAGCAAACAGATAAGTGTTTTCATACACAAAAATACGAATCTCCGAACTCCCTTTATGAAACGTCCACGAATCGTAACCGTCCCGCGCAAGGATAGGGTTAACTCCCATTTCGGCAATGGCCTGTTCGCAGAACACACTCAAAGGCGACTGTTCACGCTCCGCAAAAACTTCTTCCGGCAACTTTTCGCCGCAGGAAGGACAAAATTCCTCTTCCTCGGATATCAGCTCATCGCAACTGTCGCACTGTACCTGGAATGTATTGCGGTCAACCCCGTCAACCGACTCCAAAAGCTTGCGCAATGCCTCTACACGCACACCGAACCCCATATTGTCCGCATTGGTGAACTTGCTTACCGTTACTCCCACCACTTCACTGTTTTCATTGAAAATAGGTCCGCCCGAATTACCGGGATTTACGGCAGCATCGGTCTGTATATAATATTTTCCTTCCATAAGCTGCTTGGGCGAGGAAACCGACCCTTCCGTTACCGTAAAAGGCATGCCGTAAGGATACCCCGCCACACTGACCTTTCCGCCGATGGCCAATGAATCGTCCGCAGCCAGGCTCAGTTCGGGAAGAGCTGAAAAGTCTGCATCCACAGCCAATAAGGCAATATCCAAAGAAGGATTTACGAGCACCACTTTGGCAAGGTAAGGATTCCGGTCGTTATCATGTATGGCAACAGTATGGAAACCGTTCACCACATGGTAGTTCGTTACAAAAAGATTATAAGATTTCAGATAGAAACAGCTTCCGGAACCGCCGGCATGTGTCACCTTATATACGAGTTTATAAATGTTCTGATCCATAATATATAGTTTAGATACCGTTAAGTTAATTCATAATTCCCATCACCTTCTTCTGCATTTCAAGCATCAGCCGGGAGTATTCCTGCATATTACCGCTCATCATGGCTTCCGCCATTTTCTGTTGCAACACCTGCATGTCGTCACTTCCCATGGTTTCCGTAATTTTCTGCACCTGTTCCATGCTGGCAGCAAAGTCCGTCTCATCCTCATCGTCCAAATCGCCTTCCATAATCTTGTCCATAGCGTTGTAAAGAATTTCAGAGGCCTCTTCCAAAGAGCGGTTGCCTGCCTTCTTCAAAGCTTTTGATATAACGGCATTGATATCGTCCTGCATATCATTATAGAAATAAGCTTCGTAGAACACATAAAGCAAGCGTACCGCACTGCGTTCATAATGCTCCGACTGGATGGCTTCGGTGGCTTCTTTATAGACATTCATAAAATTCTCCTGCACGTTTTTCAGGGAAGAACGGCACTTTGCAGATACCAACGTGTCCGTGTGTAGTAAAGTCTTCCGCCAGTTTTTCTTTCGGAACGGCAAGCAGCTTTTCAAGGAACGCTTTTCCTTTTGATACAACTTCTTCCGTAGGCAGGTCGGCATCCATATCATTCACTGCCTTGTCGAGGTCGTTCAGCAATTGTCCCTGAGGATGTGCAAAATAGGAAATCTGGTAGAAAGCGGTATCCAGCACATTCCACGAATAACCGTACCGGCGGTCGGCCCCATACTCTTTGAGTGCTTCCAACGTTTCGCGTCCCAATGTCTGTATGCCTTCATAAATGCGGTCTACCTCTTCCTGCGGATACGGAGTCACCTGCGGCTCGTAACAGCGGGTAGCGCCAAATTTCGTACAGAACTCATCGTCATACTTATCGCCTATGTGACAGATATTCTGAAGCACGAAATACATTTTATGCGGATGACTCTGTGAAAGCGGACAAACATATTCCATATTCAACTTATCACCGTTCTTTACGAAGCGGGGTAATAACAATTTATTTAGGTTCAAGTCCGCCACCTGACGGAGCATGGCTACCCTACCCTTTTCCGGCAGATTCAGGAAATCGGCATTGATATGGAAAAAACCGTCGGCAATACGGATATGTACAAGAATGGAACCGTGAGGAATGTGAAACTCCGTACCGTCGGCATTACCGTACTTGGTACGAAAGTCCGCGTTCAAATAATCCAGCAAACTATGAAAAGCCTGTACATACTCACCCCGGTTATACAAGTCCACACCCTGTTCGTAGGCTTCGGTACGGATAGCACTTTGCGTAGAATCTACTACGGGAGAAATAAAAGCAAATGTCTGTTTCATATCATGATATTGTATTTAAAGAAATAATAATAACCGTATCCCGCCCTGCGGAATACCGGAAAACAAATATAGAAAGCAAAACACAAACAAGAACGCAGATGCAGGGGGATAAATACAGAATGAAAACCTCCCGTTAAAATATTGAATATTAAAAATTTATTCAATGTCAACAGTATAAAACAAGGGATATTTGCCCCGAAAACATGATTGTTTCCCTTTCTTTCCGCCCGATACATACCAGCCGGACGGCACAACAGAACGGGAAATGTAATTATTCTTCGCTCCCACATAGTATATGGAAAAGTCGGTATTCGCAACAAGTGATTTCCTTTTTCTGTACAACAAAAAAACGCTGTTAATAAACCCTTCTGCAATTTTACTATAATTCGAAAAAAATTATAGTAAATTCTCTCCGAATTTATTAACAGCCTGTTTTCCCCCTATCGCGACACTTGTAATAAATACAAACAAAAAAGGATGCAATCTTCACAGATTACACCCTTTGAAATATCCTAAAAAATCTTTTTTGTAAAATCCTATTGAAGTAATTCAGCCATTATTTGTATTACAAACAAAAAATTAGTTTTAAAAGCACTTCACAAATATAGCGAATAAAAAGCGTATTGTCAAGTATTCCATGCTGTTTTTTTACCCTACTTCGCTACAAATCTGAAAATAAACCCTTAACTTTGCACCGTTTAATTAACAGGATATAAACCAAATTAAACGGGCTATCAACAAGTTTTCAACAATATAATTACAACCATTATGGAATACAATTTCAGAGAGATTGAAAAGAAATGGCAGAAACGGTGGGTGGAGAACAAAACCTACCAGGTGACGGAAGACGAAACAAAGCAAAAATACTATGTACTGAACATGTTTCCCTACCCCAGCGGTGCAGGTCTGCACGTGGGTCATCCGTTGGGATACATCGCTTCGGACATCTATGCCCGTTACAAACGTCTGCAAGGTTTCAATGTCCTGAATCCTATGGGATACGATGCTTACGGCCTGCCCGCAGAGCAATACGCCATACAAACCGGACAACATCCGGCCATCACCACCGTCAACAATATCAACCGCTATCGCGAGCAACTGGACAAGATAGGTTTTTCTTTCGACTGGAACCGTGAAATCCGTACCTGCGACCCGGAATACTATCACTGGACACAATGGGCGTTCCAGAAGATGTTCAACAGCTACTACTGCAATGACGAAAAGAAGGCACGCCCTATCGAAGAACTGACAGAAGCATTCGCCAAATCCGGTAACGAAGGACTGAATGCCGCATGCAGCGAAGAACTGCATTTCACTGCCGATGAGTGGAATGCCATGAGACGAAAAGAGCAGCAGGAAGTCTGATGAACTACCGCATCGCCTATCTGGGTGAAACAATG
>ENA-OQCX01000872-OQCX01000872.1-human-gut-metagenome-genome-assembly--contig:-NODE-872-length-15094-cov-2.725596_pt1 | contig 15094 bp, 16 predicted proteins | sample MGYA00242762_ERZ504587 | MGnify/ENA primary metagenome ERZ504587 (study PRJEB26092, sample SAMD00036337) | human gut metagenome | host: Homo sapiens | study: EMG produced TPA metagenomics assembly of...
CTTGAACTGCTTGAAAGCTGCCGATGTGGAAACATTGGGTGACTTGGTACAGTTCAACAAGACAGATCTGTTGAAGTCAGAAACTTCGGTAAGAAATCGCTCACGGAGTTGATGATTTGCTCGAGGGTCTGAATCTGTCGTTTGGAACCGATATCTCTAAATATAAATTAGATAAAGAATAAAAATGAGACATAATAAGAAATTCAATCATTTAGGTCGTACTGCTTCTCATAGAAGTGCTATGTTATCTAACATGGCTTGTTCTTTGATCAAGCACAAAAGAATCACTACGACTGTTGCAAAGGCTAAAGCTTTGAAGAAATTCGTTGAGCCTTTAATTACAAAATCTAAAGACGACACAACTAATTCACGTCGTGTTGTATTTAGCAACTTGCAAGATAAGTTTGCTGTAACGGAGTTGTTCAAAGAAATCTCTGTAAAAGTAGCAGATCGTCCGGGTGGTTATACTCGTATCATCAAAACAGGTCATCGTTTGGGTGATAATGCTGAAATGTGCTTTATCGAATTGGTAGATTACGATGAAAACATGGCTAAGACTGCAACTGCTAAGAAAGCAACTCGTACTCGTCGTTCTAAGAAGAGTGCAGCCGCTACAGAAGCTCCTGCAGCACCGGCAGCTGAAACTACAGAGGAAGCCCCTAAAGCTGAATAATCTGTAATCATCATATATATAAAAGCCATAGCTATAAAAGCTGTGGCTTTTTTTATTTTATGCCCTGACCGGCAGTAATGAGAAAACAAGCTGTGAGGCTTCTGTCCACATGCATATTACTTGTTCTGTTTACAAAAGTTTTGATACGGACGAGGCATGCAGAACAAGAACAGCTTTTAATTTAAAGTCGGAATTAGAAACATCGAATAATTCCTTCAAAACCGTCATAGATAGGTAACCTGTTGCTTTTCAGGAAGAAACCATGAAGGAATTGAGAACCGATCCTTCATAATTTTGGATAATCCTTCATAGCTCCCTTAAAACAAAATACCTTTGATATGTGTTAATTATTGTATGAAATGAAACCTAAAACGCTATTTATGTTATCTTTGTAAACCAAACAGTAAGCAATGAAAGGATTTGTTACAGTCATATTATTTTTTCTGTTTGCCTTGCTTTGCCGGAACAGAATATGTAGATGCAGTTCCAGCTGCATCAATGACGGTATGTACTGTACAGCATACGGATACTACTCCGCAGCACTCCATCAATGAAGATCGTGTCATTCCCTTGGATAGCAATAAGGGAATAGCAGATATGGAGTTTGGGGACGCTCATACTTTAGCACATCGCGTCAGTGCCTCTGCAGAGCGTATGTACCGTTTTTCCTCCATGGAGACTACCCAATTTATCAAAATTTTGTTGCGTAAGATGGCCGCCCGGATGGCCAGTCTTGCAAGCTGTCATACCCATGTGTATGCCTCTTCCTATTCCCTTCCCTGGATAGTGCTTGCGAGCACTATATCTTTGGTATGAGGCGCATTCTTATTTAGCTTTTATTCTTTTACCAATTTGTTTTTCATGGTTCTGTCTTGTCGGGTGATTGGCGAGATGTGACCTTGGTATGAATTATTGTATTTTTAATTAGTAAAGAATAAAATTTAAATTATTATGAGTAATACAGTTTCTACTGAAGCAACCTTGTTTTCAACAACACACCCTGATGTCGTAAAACGTACTAGTGTTTCTTCTATTATCATATCCGCTATCCTTTGTGTGATAGGTGCGGGTGCATTTGCAACCTCTTTAAAGATGGGGGATTCCTCATCCACCATGAGCATGGTGCTTATGGCCGGTGGAACCATTTTGTTTCTGTGGGCCGTATTCCGCTTTTTCTGGCGAGGCAAGGAATGGGTATATGCACCTACCGGCAGCGTAGCTAAAGAAGGGACCTGCTTCTTTGATGTATGCGATTTACAGGCTTTGACGGATGCGTTGGAGAAAAAAGGTTTTGAAACCAGGAATGACGTGAAAGTAAAGACAAACGGAAACGTACGTATGGACTATATGATTTCTCAGGACAAGAAATTCGTTGCGGCCCAGCTGTTCCGTTTCATCCCCTATACATACGAACCTGCATCTTCTGTGTTTTATTTCACGGGAGATGATGCAAGTGCGTTTGTACATTGCTTGGAAACAAGTGAATTTTGATTTTCTATGACTCTTTATGTTATGAAATAAGGTGTGCCTGTGAAGGTCTGCTTTATTTGCTTAAGACGTTAATGTGATAAATTGTCGGGTGGGGTTAGTCGTTGATGATTAGCCCCATCTTTTTCATCAGGAAGCAGGCATTCATATTTTGTGCGATACCTTCACGGAGTTTGTATGAAAAAGTCAGTTCATCGTTGGTAATATCAGCTTCAAAGCAATAATTCCGTATCTCTTTGGGGAAATATTCTATTAGTTTCCCTAATAGCAGGTCGTGTGTGGCAATGATGCCATTCGTCTTCAGTTCCATCAGTTGGCGTACCAGGCGAATGAGCTTTCTGCTTGTCCATCGAGTTGGTTCCTTTTAAAATCTCATCCAGAATGATGAACAACTCCTCTCCCTTATTCAGGCGGTCTATAATTTGTTTCAATCGTTTTAGTTCGGCAAAGAAGTAAGATTCGTTGTCTGTCAACGAATCGGAAGTCCGCAAGCTTGTCACTAGTTTGGCAGGATATATTTCAAGGGAGGAACAGCATACGGGGCAGCCGGTACATGCCAATACATAATTCACTCCGATTGTACGCAGATAAGTACTTTTTCCTGCCATGTTGGCTCCTGTGATGATGACAAAGAACGGTCTTGAGGGGATATCGGCATCATTGGTCACACATTGCCGTGCAGGCATCAGGGGATGTCCCATATCCTTTGCAAGGAATACAAAAGGCTTGCCGGCAATGGTCGGATAGGTGTATGCGGGATGGTTGCCGGCAAATGTCGCCAGGGAACAAAGAGCATCAATGTCACCCAATACGTCCAGCCAGTGGAGCAGATATTTTCCATATTTGTGCCTCCATTGCTCAATGCGCATTACCTGCCGGAGTTGCCAGAACATGGAACCTTCCAGCAAGACATATAGCAGTTGGTTGTTGCGCAAGTCCAGTTTGTCCAGTTCCCGTGAAAGCTCTTTCAAGATATGGGTGGTGGATTTCCCGTTCATGCCGAATTCAGCTTTCAGGTGTCTGAGTAGCGGAGCGTTCATTTCCCGGTTTTCTATCAGGCTGATCAGTTCGGCATAGATAGACAGGATACGTAATTTCTTGTCATACACTCTTTGCAGGTTGCTGACAGGCTTTATCAGTCCGAAACTACCTATCACGAACAGTCCGAAGGCCAGTCCGAACCATGTCATCGGAATGACCCCCGCCACTCCCAGCATAGCCAGTACGATGTTGACTCCGGGAACGATTCCCAATAACGGGCGGCTCCACCATTTCTTGCTGAAATAGGCAGGTGCTTCCGTCCACTCTTTAATTTCTTCGCGGTCGCTTGTCGCCCCTTTGTAGAGCAGGCCGGTGATCCGGAATGTTTCCCGGAAATCGGAATAAGCAGCCAGTTCCTTTGTCGCCTCCTGCCGTTGGATTATCTCTTCCTTTATCTCCAGATGATTTTGCAACCATTCTGCCAGTTTTTCCTTTCCGAATGAAGTGCAGGTACGGTTCAAGGCCTGGAACAAGGAGTGCCTTCCGAACAAGTCCAGGTCAAAAGAATACCTGTGGGCCGGGTTTGTGAATTCCTTTCCGTCCTCAAATGGCTCATAGTTGTCCGCCAGTGCGGAAAGCTCGTCACTATTCACCCGTATGCAGGTTTCCAGCCAGTCTTTGCGGAAAAACAACCGGTTGTGATACTTCACCAATGCCAGAAAAGGAACGAAAGTGACCGCTATGGTTAGACATATAGTGGGTGTCCCTGCCTGATAGAAGTAGATTGTTCCTATAATCCCTGCTGCAAATAACAAGACCCTCAGCGTGCTGATGCGGAGAATCTTATTTTTTACCTGGCGGAGTTCTGCCTCAGCCTGTTCAATGCGCTGTTCGTATTTTGCTTTCAATTCCATAATGATAGGTTATAAATATTTCCTTGCCATACCGGGCGCGGTTTTGCAGCGGAGAGGGGAAGCCTTCTGCGGCGATGCAAGGGTATGGCGAAGAACTTTTCATTTGTTTTCCGGCAAATATATAGAAAAAAAAAACGTCTCCTTCTGTTTCTTGTGTTATTTAGACTTATCTTTTCATTTTAGGAAGAAGAGCCCTCCATCCAGAATGATGGCGGTTAGACCGATGAGGATGCATGACAGGAAATGAAATTTTAACATAGCCGATGAACCCATTGTCAATAGGAAAAAGTATATTTGTCTGTCTGATAAAGATTATAAACTACTTGGGGTATGAGAAAAATGATATTCATTTTATGCATTCCGACCGCTTTGCTTTCGGCTTGCTCACCATCCGGAATGCAAGGCAATCCGGCGGCAGTACAAGCCGGTGCGGCCATCGGCGGAGTATTAGGCGCTATTGTGGGTGACAGGGCCGGCGGATACAACGGTTCGCAATTCGGCGCTGCTGGGAACTGTAACGGGGGCTGCTGTGGGAAATGCCATAACTACACCTCGGGAGGAAACTTATCAGGTGGAGGAGTATTACGTAAAGACTTATCCTTCTTCTTCGCAGTATGAGCACACTTCCTCTTATGAGCCTTCATCGGGATTGAGGATTATCAACCTGCGTTTTATCGATGATAACCGTAACCATGTTATTGATGCGGAAGAAGACAGCAAACTGGTGTTCGATGTGGTGAATGATGGTGATGTGCCCGCTTACAATGTTACTCCGGTAATAGAGGAAATGAGCGGCATGAAACATATTTTGATTTCACCTTCGGCTCAGATTGCCTATATGCCTGTCGGGAATCAGATAAGGTACACGGCCACCATTCGTGGAGGCAGGAAGTTGAAAACAGGCCAGGCGCAATTCCGTGTTTTTGCAACAGAGAGCAACGGGGCGGTGACCGAAGCGCATGAGTTTACTTTGCCTACCCAAAAACGGATAAAGAAATAAGTTCCTTCATTGGCGGGGCTTCTACGGGCGGATAACCCTTTTCCGGAGATAACGTAAGCATTCGCAGCCCTATTGTTAAGCCTTTCCGACCGTCCGGTTACTATCTCCAAAGCCTGCGGAGTTATCTCCATAGCCTTTGGAGTTAACTCCGCAAGCTTTGAGATAACTCCATAGTGCTATGGAGATAGTATATATCCTTTCTTCAGACCTTAGCAGGCGGGAGAAAAGGCCTTATGGTGGGGGATGTGTGGAGTTACTCCTTGTTGATGATGCCTTGTATCTCTTGCAGGGTCAGATTTCCTGTGATGGCGATGATGGTAAATTCATTTTTTTCCTGACTCATCAATACAAATTCCTTTTCTTTGTTTTTGTTCCGTTTCAGATAAATGATGGTCTTTTCGCCTTCATCGTTTATGCGCATCAGTTCCTCGTAGCCGTTCTTGGGACTGATGAAAGCTGTCTCTTTTTTCAGCTTGGCGATAATGTCGGGTTTTTCACAACTTAGAATCTGGATGTTATCCAGTTTGGAGGCTACTTCGCCTATATTTACCCCTTCCGTTTTCATGTCGGGCATCAGGCTGAGCATGGCTTTTGAGATATAGACAGAGGTTACCCCGTCCATATCAGCGAACTTGTCGAAAAAACTGTCCTGTGCGTAGGTGAACAGTGAGCACAGAGAGAGCAATAAGGTAATGATATATGTACGTTTCATTGTTTTATGTTATTTAATCGGTTTAATTGTTCGTTTACGTTCTCTTGAATTTTTCCGGTGGCTTCCTGCACCGATTCCACTTTTTCTATTCCTTTATTCAGGCTGCTGGAAGCATGATAAGTGCCTTCTGGGCCTGTACGTATGCTTCTTCGGGGGTGGCGCAGGTATCTTGCGGTGCCGGATAGGGCTTGTATAGGTACAGTCCTACGGAGAGCAGGATGAGCAGGCTGGCGGCTATGCTCCCTATCCATTGCAAGCGGAGGACCCGTGTATGTTTTTTTATTTTCAGCGTGCGTCTTTCGCCTGTGTCCCATTGGTCTATCTTGCGGCTCAGCCTGCTTTCCAGTCCTTCCGGTATTTCGGGAGCGGGCTGTGCTGCCAGTTGCATGAAGATTTCCTTCTCGGCAAGTAAATGAGCCGGAACGTCCTCTTCGGTAAAAAAGCGTTTCAGTTCCTTTTCTTCGGTTTCGCTGGTTTCTCCATCGTAATACCGGGTCAATAGTCTTTCTATTTCATTTACTTTCATAGTTCATTATTGCATTATATTGTTCACGTATCTTTTTGCGGGCGCGGCTCAGCAACACACGTATGTTGATGGCATTCAGTCCTGTGGCTTGCTCTATCTCCTCAAAGGAGCAGTCATTGACATCACGGAGCAGAATCACCCGCTTTTGTTGCTCTGGCAGTCTGCCGATGAGCCGGCGTACCTGGTTCACCTCATCCCGTTGTTCCACTTCCCGCGCTATGTTGGTGTCCGTAGGGAGGTTCAGCTCTTCGGGAGGGCGTCCGTCTTCATCCGGCTGACTCCGGCGCAGGACGTCGTAGCACAGATTCTTGATGAGGGTGACACAATAGGCTTCGGTGTTCAGTACGTCCGCCAGTTCATCGCGCTTGTTCCACAATTTCAGATACGCTTCCTGCACCATATCTTCCGCATCCTGAGGGTTGCCCGTCAGCCGGAAGGCTACCCGGTAGAGTTTCCGGTGGTAAGGTAGAAATTGTTGCTTAAACTCAGCGGTGTCCATGCTTCTTCCCTGTTTCCTGATTTACTAATTTGTTTATATCATCCTTTGTGAATTTTCCGTTTATCTGTACCAGTGTACAGTCTTCTTTTCCGGTGCATACAAACAGCAGTTCACGGATAGTTTCCTTTTTTGTTTTCATCAGCACGCGGACTTTCTCGCCTTCATCGTTTACACGCATCAGCTCATCATATCCTTTCAGATTCAGTTTGTTCACTTTTTTGTTGAACCGTTCTTTTACGCTTGCCGTACAAGATTCCAGGTCCAGTACTTTTATTGACTTTATTTTTCTTATTATCTCAGCGTCTTCATCGTGTCCGGCAAACATTTTTCCAAGAGACATCATGAAAGAAGATACTTGACACAATCGGCATTTTTTTCGCTGCCGAATTCATTGAAAAGACCGTTGATGCCTTGGGCGTAGCCCAGATGGCAGACGAAGACTAGCAATAGAGTAAATACAAACTTTTTCATGGTTCTATTTTGTTTTTGTTCATACTGAAATTGTTTTTTGAAAGCGCTTTCAATCAGATAGACGGGGGAAGTGGGAAAGTTGTTACAAAGGGAAAAGAATTTTTTTAAGTTTCTATGTTTGTAAAGAGGTTCAGCTTTACAAAGAAAGCATCATTCAATAGCCTGTTTGATCTTTCATCAGCATGATCACAGGCTTTGCCGGTCCCTTTAACCAATTCCTTTCATTCAGGTAATTTCGGGGAGTAGAATGAAGAAACCCTCGCCTTGTTTACAAATCTTTCGCAAGTTCAGGATGAGAACAAGGGGTTTTTCTTATGAAATGATATTGGCTGGGGATTATTGGTTCCGCACAGGCAACCTCACCCATAACCATCCGGGAATCAATTTCCAGAAGAATACGATAAACTGATAGCGCCAGTCTATGATGGCTACTCTTTTCCTTCGGGAAATGGCTTTTACAATTTGAGATGCTACTTGGGAAGTATGCATCAGCAGCGGATATTTATCATCTTTCAGCAAAGGAGTGGCGACAAATCCGGGACGGATATCGGTGAAGGAGATGTTTAGTTTCTTCATGTGTGCCAATTGCTCCAATGCATTTATGTACGTGTTCTGAAACCGCTTGGTAGCTGAATAAGCTGGGGCGGATCCCAGCCCTTTGGTGCCTGCTATGGAGCTGATTACGGCTATATGCCCTTTCCCGCGTTGCTCAAAATAGTGATAGGCGGCATTGACCATCCGTATGAATCCCGAAACATTGGTGGCGGCGGTTTGTAATTCTATATCGGGTTGAAGTGAAAGATTTTGTTTGCCTATGCCCGAGCTGAGCAAGAACACATCCATACCTCCCATTTTAGTAATCAGTTGCTCCAATGAGAAAGGGGCGTCCTCACGGGTGACATCTATTGTCTGAGTACATACCTGTCCGGGCGCGGATAACCGGATTTTTCCAGTTCTTCTTCTCTACGTCCTGCCACGCCTACTTGCCAGCCGTCTTTCAGATAGCATCGCGCCACTTCCAGTCCGATGCCGGAAGTGGCGCCAATGATAATGATTTTTTTCATCCGCTTCGTCTTATTGTAAAGCTTGCTCAATGTCGGCTATGATGTCGTTTACATTCTCGATGCCCACTGAAAGACGAATCAAGTCCGGAGCTACTCCCGCTTCGCGCAACTGTTCGTCGGTGAGCTGGCGGTGAGTATGGCTGGCGGGATGCAGTACGCAGGTCCGTGCGTCGGCCACATGGGTTACGATGCAGATGAATTTCAGCCTGTCCATAAATTCTATCGCTTCCTCACGGGTTCCGTTCAAGCCGAAAGCGATGACACCGCACGAGCCGTTTGGCATATATTTCTGTGCCAGATCATAGTATTTGCTGCTTTTCAGTCCGCAATAGTTCACCCATTTCACTTTCGGGTTGGCTTCCAGCCATTCGGCCACTTTCTGTGCGTTTTCGCAATGACGGGGCACGCGCAGGTGTAATGTTTCCAATCCCAGATTCAGCAGGAACGCATTTTGCGGAGACTGGATGGAGCCGAGGTCACGCATCAGTTGGGCGGTTGCTTTCGTCATGTAAGCCATTTTGCCGAACGCTTTGGTATAAGTCAGTCCGTGATAAGACTCGTCGGGCTGGGTCAGACCGGGGAATTTGTCCGCATGGGCTTCCCAGTCAAAGTTGCCGCTGTCCACAATGGCGCCTCCTACACTGGTGGCATGACCGTCCATGTATTTGGTTGTAGAATGGGTGACGATATCCGCTCCCCATTCAAACGGGCGGCAGTTGATGGGAGTGGCGAAGGTGTTGTCCACAATCAAAGGCACACCGTGCTTGTGTGCGATGCGTGCGAACTTTTCGATGTCCAGCACATCGATGCTCGGATTGGAGATGGTTTCGCCGAACAACGCTTTGGTATTCGGGCGGAAAGCTTGGTCTATTTCCTCTTCGGATGCATTGGCGTCAATGAAGGTACACTCGATGCCCAGTTTTTTCAGCGTGACGCCAAACAGATTGAATGTACCTCCGTAGATGGTAGACGAGCATACGAAGTGGTCGCCTGCCTGACAGATATTGAAAATGGCATAGAAGTTGGCAGCCTGGCCGGACGAGGTCAGCATAGCACCCACACCACCTTCCAATGCTGCGATTTTTGCGGCGACGGCGTCATTGGTGGGGTTTTGCAAGCGTGTATAGAAATATCCCGAATCTTCCAGATCGAACAGACGCGCCATCTGTTCGCTGGTGTCATACTTGAATGTGGTACTTTGATAAATAGCAAAACGCGCGGTTCGCCTTTTTTCGGAGTCCAGCCTGCCTGTACGCATAAGGTCTCCCTGCTATACTTCTTATCCATGTTTATATTGTTATTAAAATTACATATTCATTTATTTCGCAGCAAAATTAAGAATAATCTGTCATTTAGGGTTCAATTACTGGGAAAAGTGTTATATTTGAACGATTTTAATAAGCTTAACTATGGCAGAGGATATAAAATTCAGGCATACTATGCCGGTGCAGATACGATTCAGCGATGTGGACCAGTTTGGTCATATGAACAATTCGGTTTACTTTTCTTTGTATGATTTGGCAAAGACTACTTATATAAAAGATGTGTTTGGCAGTGCCGACTGGAGTAAGCTGGCTATTGTGGTGGCCAATATCAATGCAAACTTCTTTATGCCGGTATTTTTCTCGGATCATCTGGTGATAGAAACGGCTGTGGTACATTTGGGGCATAAGAGTTTTACTTTGTTGCAGCGTGCCGTGACTACGGATACCCATGAGGTGAAGTGTGAGTGCCGCACGGTGATGGTAGGTTATGACCTGGCTACCAAAGAACCGAAATTGATTTCCGAGGATTATAAGGAGGCAATTTGCAGGTACGAGGAAAAAACATTGGAGGAACTTTCAAAAGAACGGAAATAGTTATTGATTTTCTGTGTTATTGATGTTTTATCAACTATATGCATAATGAATAAAGGTGTATCTCACGACACACCTTTATTTTTCTATGTTAAAACATCTGTCCTGAAAACTAAACAGGAGGATTTGGCTTATTTTTTCCCGTATCCCGGAGTTTGAGTTAATAACGGATTCACATTCAAAGTACCGATATTAACCGGCCAAAGCATTTTATATGCTTCTTCTGTACCGAGGATAGGATTTGTGCCCGGATAGTTGGCATTGGCAGAAAAGACCAAAGAACGTCCGGATGCATCGTGCATACGCAATACGTCAAACCAGCGCTTGCCTTCACTGACAAACTCTTTGTCCCGTTCCTGCAAAATGGCTAGTTCATTTTCCGCATAGCTGCCTTCCGTGTATTTGTTTTCTTCAAAGGTGTCTCCGTATGCACGTTTGCGTACTTCGTTGATATACGAAGCGCAAGGGTTGTTCAATCCGTTTTCAATTTCCGCCATCATCAGTAACGCATCGGCATAGCGGTAAACGGGGATGTCCGAAATATAGATGCGGTTGTCATTGGAATTGATTGTACCTATACGTTTTTTCATTACGCATCCGAATTCGCTGAGCGTGCCATTATCATTTTTCATGTAATACTCCATGAATGTGGCATCACGGCGGCTGTCTCCTTCTTTGAACGTTTTCCAGAAATCTTCAGTGTACTCGTCACGGAATACTCCACCGGTACCTTTCAAGTTTAAGGTATCTTTTTCAATCACCTTACCGTTACGACCATATGCTTGCCCCAGAAATACAGCATCCTGATAAAGGAATCTGCCTCCGTCATTGCTGGCCTCACCTTCTATAAACGGCATGGCGAAAATAATTTCAGTGTTCTTTTTATTGTCGCATGAGAAGATGGAGGCAAAGTTGTCCATTAATTCAAAATGTCCTATGATCCCGGATAAGGCAGTCTTGGCAGTCTGTAAATCGGTTGCCCCGGTTGCTGTGAATCCGGTGATGGATACTTTCGCTGCCCACATATAGATTTCTGCTTTAAGCATCAAAGTGGCATAGCGTGACCAGTCGTATGCATCAAAAGAGGTGTTATTTCCGAAATAGTTTTCGGATTTATTAATATCCGCTTTGATAAACTCCATGGTGGCTTCGGGTGTGGCGCGCTCCACATAGAATTTGTCTGCCGATGGTTTGCCGTCCAGTATATCTACTTTGGTGATGAGAGGTACTCCCCCGAAAGTTCTGTATAGCATGAAGTAATACAGGGCTCTCATGCCATACGCTTGTCCCAAGTACCGGCTCCGGGTTGCATCATCCAGAAACGTACACCCATTTTCTACTTCTTGGATAAAATGGTTTACTTGCATGATGGGAGAGTATAGCCCGTTCCAATTGGATATGCCGGGAATATCTTCCGAGATATTCTGTGACCGGATATCGGCATAGTTCAAGCTGGTGTTCAGCGAGGAGGTGCCCACACGTTGTGTGCCGCCGCGGAGTTCGCCCAAGGTGTAGAACATGTCATAGTAACTTCTTAATTGGGCGTGCAGACCCAACATGAATGCTTTGGCTGGGAAGCTTCTTTCCAGAAATTTCCGGCTCCATAATATCTTCCGGTGCCAGATCCAGTGCGTCACAGGACGGTTGGAGAATGGTCATCACACATATTGAAAGGATATAGAATATTTTTTTCATAATCTGTTAGAGTTTATAAGTTTAGAAAGAAACGTTTACGCCGAGAATGACAGTGCGGGGCAATGGGTATCCACCATTGTTGTCTGTCTTTTCCGGAGAGAATAAATGTTTGGCTTCTGTCAGGTAACCCAGGTTCTGACCGGTTACCGAGAGCATGACTGAGCCTAGTCCTGCTTTGCGCACCCAGTTGCTTGGTAGATTATATGACAAGGCTATTTCACGGAAAGACAGATAGTTACCGTTGTAGGCAAACATGGAGGATTGACGGCAGTAATTGCGCTTGCCCAACTGGTCGGCCCATACATAAGTAGGATATTGTGCACCGGGATTTTCGGGTGACCAGGTGTCGTGGGTTTCCGCAATGGTGTTATAAGTACCTTGTGCGCAAGACATGATCCACATGGTTTTCCAGTCTACCGCTTTGAAACCAAGCGCATAGTCAAAACGTGCTGATAAAGTAAGGTCTTTCCAGGTGACTGAAGTATTGATACCTCCTGTCCATTTGGGTACAGTGTTGCCCACTTTCACCATGTCGTAATTGTCGATGATGCCGTCACCGTTTACATCCTTCCATTTCACATCACCCGGCTGGATGCGGAGAGAATTCGCTTTCTGATTGGCTGTCAGTTTGTTATATCCTTCCTCACCTCCGTAAAGGGGACGGTTGCTTGAGCCGTTGTTACCACTTGACAAGTCGATCAGTCCTCCTGGTATTTCATCTTCGGAACGATAGATTCCTTCGGCTACGAACATGTACAAATCACCTGGGCGTTGTCCTTCCTGATAACCGCCTACCCATGCTTTTTCATAGCTTCCGTCCTCCAGCTGCGTCCGTATATACTTGAAATGCATTTTGACGGTTTCTTTCCAGACCGTTGTCGGGCAATGCCACTACTTTGTTTTTATTTAATGCGCCGTTCCAGTTCAGATTCCATTTCCAGTCTTTGGAGTCGATAACTTTGAATGCCAGTTCGAATTCAAAGCCTTGGTTCTGGAACTTACCGTTGTTGGAGGTAAAGGAAGAAACACCCGAAGTAGACGGGATGGTGATGTTGGCATACTTGTCACTGGTCAGTCGGTTGTAGTAAGTCAAATTGGCATTGATGCGGTTGGCCAGAAAGCCTAGATCCAGACCGATTTCGAAAGTTCTTGACTTCTCCCATTTCAAGTAGGGATTAGGAAGGTTGTTTAACAGGAAGTAAGCGTTGCCGTTGTATTTGCTGCCTGCATAAGCACCTTGTACTGTGTAGTTTCCTACAAAATCTTTGTTTACATTACCATTCAGACCGAAGCTGGCACGCAATTTACCGAATGAGATGATATCGGCCCATTCACTGGCAAATTTTTCTTTGGAGAACACCCATCCGGTAGATACTCCGGGGAAGACACCCCAGCGGTTGTCTTTGGCCAGTTTGGAGTAGCCGTCCCGTCTTAGAACAAAAGACAGCAAGTATTTTGACTGGTAATCATAATTTACACGACCGAAGAATGACATGATACGCTGGCGGCTGTGTGAGGAGTCTATGCTGCGTTTGCCTTTGTCATCACTGGTATATTCCAAATCGCCGAAAGCGTCACTGGGAGCTCCCGATCCTGAGGCACTGAAACCTTTATAATATGAGTCGTAGTACTCGAAGCCGGCCATGGCATCCAGATAGTGGTCTTTGTTTATTTGATAGTTGTAGTTTAACACTGCATTATAAGTTTGGTCCAATGTGCGTCCGTAGGAAGCCGAGGTGCTGTGTGAGGTTACCCAGTTTCCGGGAGAAGATAAATAATCTTTGTTGAAAGCTTCATATTTTTCTTCTGAATAGAACCAGATGGCGTTCACTTTTAATGAGAGTCCTTTCATGATATCTGCGGTAAAAGATTGGTTCATGGTGAACTTGTCTGTATTGTTGTCACGGACAAACTTGTCAAAATTGATTTGTTGGTTTCCGTCGCCTGAATTGGGTCCCAAAAGCATTTCACCGTCAGCATTATATCCACGGAAAGTGGGAGGTAATGATAAAACGCGTGAGAAGTAGTTGGCTTCTGCGCTTTGGGTAGGAGGAAGATCGTTCCAGGTTGCATCTGCAAAGTTGAAGCTGGAGTTGGAGGTTAACCATGGTTTCAGCTTGTAATCGGCATTGAATGTGAAAGTGATACGTTGGTACTTGTTTCCTACGGCTGTACCTTCACTATGGTTGTATCCCAAACCTGCATAGTAGTTTCCCTTTTCATTTCCTCCGCTTACACTCAGGTTGTAGTCTTGTGAGAAAGATGGGGAATTGATATTGAAATCCGCTATATCTGTATTCTTGAAAATCAGTTGGTCTCCATAAATAGGATCAGTCATGGTTTCCCATCCTTGGTTGAGCAGGAAAGCCAGATCGTCCGAATATTTCATGGTACTCCATATAGCCTGGCTGTTTTCGTTTCCATTCAGCGGGATTGTCTTGTCATCATCTGCCAATATTTGTTGCCTGTTCCATAAGGAGTGGCACCGGTCAGACCGGTCAGTGAAGACCATCCTTGTACGGCCGATCCGTCCGGATGTTTCATGTCTCCCGTGTAAGCATTCATGTAACCAGTGCGCATCCAGTAAATGTAATCACGCGCATTCATAAAGTTATAAGAGTTGTGGAAGTAGTTCCAGCCTAGTTTGGCCGAAAGCTCTACACGTGTACTTCCCTCTTTGCCTCGTTTGGTAGTGACTAGTACTACACCGTCATTGGCTCGGGCGCCATAGATGGCGGTGGCTCCGGCATCTTTTAATACTTCCATGGATTCAATATCGGCCGGGTTGATGTCACTTAAAGAACCGCGTACTTGGCCGTCTACCAGGATTAAAGGTGAACCTGAACCGTCAAAATTAGTACCTCCTCGAAGTACCAAGGTAGGAGCTGCTCCCGGATTACCGGAAGTCTGGCTGACGGACAGACCTGCCACGGCTCCTGATAAGGCTTGTGCCGGATTGGAATAAAGTCCTTGTTTTAATGTTTCTTCTTTTACCTTGGAAATGGAGTTGGTTACTTTTGTGCGCAACTGTTTGCCGCCATATCCGGTTACAACAACTTCTTGGAGCATTTCTGAGTCTTCTTTCAATGCTATTTTAAAAGTTGACTTTCCCTTTACGCTTAAAGTTTGTGTCTGATAACCGACAAATGATACTCTGATACTGCCATCGTTGGCTACGGAAAGTGTAAAATTACCATCTAAGTCGGTAACTGTAC
>ENA-OQCX01000873-OQCX01000873.1-human-gut-metagenome-genome-assembly--contig:-NODE-873-length-15086-cov-33.213116_pt1 | contig 15086 bp, 8 predicted proteins | sample MGYA00242762_ERZ504587 | MGnify/ENA primary metagenome ERZ504587 (study PRJEB26092, sample SAMD00036337) | human gut metagenome | host: Homo sapiens | study: EMG produced TPA metagenomics assembly of...
TTTTGATATCTTCACTGGTGTAAAGACCGAAGACACCACCTGCAAGGACACGGTCTGTATCTTTTTCTTTCTTCACAACCGTAACCTTTACTTTCTGACGGGCATTCTGCCATTTCTCATCATAAGTAATGACTGGTGTGTCCTGATCACGGTAGGAAAGATCAACATATCTCGGCTCTTTATCCAGCACATAACCATGGGCTGTTTTTACTTCCTTCACATAGTACTTGCCAGCCGGTAGATCTCCCATCTGTGCAATACCATTGGAATCCGTAGTAATGGTTCCTACTTTTTCATCTGCTTTGAAATAATCTTCACTGACACCATCTGCCGCTTTGATATCTTCCGCAGCAAATACATCGAAAGTTACATCTGTAAGACTTCCAGTTACATATTCAAAGAGATGCTCCACAGTACCTTTTACATTGTCCAGAAGTGTCACTTTATCCAAAAACTCTCCATTTTTGTTGATGATCAGAAGTCCTGTCGGTACTTCATCTTTCATCTCTACTTTCTGAATATCTGCGGTATCTTCCAGCGTGAACTTCACATCCGTTGCTTTCAGATAACCATAAGGTGCCATTTCCTCACGAAGTGTGTATTCCTCTCCAACTGTCAGTCGTTTGATCACATGTGGCTGATCTTTTACAGAAATCCACTGATCCACAACATTTCCTTCTTTATCAAGAACGGTGAGTTTTGCCCCATCCAGTTCCACACCTGTTGTTACATCAGATTTCGTGATTTCTACTGTTGTCGGCTGGTTCTTTTTCACTGTTTTCAGTTTTACTGTCTTCACATCCTGTCCCTGGTAAGAAGCATTCAGATTCAGAATTTCATCAGAGGATACAAATCCCGCCGGTGCTTTTAACTCTTTCACATAATACTGTCCAAGTGGCAGATCCAGCGTACATGCTGCAAGACCATCATTATCAGAAGTCATTTTCTGTAAGAGTGTATCTGCTTTCACAATCACTTTTCCATCTGCCTTGATATCCTCTTTGTTATAGATACCAAAGACAGCCCCTGCTACGGTTGTACCATTTTCTGCATCCTGTTTTTCTACCTGGATTACAACTTTCTGGCGGTCATCGCAACAGTCACTTCCTGTTCGATTACAGGTGTATCCTGATCTGCATAGACAAATGCGACATCCGATCTGTCATGGTTCAGGACAAATCCTTCCGGTGCAGTCTTTTCTACTACATAGTAAGAACCAAGCGGCAGATTATCAGCAACTGCTTTTCCGTCTTCCCCGGTCGTTACCGTTGTTACCAGTGCATCTTTTGCATAGATCAGCTGTCTGTTTCCGTTTTCATCTTTCTGATAATCCGGTGTATAGATATTTTCAGCTGCATAGACATGAAATGATGCACCCTTCAGGTATCTTTCTTCATAAACAAAGTCCTTTTTAAATCCGGTCAGCATCTCACCTTTTTTATAGATCGTCAGCTTTCCTTTTACCGGATGGTTCTCGTAGTCTACCGTAATAATGGCATCTCCGCTCTCAGAATCCATCTGGTATGCTGTATTTGCATCCACCGCAATCTCTACATAGTTCTTATTGATTGTGTACCCTTCCGGTGCGTTGACTTCCTCAATCCGGTAATGTCCGATCTTCAGATTCTTCGGCATGATCAGATATCCCTGGCTGTCCGTAAAATAGGACTTGTGAGTAGTTGTCACTGGGTAAGTTGTTACCTGCTCCACATACTTCTTGTTGTCCAGGTCATATACCTTAAATTCTGTTCCTGCAATCAGGACGGATTTCTTTGTTTCATCGTCTTTTTTCACGATTTTCAGTTTTGCCTTAAACTCTTCATCCAGAAGCACTCGCCAGATCTGTGGCTCATTTGGATGATGCTCTGTGATATTCACTTCAAAATCATCAACTGGCTTGTAATTGTGCGGTGTTGTTGTCTCACGCACGATATAGCTTCCAAATGATAATGGAATACTGCAGGCATACCCTTTTTCATCTGTGAAAATCTCAGTTGCTCCATTTTCTCCACTCACTACAGGTTTTGCAGAATCAAAGTCGTAGCTTCCATCTGCTTTCTTTGTAAGGGAAGATTTCAGATAAACTGTGAATCCCGCTCCGGATAACAGATCTGCATCGGTCTTTCCATTGTTGGCTGCTTTGATGATCTGAAATGGCTGCTTGATGACCTGCTCACTGGAAGTGCATTCTCTTTTTACTTCTGCTGTCATATCTCCTTCATAACTACACGTAAGATCATGCTCTTCTGTATCTGCCAGGTATCCGGTCGGCGGTATAATCTCTTTGATATAATATTTGCCAAGATACAAGCCATTTACAGAAGCCTGTCCTTTGTCATCTGTTGTAAGAGAAGCTACCTGTTCTCCTGCTTTATAAATAGTTCCGGTTGCTCCGTCCGGATGCACGATATCTTCACGGGCATACAGTCCATAAACTGCACTTTTCAATGTGGCATCTCCCTGCGGTACTGCTTTTCCTGTCTCTTTATCCACTTTATAAAGATTGATCTTTGCTGTCACACGGTCATTGCTGAAAGTATGGGCAAAAGATACGGTTGCTTCTTTATCATTAGTGTAAGAAAACTTGAACGTATACACATCTTCTGTATTTCTTACATAGCCTTCCGGTGCCTGATCTTCTTTTACAGAATAGGAGTATCCAATCGGCAGGTCTGCTGTGAATTTGGCAGTTCCGTCTGCACCAGTAGTTGCTTTCTCAATCAGCGTTCCTTTTTTCACAACAACGGTTCCGTCTGCATTTCTGATATCATCGGATGCATACAGAGCAAAAATACCGCCTTTCAGTGGTTTCTTGGCGTCTTTATCCTGTTTTACTACGGAAACATCTGCTTTCTGTCTCTCGTTGTTAAAAGTCACATCTGCAAATACAACTTCTTTATTCTGACCAGCATAAGTCAGAGTCACTGACTTTTCTTCGCTGCCGTTATAGAAAGAGTCCGGTGCTTTTGTTTCTTTTACCACGTAGGTTCCAAGATGCAGGTTTTTCAGTGTGACAGAACCATTCTCACCTGTTGTCAGGTTTTCTTTTACAAGGTCACCTTTGCTGTACACTTTTGTGCCATAAGCTGTTACGATATCTGCCCCGGCATATACGTTATACACTGCATTTTTCTGTCTGCGGTTTTCATACTGAAATACCGTTCCATTTTCACTGACATCTGCTCCTGTCAGAACCTGTCCTTCTTTATAAATGGTAAGCTCTGCCAGCTGTTCTTTATTTTCCACGGTTACAGCTGAGGTCTTACTTGCTAGCAGTTTTACATTTGTTGCCGTTGCATTTACTACATATCCCTGTGGTGCTGTGATCTCTTTCAGATAAACAGTATCCTGTGTCTTGATGATCGTAACAGAAGATTTTCCATTCTTATCTGTTGCCGGCATCTGAGTGATCAGCTTTGTACAAGCCTCATCGCTGTATACACCGAATACTGCACCTGCAAGATTAACATCCACTGTATCGTCTTTCTTTACGATTTCGATCGTAGCCTGTTCAATCCAGGACACCTTTAAGCTTACATATTTTTCATCAGCGACACCTTCTCCAAACACAAATGCCAAGTCCTGAACACTTGCATTCGTAGTCAGTTTATATGCTGAATAATCTTTTGTAATACTACCCTTCATTTTTGCAGAAAAAGTAGCACTTACATCTTTTGTCTGTGTCAGAGGCGCTGAAAGATAAAACGTGGTTCCTCCTCCAATTGTTACGCTTGCACCTGCCGCACTTACATTTCCAGTAGATACATTATGGAGCTTCACTCCCTTTGGTAAGTCCATTGTGATTTTCTGCTGGGAAGATGCATTGAACTTAATGTTCTCCGTTCTCTGAACATTTCCATCTACATAAGCTTTTACATTCGGTTTGGAAAATGACATCGCTACATCTGGTATTTCCGGCTTATTTACACAATAATTATAGAGTTCTTTTGCCAAAGCCTCGCCTGTAGCATTTGTTCCATAGAATGCATCACTGCTTCCATTGGCATATGATGCAGCCATGTGAATAATGATGAATCTTTTTCCTTCTGAGAAATCCGTGTGTTTATTCGCAAAAAAGCTTTCGCTCCCTGCGGCATCTGTGCCGTAATAACACACTTTTGCTAACGCCTGATTGTCTCCAATTTTTGTGATTGTATAATTTCCAGATCCTGGTCCTGGTTTTGCCGGCTGTACACAATACGCAGTTGCTCTGACGCTTCCGTAGCTGATATAGTACGGCTCTGTCAGATAGGTTCCAAGATTATAATCTGCATATCTATACAGAGGTCCTTTTTCGATTGTTACCTGCTGTGTACTTCTTGCTGAATAAGCCGAAACTGCTTCAAATGTTGCAATCTCTCCCTCTTCCATAGAATCAAGATCCACACCTTTGTCTCCTGCCTGTTCCAAAACATCGTGAAGCTCTAACCCTGATTCTTCATCATAGGTATCCTGATTCTGTGCCTGCTCGACTAAATCATCAAATTCATCAGCATCAATATCGGTAATTTCCGAGTCTGATTCTGACTCCTCCGCTTCCTCTGTCTGCTGTTCACTGCCAGCTGTTTCGGATTCGGTTACTGCTTCACTCCCTGCAGTTTCTGTCTGCGTTTCTGTTTCTTTCTCACGCACAATCAGCTTTCGGCTGATCTGATACTTCGGATGCTCCTGATTTACCGGTTCCACATAATAGACCGCTTTGTAAGTGTCCGCATGATCTGTCGTAAAATCCTCATCCTTGTCGTTCTTTGCTTCCCCGAATGTGACTTTGACCTTGTTATCATCCTTGATTTCCAGTCCTGTGTAATCTGATTTCACATCAAATACACTGCCTGTTTCGATTTCATAATCTTTGGCAGTCACCACCTCATCTTCATCCAGAAGGTCTTTCACTTCCTCATAAAGTGGCGGTTTTTCCTCTGGCTGAATCTCCGCTGCATATGCAGTCATCGGAGATAACACGGTACTAAGCATTGTCATGCCTGCCAGCAAGCCAGATACTACTTTTCTAAAATTACCTTTTTTCTTCATGCTAAAGTCCTCTCTTTCATAATAATTGTATTAAAACAGACAGTCCTTGGACTGCCTGCAATACACTACTTATCGTTGTGAAAAATCAGATTGAACTGCACATTCCCCTCGCCGGATCAACCATTTCCACAGTTGCTTCATACTGTCTCCCTGTTTTTCTGGATACCAGATCCTTATAATGGATTTTTCCTTTAGACAGGAACTTCTTTGCTGCCGCCTTATCCATCTTTTTCCCCTGGCTTGCAAGGAATTTATCATTCTTCCACAAGGTAAAAGCACAGTTCCGGTCAGAACAGTAAAAGTTTACTTTTCCTTCCTGGACATCTGCTCCACATCGGGGACATTTGCCAATGACTTCTCCTTTTGCCTTTCCCTGAAACTGATTTTTCTTTTCTTCTGAAATTCCCTGATACCTGGCAACCAGTTCCTGCATCAGTTCTGTAATCCCATTTAGGAATTCATCTGCTGTCTCTGTATTCTGGGCAATGTGATTCAATGCCATTTCCCACTCTGCGGTCATCTTCGGAGATTTAATCTCATCTGGCAGAACTGTAATCAATACATTACCATCATCTGTCGGCACCAGATTTTTCTTTTCCCTTTTCACAAAACCAGACTGAATCAGTTTTTCAATGATTGCTGCCCTTGTTGCCGGAGTACCAAGTCCTTTCTTTTCTGTATCTTCGGTCAGTTCTTCATTCCCTGCACGTTCCATCGCAGAAAGCAGGGTATCTTCTGTGTACTGTTTCGGTGGCTGTGTGAAATGCTCCGATACCAAAGAATCACAGGGACCATAATGCTTGCCTGCCCAGATATCCAGCTCCGGCTCTTCTTTCTCAATCTTTACGCCAAAGAACTGTTTCAATTTATTTTCGATCGCCTTGAATCCTTCCTGCTTTGTTTTCTTTGCTGTGAGATAAAACGTATGATAATTGCAGGTGATCTGGCATTTATGGCTTTCATAAATATAAGGATCTGCAGTTGCTGTCAGAACCCTGGCACTGATCAGATACAAAATCTTGCGGTTTCGTTCTTTCAGTTCACCAATATCTGCTTTGGCTACTTCCATGGTTGGGATAATCGCATGGTGATCGGATACTTTCTTTGAATTTAATACCTTACTCACGTCTGGGTGATATTCCAGACCTTCAGCATAAGGCATTTTCCCAAGTAACATCTGAATCAGTGTTTCAGTGCTTTCTCCCATCTCATCTGTCAGATACTGGCTGTCTGTTCTCGGATAAGTGACCAGCTTCTGCTCATACATCTCCTGCACGGCATCCAATGTCTGCTGTGCGGTATAACCAAACATTCTGTTTGCTTCCCTCTGCAGAGTGGTCAAATCATAGAGCTTCGGAGGACGGACCGTTTTTTCTTTCACATCATCCTTTTCCACTTCGCACATACGCTCCATACAGTCCGCAGCCACTCTATCTGCATCTTCTTTTTTCTGAAAATGCTCTGTGACCGCATCCATCTCGTCAAACTTGATATGAGCCATATAATATTTTTCTTTGGTAAATTCCTTGATCTTCTGATTTCGATCCACGATCATGGCAAGTGTTGGTGTCTGTACTCTTCCAACTTTCAGATTCTGGTTATACAGAACGGAAAAAAGACGGCTCGCATTGATTCCCACCAGCCAGTCTGCCTTTGCCCTGCAAAGTGCTGACTGATAGAGACTGTCATAACACGAACCGTCTTTTAATGACGCAAATCCATCTTTAATTGCCTGTTCCTCCATGGAAGAGATCCAGAGCCGCTTCATCGGCTTTTTGCATCCTGCCTGCTCATACACCAGACGGAAGATTAGTTCTCCTTCCCGCCCGGCATCTGTAGCACAGATTACTTCATCTACTTTGGAATCTCGCATCAGTTTTTTCAAGATTCCAAACTGCTTTTTCGTGCCTTCCAATACCCTGTGTTTCCAACATTCCGGCACAATCGGCAGATCTTCATATCTCCATTTTTTATATTTTTCATCGTATTCTGATGCATCACATAATCCAACCAGATGTCCTACGCACCAGGAAACGAGATAACCGTTTCCTTCCACGTAGCCATCTTTTCTTGTTCTGGCTCCAATCACGGAAGCCAGTGCCATCGCAACCGATGCTTTTCTGCAATCACTAATTTCATTTACTCCTGCTCCTCTTCTTCATCTTCCAGCACAGCATCATCAAAATCCTCGTCTCTCAGGATTTCTGGTTCTATACTTTCTTCCTGCTCATCTGCATCGTCTACTTCCCGCTTTTCAGATTCTGAATCTTCGGATTCATCTTCATCCTCTTCCATCTCATCCTCGTCATCATATTCATGCTTTGGTTTATAGACTTTGAAGTAATATCCTCCTGCCGCAGCTCCTACTGCAATCAGTGCAATCAGAAGATACGTTCCAAATGGACTTTTATCTTCTGGCATCTGGATTTCATCCTCTACCTTATCTTTCTCAGCTGTCTCAGTTGTTTCCGGCTTTTCTTCTTCAGCCTGTTTCTCTGGTTCTGCATAAACAGTATCTACTTCCGGAAGTGTCACGGAATCAGAAAGTGTGAAGTTCATCAGATCTTTCTCGCTGACTTCTGTAAGGAAATACACATTATCCTGAGATTTTGAATTGTCGATGATCAGATAAAAAACCTTACCACTCTTAGTTGAAATGGTATAAAACTCTTTTGTGCCTTCCGTAGCTGTTTTAGTAACAGAATCTGCTGTCTCGCCTTCTTTATTAAGCTGTTCCTCAATACCTGTCACTGTCCGATCATCCACAGTTCCTTTTGCATCTGTTGGCTCAGAAGCTTGTGCATCCTGCGGAAGCGGAGAAGTCGTTGTTTTTTCAGTTCCCGTTGCATCTGCACTGGTCGTAGTTGCCATTGCACCATTGCTGTCACTGGAGGTTTTCTGTTTCTCTGCCTGCTTCTTTGCCCATTCATAATAAGGATTCTGCAACACATACTTTTCAGAAGTATTTCCGGCACCGTCTGTTACCGTAATCTCAATCTGTTTTGTAGTAAAATCTTTCTGTGTCAGTTGCACTCTCAGCATTCCATCCTTCAGATCTGTATAAGTGGTGCCATTAACTGTTACTGCAGTAATCCCGGATACTGTATCATTCCCCTGAATCGTCAGCACACCATCTGTCAGGGAAGCAGAGAGTGTCGGCTTTTCCGTGTCATAACACTTAATAGAACGATTCTGCTCATACACCTTTCCATCACCATCTGTCACACGCACATACACTGTCTGATTTCCTGTGATCGTGATACTTCCGCTTCCAGTTACATCCTGCCAGCTTCCATCTTTTCCTGCTTTTGCTTCAATCTTTGCTATTGAGAAACCTTCCGGCATATGGCTGGCATCTACCGTAACAGCAATGGTTGTTTCTCCCTGTTTCCATCCATCCGGTTTCTCAATCGTGATTGCAGGCGTGGTATTCTCAGCTGCATAAGCAGTCTGTGTCTGGAGCAAAGGTGTTGTCAGGCAAAGAAATGTCGTTGCTGCAAGCAGACTCTTTTTTACCCTGCTTTTAGTATTTGTTCTCTTCTTCTGTTTCATTTTTTCCAGATTCATCATCGGCTTTTATTTCCTCCTTCTGTATTTCTACCCTGCCGGGCAACTCATTTTTCATTTTCTTTTTAAAAGCTTCCAATTCCGGAATACTCATATCCATTGCACGGATAATTCTTACAATTTCCAGATTTTCTGCTTCTGTTTTTGCAATCTCCGCAGCCTTGAACCGCTTTAAATCTGCTTCATATCTGGCTTTAGATGCTTCCATTTTTTCCTTGGCTTTCTCATAATCTGCCGTTGCTTTTTCAAGACTTTTCATCTCTTCTCCTTTCCGGGCGGCTGTTATACCGCCCTTTTCCTTACCATCGCCCGAATCCATAGAAATGGCTCTGCCAGTATGGAGAGTTGATGGACGTGTACTGAACCGGATGCCCACAATGGATCATCTGACCATTGCCCACATAGATTCCAATATGCGTTACTGGTTCTCCTGCATCGTAGGTTCCGGTAAAGAAGATCAGATCTCCTGGCTGTGCTTCTGACTGGGATACTGGCGTACAAATGTTGTACAGTCCCTGTGCAGTCAGCCTTCCCGTATTTCTTACCCCGGAATGAACCAGACAGTAGCTGACAAATCCGGAACAATCGAATCCACTTGGGGAATATCCGCCCCACACATACGGTGTTCCAAGATATTTTGCAGCCTCTTCCAGTAAACGTTGCGCTGCTTCACTGGTATATTCATTACCACCAAAGCCTGTCCCTTCTCCTGTTTCCAGATAAAAGATCGGGTTTAACCGCTCTCCATTTTTCAAAAGTTCAATGTGAAGATGGCTTCCTGTAGAATTTCCGGTATTTCCTACAAGACCGATCTCATCACCTTTCGTGACGGATGCACCTGCAGATACACTCCGGCTGCTTAAATGTGCATACCGCAGTTCATAGCCTTTACTGTCCTTGATTACAACATAATTGCCATAGCTGTCGTTATAAGCAGAAGTTGTAACCGTTCCGGTCAGCCCTGCCATTACTTTTGTCCCTTCCGGTGCTCCGATATCCATACCATTGTGTAACTGATTTGCTCCTGATATTGGATGAATCCGATATCCATAATAGCTGGTCACACTGGAATACCAGTTAAAATCAACCGGTGTTGCAAACATCTGCAGGTTGCCTTTGGTATCGTTGTAGGCACTGAACAGTTCTTTCTGGAAAAATCCCAACCTGTCCTGACAGATTGACATCAGGTTTCCACTGGTCAATGTTACATTCAGCGTGTCCACATCTCTGATTCTGGTCACTTCGACTTCATTGCTTCCGTTATCATCTGCAAGATAACATTCCCAGGTCTGATGTCCATGTGCAGATGCTGCCGCATGACTGTCATAATAGACATCAAATTGTACACCGTATCTTGCGAAAGCTCCGGTATCTTCTACGGTATATTCGACACCATTCATAACTACCTTTGTTCCCATTGGAACAAACGGATTGGAAGCATCTACCGCTAAGGTATGATTGGCAGTTGGATATGCTCCACTGGCAGTCGGTCCTCCGCTCCAAATACCACAACAGATTGGACAGTTACAATATCCACTGGTCACAACCTGTCCCAAAGATTCTCCAACTCTTACTGTTGCTGTCTCCGTTACAGTCTCATTGACTGCTTCAGTAGTTAAATGATATTGCTCTGCAAACAAGGCGTCCAGCTCCGGCTTGACCTGTTCAAAAGTAAATTCTTCATACTTTGCAGACAGATAACTAATCAGGATAAACGGATCATGCTCAATAGGTCCGATGTTATATCGGTATTCCTCATGTCCTGGTTCTTCAGATTCCATATTGTTGATCCGCTCCTGCAGATTAGCTTCCAGCTGTGTGTAATACAGTTCCGCTTCCCGGATTGCCTGATCCGATGACAGATAACTGGTTCCGGTGTAAGTGATCACATTTTGTAAAAACACTGCAGAGCATGACGTGACATTCGTTATGATCAGAAACATCAATCCGATCAGAACTGCTACACTGATATACACCTTCCGGTTTTCTTTAAAAAAGTTGGTGACTTTGCCGCCAATCTTCTTGATATAATCAATCGTACCTTTTGTAGCTGTTCCTACTGTCTGTTCACTTCGCTTCGCTTTGGCATAATCCCGTTTGATCTGTTGCTTCTGAATCTGTTTTTTCAGTTTCTTCTGTTCCTGACGGGCTGCCGCCTGTGTCTGTTTCTCTTCCTGTCTTTCAAGTCTGCTTCTTTTTCTGAATGCCCTCTGTTTCCTGCGTCTGGCACTTCTCTGTTCCAGCCGGTAAACACCTTCGCCGCTTTCTTCTAACTTATGGGCACCTTCTACCGCCGCATTATCGTCTTCATTTTTGCTGATCTCACGGTGCAATGCTGCGGAAGCTGCACTTCCTGCTTTCTTGACAACAGAAGTTTTTTCTGTTTTCACAGATTCCCCTTCGCCAAACTTCAAGCGGGATTTCTTCTTTCCAGGAGCTTCTCCATCATTTGCCTGATAGACCTGTGCCTTCTTGGAATGCTGCTTTGCTTCCTTCTTCTTTTTTGCTTCCTCATAAGAAAACTTTTTGGCTTTTTCCTTCTGTTTCTGATGTCGGAAATTGACTCCATCCGTATCCATCTGGTTCAATTTCTCCATATCTTTATCATTTTTCACAGAAGCACCAGTTTCCTCATAAGCAACTTCAAACGCTGTTTTTGTTTTGGCTTTTTGCTACCACCGGTCTGATTTCTCCGGCTGTCTCCTCTGTTTTCTGATAGATCCGCACGTTTTTCTTTCAGTCTCCCTGACTGTCCGGCTTCGGATTTTTCTGCAAGTCTGGATTCTTTTCCGACTTCAGCACGGATTCTTTTTCTATTTTGCTGTTTTCTACTCTGTCCAAGATCCTCACTTTGCTTCTCTGCCCGTATCAGTTCCGGTGCATCTCTGGATTTTTGCACAGAGGGACGAATATTTTTCCCACTCCGTTCAGACTGGCGGGAAGACTTATCCACAAGGCTTACTTCTTTTTCCCCCTGTTTTCCTCCCATCTGCACATCACTGGCACGGTTACTGACACGAACAGAAGATTTATCCGTCAGGTTTTCTTCCACCAGACCATCCTTGGTCATTTTCTGGACTTTCTTATCCCTGACTTTCATTCTCTGTTCTGCCACTGATTACTCCTCCTTCTTCGGATACCCTTTCCCTGCCTGTAATAAACAGAGAATAGCGATGCCAAATACAGCACCGCCACAAAATGTCAATCCATATGAAATTACCTGTAACATTGTTTTACTCCTCCTGTATTACCCTGCTTCGGCTGTTTCCTCCGGGCGGGTTGTCATAATCTTATAAAGGGAATTCTTCGGGAATCTGTCTACAAACGGAATAATCACATTTCCATAGAACAGAAGTCCTTCACCCTCATTACTGTTGGTTACATAAGACAGCTGGGTTGGTGAAATATTCAACTGTTTAGCCAGAATCTGCCTGTCACCGGATGCCTGGTTGAGCATATAGATAAAATCAGAGTTTTCAAAAATATTCTCGATTTCCCTGGAAGCTAAAAGATCCTTAATGTTCTGGGTAATTCCTGTCGGAATACCGCCCCATTTACGGAATCGCTTCCAGATTTCCACGCTGTAGGCTGCTGTCTGTTCTTCTTTTAAGAGAAGATGGAATTCATCCACATAGTAACGGGTGGATTTATGAGCGGAACGGTTGATCGTCACTCGGTTCCATACCTGGTCCTGCACAATCAGCATCCCGATCTTCTTCAGCTGTTTTCCAAGCTCCTTGATATCAAAACATACGATACGGTTGTTGATGTCCACATTTGTGCGATGATTAAATACATTTAGGGAACCTGTAACGTAAATCTCCAATGAAGTTGCCAGACGCTGTGCTTCCGGCTCTTCCTGTTTCCGCAACAGATTATATAAATCCTCCAGTATCGGCATCTTCTCTGGCACCGGATCAGCGAGATATTCCTGATAGACCAGCCGCACACAACGGTCAATGATCGTCTTTTCTACCGGTTCCAGTCCATTCTTTCCACCGACAATCAGTTCACACAGGGACAGAATAAAATCTGCCTTTAAGGACAGCGGATTATCTTCCTCTGAATAATTCAGGTTCAGATCCATCGGATTGATATACTGGTCTGATACCGGTGAAATCCGGATGACCTGTCCGTGCAGTGCCTGCACCAGTGGATAATACTCGGCTTCTGGATCACAAATAATAATATCGTCCTCCGTAATCAGGAAACAGTTCGTAATTTCTCTTTTTGCTGAGAAGGATTTACCGGAACCAGGTGTACCAAGAATCAGTCCATTCGGGTTCTTCAGACGCTTCCGGTCAACCATAATCATGTTGTTGGATAATGCATTCAATCCATAATAAAGAGCTTCCCCTTCCTGGAACAGTTCCTGTGTCGTAAATGGCACAAAGATCGCTGTTGCCGATGTGGTAAGCCCTCTCTGAATCTCAATTCGATTGACTCCCAGTGGAATACAGGACATCAATGCTGCTTCCTGCTGATAGTCCAGCTGTTTTAAGGAACAGTTGTATTTTTGTGCGATACCCTGTACCTGGAAGATATTGTTATCCAGCTTCTGACGCTTCTTTGCGGTATTCATCACCAACACTGTCACAAGAAACATACGCTCATTTCTGGACTGTAAATCTTCCAGCAGATTCTTTGCTTCTTCCCCGTAGGTCACAAGATCCGATGGAAGCACATCCATGTCATACCCGGAACGTACCGCCCGCTTCTGCTCTTCAATCTTCATCTTATCCAAATCTGAAATCTTGCTCTTGATCATCTTGATCGCAGAACTCTGGTCAATGGACTGGATATGAATATTGACATTGATGCTGTCATCCACATCCAGGAAATCTGCAAGCATCCGGTCTGTAAGCTCCGGTGCCAGGATCTGCAGATAACTCACGCTTCCCATGGTCTTTCCCATCAGAAATGTCTGATTCTTGGAAAAGTTAAAGGAAGTTGGTGCAATAAAGTCTTTGGTCTTTAATCCTGTTTCCGGCAGCATCTTGTACTGGAACTTAAATGGTTCAATCCGATCCTGGTTGAACACATGATACAGAATCTCCAGTCGCTCCAGACATTTAAGGAATGTGCCTGTGCTCCCAGAACTTTAAAGTTGTTCAGGATATCGGCTTCAATCCTTTCAAGCCTTGGTCTTGCCACCTTCAGGCTTTCTGCTTCGATTCCAAAAGTGATATACTTGGTTTTCACCAGACCATTGTTTCCCTTGGAAAGCTGATTTTTTAACATGGTCCGGTACTCCTCACGAATGGCATTGAAGTCATCGTTCTGATCCGGAATATCAATACTTTTCTCAAATTCAGCCACATCCACCTGCTGATTGATAAAGGACAGCTGCACACTGATGGAAGAATCAAAGTAATTTAAAAAATCACAGTAATTCTCAAATATCGTGGTCTTATCCTCATTTAAAGCCAGCTGATAATTGATGTCATAAAACTGAATTGTCTTAGAGAAAAAGGTCTTTGTCACCTGGCAGATACCATCCTGCAGCATCCGAATATACGGAATACTCTGCTGTGCAGTTGTAGGAATGTTTTTCTGTTTCCTACGATCCCGTTCCTGCTTCTTCCTACGCTTTTCCTGTTCTCTTTCTTTTCTGCTTTTTTTGTTTCTTCTTTCCTGACGGTTTCTTTTTTCCGCCAGGGACAGACGCTCCTGCTGAGCCTCCTGCTTTGTCTTTTTTGCCATCCGGCACACCCTCCTTTTTTACAAGGGTGGAAATCTCCTGATAAAAATTTTCTGTCTTATATGGTCTTACCGCTGGACATATAAACTTCTGTCGAATGATATTTGCCACCACTTTTTCAAAGGGAAGCCCGTCTTTTTCATACATCGCCATGAAGAAAAACGGAAGCATGATCGTTACCATCAGAATGGCAGCGATACTGGAACCGATTGGTTTTCTCATGAACAGATAAAACGGAATTCCCACAACTGCGGCAAGTGAAAAGAAAATCAACTGCCGCTTTGTCAGATTTAACGCTACTTTTGTTTTGACCTTGGTAAGGTCTTTTGGTACTGGTACATACGCCATGGTATGCGCTCCTTTCCTGCCCGTTAGTGGGCATTGAATATTGATTTGCTAAGGCTTCCGGTCTTGAATAATGAAAATGCAAGAATCACGGTATAAGCCGCTACTGAAAACATTGCTGCATGAAGGTCACTGGATATGGTCATTGCATTTACTAAAACTGCATAAATTCCCACACAGACCATCATGAAGAATCCCTGAAATGCCAGTGCGAACAAGCCTTTTAAATAGTTGTTTCCGATATTGCCCCATTCCTTATTCGTCATAGTGGCAAACGGAATTGGTGCTATGGAAGTATAAAGTAGGGTAAGAACCCGGCGCCTTGCCATATCACTATGGTAGGTTTCCGAGAACTCCCCTCCGAACCGGACTTACACCTCTCGATGTATCCGGCTCTCCAGATGTCAGTCTAATTTCCCTGCGTGTAACTTATCGTGACAGT
>ENA-OQCX01000875-OQCX01000875.1-human-gut-metagenome-genome-assembly--contig:-NODE-875-length-15062-cov-4.333512_pt1 | contig 15062 bp, 14 predicted proteins | sample MGYA00242762_ERZ504587 | MGnify/ENA primary metagenome ERZ504587 (study PRJEB26092, sample SAMD00036337) | human gut metagenome | host: Homo sapiens | study: EMG produced TPA metagenomics assembly of...
CTCGATTCGCCATTCTCTTTCACGATTACCAGTTTATGCGGATACCCTTCAGCCACATTCCCGTGCGAGACTACCAGCACGTACCGCCGAGCGAGTTCAGCGCCTCGAACATGGAGGCCAGCCCCGCTTCATCGACCGCCTCGAGTATCTCGTCCAGCACGAGCAGATCCAGTCCCTTGTCCCCGTCGCAGTTGCTGTTCACGAGTTTCTGCATGGCAAGGATGGTCGCCAAATTCACACGGGCGGCTTCGCCTGCCGAAAACTTGCCGAACGAGCCGCAGTCCATGCCGTCGCGCAGCAGTGAGATGGAGATTTTCTCCCTTACCTTACCACTCTTGAGGACGGTATACCCGTCGAAGCGGATACGGATGTCGCTGCCGATGTCTTGCAGGAACTCGTTGGTGATACGGCTGAGCGCTCGATTTTCGTGTTGGCAGATAGGTCTTGAACTGCACGAACCGTTCCCGCTGTATCTCCAGGGCACGGACCCGGGCATCGACGGCCGTCTTGCGCCCTGCCGCCTCGCTGGACTTCCCGCGCGTTTCACGGAGAGTGTCCTTGAGCGATTGTATGAGGTCGGGTGAAGCCGCCTCATCCAGCTCCCGGATCGTGGCCTGCAAAGTGTCGATGGCGCAGGCCGCAGCCTGTATATCTTCCTTGCCTACCCGTATGCCGCGGTTCAGTGCGGCATTGCGCTCGTCTATGAATCCGAACACCTCGTCGAATACCTTGCGGCGGACACCTTCGATTTCACTTTGCAGGGCGGTAATTTCGGAAGCGATGCGTTTATGCCCGCTTTCCACCTCTTCCACGTGGCGGGTGGCATTCCTGATGGCCCGTTCGTGCCCGGCCAGCTGCTCCTCCCATCCGGTGCGTCTGCCTTCCAATATCCGGCGCTCATGGTTCAGCCGGTTCTGCTGCAACTCCACGGCATCCGTCTCCTCCTGCTTCTCATCGATACGGCCGTTGATTTCCGTGAGCTGCCGTTGACGGAGCTTCAGTTCCTTCATGCCGGCCTCGATGTCGAACTGTGGTTCTGCCACCAGAAACTCATGCCCGCAGAAAGGACAGGTGATGGAGCCGGCCAGTTTGTTCGAGAGGCCGTCAATACCGGCAGAAACGATACGCCGTTTATGACGCAGTTCCTCGATGCTGCCGGACAGGTCGCGCAGACGGATGTCGATTTCCCGCAGTCTCTCCGCAGTCGTATCGGACTGATCCCTGTATGCCTCACAGAATGCGGCATACTCCTTCTTGAACTGTTCCCAGCCGTCAGTCCTGTTTTTCAGTTCCTGTTCCGCCTGCTTCAAGATGGCATCGCAATCCTTCAGCCGCTCTGTGGCGGTCTGTAACCGTCCTTTCTTTTCGGCAATGACCTTGTCCCAGTCCGTCTGCCGGGCATCGGGAAAGAGGGACATCATTTCCGCTATCTTTTCCAGACATGCTTCCAATGCGGTATCTCCGGCTTCCAGTTCCTGCAAAGCCTCGTCCGCCCGCTGCACTCCGGCAAGCTGTTCCTCAAGCCTGTCCACGTTCTCGTGCCCGGTACGGATCTGCTCCCTCTTGGCCGCTATGGCCGTTTCCAGTCCCATGATACGTTCCACACGGGTACGCCCCCGCTCGGCTCCGGCTTCCTCCTCCTTGCGTATCTGCTCCTGTAACATCCCGATACGCCCGTCCAACCCGGCCAGTTCCAGTTCCACCTGCCGTTTCTTTTCAGAGAGCGGCACGATGTCTTCCTCCACTTTGGCGATGGCTTCATCCACCAGAATACCGTTGGAAAAGCGGTTGATGACCTCTTTCTTCTCCTTGTCCGATGACGAGAGGAAATCCTCATACCGGTATTTGGAAAGGATGAAATTGTTGAGCAGCTCGTCGCGTGTGATACCCAGTTTGTCAAGAATATACCGGTTATAGGCATCCACCGAAGGCTGTACCGCTTCATCGGTTACCACCTGCTTGCCGCCACGGTAAAGCGTACAGCTGACAGAGGAAGCCCCCTTGCGCGGGATACGGCGGTTGACGAGCAGTTCCTCGGCGGCGGAATCGTTGATGAAACGCAAAGCGATACGGCATTCTTCCGCTGCATCGTTGATAATCTCCTCCGAGCGTATCTTTCTAAGCGGCTGCCCGTGATACCCACGCAATGCATTCCAACAGGCAGACTTGCCGGCCCCGTTCGACTGCTGGGACTCATTGTCCCGGTTATCGCCGAAAATCAATGTCGTCACGCCTTGCCGCAGCATGTAGGACAGCGAACGGAAGGCGCAGAGATTTTCGGCTTCTATCGTCTTTAATTTCCACATGATCTGTTTTCTATTCTAGATAAATACTCCAATCCCATCGACACATCCTCGATCTGTTTCTCCCGGCAGAAGTCCTCGTAGGTTTCCCGGATGCGGCGGCTGTCGAATTTCTCGAAGAGCGAAGAGGATACCGCCTCCGGCAGCTGCTCGTCATCGGCAACCAGTTCTACCTTCGCCGCTCCGGCTTCCAGCAAGGCGGCTTTGTCCACCGATTTCATCGCGGCGGCAGGTGCATGGACACGCACCTTGACCTTGTAGCGACCATCGGCCTCCATTTCACGCAGCTCGTCCATCAGGTGCAACCCGGCACGTTCCGCCGGCATATCCATGACACGGTACCGCATGTTCACGCGGTTCTTGACAAACTCGTACGTGCCGTCCGTATACAGCACCGTGTATCCTTTCTCCTCGTCCTCCCCGAAGTTATGCTGGCGCGAGGAACCGATATATTCGATTCCCGTCCCCGGAATGACGGTACGGTTGTGGTAATGGCCGACAAAGACCTTGTCGAAAGGAGAGAATATCCTGGCAGGCAGTTCCTTTTCCGAAGGCTGTGCCAATGCCCCGTTGATACCCTCATGGATGTAGAGGAAGTGCTCCGGTTCTCCGGAAAGCGCTTCCGCAGCCAATCGTCCGAGCCTTTCGGCAAAAGAGCCGTCTTCCGGAAAATAGCTCATTACATGGAGCGCGAACTTCCATTCCGGGCGGCACAGGGTCAGGTACTCATCCACGACAGTCACATTCGGATGCCGGTCGAAGACATGACAATATCCGCGCAGGGATTCCTGGTTCACCTTGTCGTGGTTCCCTTCCGCCAGCGTGACATGAATGTCATGGTCCGCGGCGGATACAAGCATATCCCTGACGGCCAGCAGGACATCGAGTGTCTGGGCGGCACGGGAAAAGAACAGGTCTCCTCCGACAACCACTTCCCGGATATCCCGTTCCCTGCAAATTCCCATGGCCTCCTGCCAGTTGGCCTGGAATGCAGGGATGTTGTCTTTCGAGATGTGGATGTCATTCAATAACAAAAGGCAGGGTTTGTTCTCTTTCATACTAAGTGATTGTGATTAGGACGGAGGCCCGGATGCCTCCCGTCGGATTAGAATTCAAGAACTTGTGAAAGGCTTATCTGCGGTGGCGGGGACGCCCGGCACGCTCTTCCGTTTCCTCCGGCTGCTCTTCTTCCTCCCCGGGGACATCCTCCGGTTCGTCACTGGGCTTCGGACCCTCCATCTCGCTTTCGATCAGGTCGAGTAGTTCCCGGTTGCTCGTGGAGCGTGTAACACGCACGGAGAGCCCTTCCTGCTCGATGTAGCCGCGGATCATCGCACGCAGCTCCTGGCCTTCCTCGGTCTTCTCACCGAGTTCCTGCCGCTGAAGCTCGTCATAACGTTCGAAAAGGTCGTCCAGCGAGATGCCTCCACCTTCACGCCCGTTTTCTCTGTTATCTTTCGTACGGCGGTCGAACGAGAACGCGGATATATCCTCCTTGGGCAGTTCACCGTCCAGCGTGTCGATGACCGTCTTCATTTCATCCGTCTCCATGAGCGACATGCCGTAGATACCGTCGCACTGTTTGAGGAACTCGACGGTGGCTCCCAGATGATAACGGGTGTAGCGGTAGATGATTTCCGGGATACGCGGCGCACCCATCAGGGCGGTCAGCTCCTCCTTGGTCAACGGTACCGGTTCCGATTCGTTGTCAATGGAAATGACATACTCGGTCTTGGCTCCGTTCTTGCGCTTTTCAATCTCCACCGGATAGGCGTCATACACCGAGGAAATCGGGCACGGGTAAGACGGATTCTTGGCCAGTTTCTTGCTCCACAGCTTGAACTTCCTCTCATCCAGATCCTTGAACTGGGCATGGGAAAGGGTCATCATCTGCACGCCTTTGGCTCGTTCACCCAGGTCGAATACATAGAGACAGTGGCCGTAACTGTATTTCAGACCGCCTCCGAACGAGCCCCCGGCAATCTTTTCCGCCAGTTTGTCGTCCCCGTCCTCTTTTGCGGCTTCGACGGCCATGCGGCGGTAAGTCTCGATGGGATCAACGCTATATCCGGCATCGGTAGCGCGGGTGACAGTGACATACATCTTCTGGGGCTTGTTCCCCGTAGCGGGTTTCTCCAGCTCCAGAAGCAGCTGGTGGACGGGATACTCATAGCCCGGACGTGTCGGCGAGCCGTCCGGATTGGGAGCGATGGGCAGGATACGGAGACGGTAAGTCCCGAACTTGTCCATGCGGAAGAACTCCGTACGGGCGAACGCCTGTTCTCCTCCTGGGCACGCAACTGTGCCTCCTGATAAGATTCCTGAACGCCGAGGAACATTTCCTCGACAGACATGCCTTCCATGCCGTTGTTCTTTTCTTCTTCTTGCATAAACGCTTTGTTTTATGGATTTAAAAATGCCCGAAGAATGCGACACGGTATACCCGCATCGCAAAGAAACTGGTAACAGGACGGACGGGTTCGGTTGCACCGTCCGCGTTCAACTGATAAAATTGGGAGAGGATGTCTCGCTGACCGTATCCCGAAAGAGGATACTCATTTGACAATATGGAAAGGTCTTGCAGCGACCGTGGAATACAAAATTAGGCAAATTACCCGGAACAGCCATACATGTACATGAATGTTTCTCACCGGCATTGTCCTTCAGCGCATTACCGTTTCATTTTAAGAATGCTTTTAATCTCCCCGAGCAGTCTGTCGCCGCCCGGCGCGTTCCGCGCTTCGGCAAGCAGCCTCCTGCGGTTCCGGCGGATATACTCTTCTCTCTTGCGGCGGCATATGCTTCATAGTAGGCTTTGCGCTCCGGCGTGAGCCGTTTCCCGCGCCGGCAATAGACCCCGTCCCGGCGGTACTCGTCCAGGTAGCGGCGGAACTTCGCCTTGCCGCAGGAAGGGTCTTTCGATGCCTCCGCCACCGACCGTATGACCTGCCAGTCCGGCTCGAAGGGCTGCTGCGTGGCGCATAACCTGCGGAGCAGATGATAGACTACCGGCATCTCATACCGGAGCATGAAGCCTATCCGTGTCTCGTCGAAAGGAAAGCGCTTAAGCGTCCCCTGCGGTCTTCCGTCTTCTCGCTTTCGGGGCTTCTGCTGCCGGGGAGACGGTTTCTTCTGCGGCTGCCGCCTGATTTTCTTCTGTTTCATGATGTTGCGGTTGAATGGTTTGCTGTACGGTTTCACGGACGGGAACGTTCCTGCGCTCCGCAATCCTCCGGCGGCTTTCAATATCGCCGTTTACATTGAGTTTATGTTTCATGACTATACAAAATAGGTGAAGTTGAGTTCTACATTGACATTGTACATACCGCGCTCGTAAAGCTGTATCCTGCGCGAACCGCCGTAGATGGTGAACGAGGAGCCCCGGTTGTACTTGTGGTCATCGTTCCAGTCAGCGGCGCTGCAGCGCACGCTGTATCTCGGGGGCTGTATCTTGTTCGGGATGACGGCAACGATGCCGCCCCAGTTGCTGCCGTCCCTGCGTGCGGTATTGATATACCCCTGTATGGACACGATATTCCCGATCTGGCGGATAAACAGCCCCTGGGTATCTGTTCCCGAGCCGCTGTTCTCCATGTGCATCCATCCCGTATCCGCCAGCAGGGCTGGTATTCTTCCGCATAGGCGGCTCCGATAGCGCGGCAGGCCTGCGTTTCGCCTCCGCTGTCGGCAAGGACAGGTCGGAAAGTTTGCCGTCCTTGCGCAGGTAGTCCTTGACGATTTCGTCTTTGGACAGCACGTCCAACTTGTTCCGCAGGAGCTGCCGGGCTTCCATGGGGGATTTTCCTTGCCCGGTCAAAAAGTCGATGTAATCCTGGAACAGGTTTTCAAGCGCGGCGAAGCGGGCGTCCGCCCCGGCCTTGGTATACAGGTTCAGGTTGGTGGCGATGGTATCCTTTTCGGAAGCGTTGTAGCCGCCCATCAGCCGTTCCGCCTTTTTCTTGAGTTCCCTGACAACCTGCGAGGTCATCACGTATCCCTCGACCTGTGCGTGCGAAATGCCGCCTTCATCTATGTAGGCGAACGAACCGGTCTTGATTTCCAGCAGTTTGTCCCTGAGTTCGGGTGTGAAGACAATGCCTCGTAAGCGGAGTCAGTCCCGAGCTTGCCGTCCATCATCCGGTCTATCTCGGCCGTGGAATAGACTTCGAGGTTCTTGCGTGCCTTGCCCTTGTCCGGAAGGTCGGACAGGTTCGAGGTCTTGGCCAGTTTCAGCTCCCCGGTACCTTTCTTTTCGGCATCGAGGGTATCCCTGACGGCCGCCTGCCGCTTTGCTTTCAGTTCGGCGGCTTCCTCTGCCGTCAGCCCGCTGATCTCGTCCGCCGTCAGGCGCACCAGCTCCTTCAATCCTTCGGAGATTTCCAGAAATACCTCCCCGGCTTCCGCTTTGGAATAGACATCGATATTCTTCCGGGCGGCAGCCTTGTCCATGACATCGGAAAGGTTCCCGTCGGCGGAGAGTTTCATTTTCAAAGCCGCCGCGACGGTTCCCGATGTGACATAACCTTCGTCGCCCTCCGTCAGTTCTCCGGTAGTGATAGCCGCCAGTTTCTTCCTGTATTCGGTCGTGAAGTCTTCGGTAGAGAGCTGTTTGCCTTCTACCACATCCACTTTCTTTCCCATCGCCTCCGTAAAGGCCCTGACGGTCACATAGGTGTCGGACACGGATTTTCCGTTGATTTTAAGCGTACCGAGCACATCCACCGCTCCCAAAGGGGCAAGCACGATGTCGCCCAGAGCGTTCCTCAGCGCAAAACGGAAACTGTCAGCGGTGTCGAAGCCGACGGTGGCGAGCAGCGCGGCGGCACTGTCGCGCCAGGTAATCAGGTTTGTCAGCCTGGCATTGTCTTTCGTATAGGCGGTATTCTGAATATCGATACCCCGTCCGGTGCTTTGCAGGGAGAGCAGTCCGCCGACCTGCAGGGTGGCGGTACGCCCGATGACTTTCAAAACAGGTGTGGTGCAGGCTTTTCCGTCATGCACGGCAAAGTCACGGTATTTTGTTCCGCCGCCCTCCGTGCCGTGGTAATTGATACGGATACAACCCTCATCCGTCACATCCGAGGTGTTATAGATGTCGTATCCCTTGATGCGGACAGCCCCGATCCGGGCGTTTTCATTCAGCGAAGTACCGCAGGATATGCCGTCTTCCGTAACCCTGGCCAGTTCCTTGCCTTGTTTCATGAAACTGAACGTGCCGTCCGTCCGGATGACAATCTCGTTGACAAGCAGACCGTGCAGGTAGGCACCGATGGCGGCATGGCCGTCCGCCTTGACGATGCCTTTGAGCATGTAGCCGTTCCCGCCGCTGACGGAGACGGCGGTCTTGGAGCTGATTTCTTTCTGCCCGGTGAACGTTCCGGCCAGCACCAGATCCTTCTTGACGGTCTGCCGGGCAAAAGGTGTATCGAGCAGGACAGCATAGCGGCCGAAGAACTTGTCGATGAACCGGGGTGCATAGCTCTCCGTCACCTCGATGGCCGCCGGCAGTTTGTCAGTAACCGGATCGACCGTATCCGGGACAGCCTTGGCTCCGGCACAGAGATAACAGGTACGCCCGCGCTTGTTGACCTCATTGGCGTAGACCACCGATTCATGCCGGTTGATTTCGTATATATAATAGGGATAGACAGCATCGGCGCAGCCGTCGAAACGGCGTACCTTTCCGCCGAGCCAGACATAACCCGGGGAGACGCGGGGACCCTCGATCTCGCATCCGGAGATGATGAAGTCCGAGCAGCCGTCGAAGATGGCACTCAGGCTCAGGGTAAGCTCCTGCAAGTTCAGGATGTCGTCCGAATAGGTATAACGTCCGCCGGTTTCGGCTACATATTCTTTCATCTTATTCTATGCATTGTGATTGGGTTCATATTCTTCACTATCGATTTTTATCAGATAGGTCTTGCCTGCAATCTTATAACGGTTCACCACGTACGACAGCATGTAGACGAACTCCCTCGCGGGTATCGCGACCGGCGGCACGCAGACCATGAAACTGACCTTGTTGATTGGTTTCTCTTCGGCGAGCCGGTAAAACGGACGCGGAAGTTCCGCCTCGTCCGTGGCCGTGATCTCCTCACCGTTATACCATACGGTACAGGGCCGCTGGTACTGGGCATACTCGTGGTAAAGATCCACGCCGATGCTTTCGCTCTCCCGGATGAAGATACGGTCTCTGTCGTCTTTGAGGTACTTTCCGAATTTGTAGTTCAAATACCACTCGAAGTAGATGACCTGCGAGGTCATGCGCGCCTCGATATGCCGTTCCCGTGCAAACGTACGGAACCGTTCGTTCAGGCTTTGCAAGGGATAGAGCAGCTCTGCACGAAGAGGATGAACCGCCGTCCCGACAGGTAGTGCGGCACGAGCCGGTTCACCGAACGGTCTATGGGCAGCTTATATCTCATGGTTTTCGACTTTGAGCGTGATGGCTTCCCGGAAGGTCGGCAGTTCCGACTCCTCGTCCTTGCGCGAGGACTCTTTCAGGTAGCCCGAGGCGGTGTATGTCATGCGGCCGACACGTTGCAGGGGCTGGATTTGCCCGTCCGTATCGTGGCAAGCAATAAACACGCCTGCTCGGGGATTGCCGTCTCGTCGATATAGACGTCTGTAACGTGTTCGGCACGGCGTATGGCATCCGTCAGGCGGGAGACATAGACCGCAGCGTCGAAGTCGATGCCCATAATGTAGTCCCGGATACGGGTCTCGATGCTGTCGTACATCTCCGCCTCGGGAACGGCACCATCGTAGAAGACCGTAAGACGCGGCACCAGCACGTCGCCTTTGGTCGAGATGACCTCGATGCGTGTGCCGGCGAATTTCAGCTTGCCGATATAGGCATTGATGGGCACCAGCTCCTCGGCGGGAATAGCTTCCAGATGTCCTTTCGTGCCGGTAGCGATTTTCAGTACCAGCTTGCTGTCGAGGTTGCTGTCGTCCGTGCTCTCCACATAGGAGACCTGCGTAATGATGCGTTTGGTCTCATCGACCTGGGCATACCCGAAAGCCAGTCCGTCCTCGCGGACGGTCAGCTCGTCGCCCTGCTGGTATTGCAGCAGCGCATTGGCGTAGTAGTCCGGCGTGCCGTTGATCCGGTTGTTGATGGCTTCCGAGATATCCACCGCGAAGACATCAAGCAGCGTCTCGAAACTGTAGATGACAGCGGCTACGGTCCATAGGATACCGTTCATGACAGACAGCTTCGAGTCGCTGGCGAACTCCGTCAGTTCCAGCCGCCGGTTGCGTTCCTGCACGGCTTCATTGTATATCTCCTTAATCGTCCGGCTCATTCCACTGTATAGGTTATATCGTCGATAATGAATTTCCACGCGCCACCCTCATTCCAGGCCTCCTCGTGCAGGATGACCCATACGGCTTCCATGCCCGAGGCGATACGGTAGCGCCCCGTTTCGGTATCCCGGTCCGGCTCCCGATAGGTTCCCGTCGGGGCTGTAGGTAAAATGACCGTGCAATTCCGTCGGTCGCCGTAATGTTCCACAAGGGTTGTCAGGTAATGATCTATGACTGTCGGTTTCAGTCGGGCGGCGGAGAGGTCGAGTGTCATCAGTTCCCGGCATTCGGCAAGCGGTGCAAGATCGGCCAACGCGCAATTCGACAGGTTCAGGCTGTAGGTTCCGGAAAGCAGCCGCAGGCTCTCCAAGGAGAGTGTGGCGTGCGTGAGCGTCAGCTCCTCCACCGGCAGTGTCTGCACCAGTACCAACGACCGCGGTTTGAGCCCGCTCCAGTCGATACTCCGGAAGCAGGCATCGGTAAACCAACGGATACGACGCCTGTCCCTGACTTTGTTGTCGAAGGTATGGGTGAGCAGCTGCGGCGTGTCCGCGAGGAGGACGGTCTCGGTGTCGCTGTTGTCGCCCAGTCGATTTCCAGCTGTCCCGCACCGGAAACGGCACACTGCACGGTGATGATCCCGGCAGCGAGCGTGAGGACGACAGCAAGCGGCAAGGTGAACGTTTTGGGATAGACATGCCGTTCACCGTTAGCGGGGACGATGCCGTGCAACCCGTTATAGGCGACTACATCGGCGCGGATAACGAAATCGTCCGTGTAGACAAGTTCCCGGCCGGCAGTCAATGTCGTGGCGAAGGAGAGATCGGGGTTGTTGATGAGCAAATCCACGACTCCCTCGATGCTGCCGTACAGGTACAGGGCCACATCGTAGATATTCTGTCCGGCTACGACCCTGTACTTACCCATCGTTCTCCTCCTTTTCCTCGGTTTCTAAAAGCAGCTCTCCCGTGGCAGAATCCATATAGGCATTCTTGATGACGACCTTGTCCGACAGGAATTCCGACTGCAGTTTGGCGGCAAGACCGTTGTTTTCCAGACTCGAATGCAGGTAGTCGACGAGGCCGACACCTGTCGTAGAATGTTGGTAGAGATTTCCGGCTGAAGCTTTCAGCAGAAACGTCTCGTTCTGGGCTTTGGCGGCTCCTATTTCGAAGTCGGTCTCTGAGCCGCTGTACACGGCAAGGTAACCGTCCCGTGACAGCAGGTTGTAGACTCCCTTCTCATTGAGGGAGAAAAATGCGGCCAGGGCGATATCGGCCGTGCCGGCTTCCGTCTCCGCCACGACGGGAAACCAATGTTTGCCCGTCGCAGGATTTCTCAGGTACTCCGTGCCGCCCGAACCGCTTTCCATAACCAGACGGACCGTCAGGCGGCGCATGTCGGGCGTATAGGGAATCCTGACATGGAACCCTTTGCCGTCGTTATACGTGTACACGAAGCCGACGGGGACGGTAATCTCTCCGTAGCGGAAGGTGTCGTTGTCCGCACCCGCGACGGCATCGAGCAGGCGGAAGTCGTAGAAACTCTTGCCGGCGATATTGCCGGAAGTCTCCACCTCACCGTATTCGGCGTCCATTGTTATGTCCTGTCTTGCCATGAACGATACTTCAACAAAAAGCCCGACCATACATCAGAGTACGACCGGGCACTCTTTTCAAAAGAGTAGCGGCAGAAAGAAGGATGGTTTACTTCTCCTGAATGAAATCGTAGATGCGCGACACGGTAGCCCACATATCGTCCGGAAGCTCCTCGTCCGAGATGCGTTCGCAGGCTTTCCGGAGATACTCCATCTCGTCCCCCGAGAACTCCACGGCAAGCGGTTTCTCCTTCTCCACATCCCATTCGATGCGCTTGTCCTCGGCATTCTCGTGAAGACCGATGGCTTTGCGCTCCTCGTCCGGAATGGCGATCTTGCGCAGAATCTCTTTTTTGAGGTTGAAGTCCTTGAAGTTGCCCCGTGCCGGCAAAAAGGACGGCAGGTAAAGGCGGTCTTTGACTGACAGTTCCATATTATTTATGCATTTTGTACGTTACTCTTTTTTATTTCGTCGATCATGGTATCGAAATCATGAAACAGGGGTGCAAGCGGCTCTCCCATAGGAATGTTGCATGAAATAACGCCTTGTTCCATGTAGATGATACCTATCTGCGGAGCGTTCCCCGAGCCATCCGTATCCTTCTTGCGGATGGAGGCGTGGACGCGGGTCAGCGCGTCATTGACGATGGAATATTCCAACTGGTAGTCGGCATTCTCCGTGCTCTCTTCGGCAACCTTGGTTACCGTTACGTTGGTGATGTTCATAATTCGCTTCTGTTTTTATTAAGTGTAGGGATATTCCCAGCAGAAAAGTTTTTAATAAGAGTGATTTAATATCTGGTAATGGAACGAGGGGTAATTGGCGCACAATACCGTAATGGAGTCTCCCTTGGCTAACGTGTAACTGGCAAGATCCCCGTTGTGGTTACGGATATTGGTGAATACAAGGCTATTCCCCCAGTTGTAGTTGTAAATTAGGGTAAATATGCAGGCGAAGTCCGACGGCAGAGTCGAGTAACCGAACATGGTGGCCACGGACGATGCCGACGGCAGGGTCACGCTGTACTTCTGGTTGGCATAAACGAAAAAGATGTTGAACTGCGAGAAATCGATCGTGTAACCGCTGCCTGTGAAATAGACATTCTTGATCTTGTTGCCGATGCAGGCAGGGGCTATAACAGAGGCATTGGACCATATTCCGTAGTTACGGTTACCGTTTTTGACATCGATATAAAGCCCGTAGTTGTTATTAAAGATGCTGTTCACCTTGTTGTTCACAATACGTCCGGTGGCACATGATCCGCCGGCGGATGCCGGTATGGTGTTGCTGCCGAACAGGACATACGAAATGGTGTCCCCCACGCGGAACAGGTCGTCGTAGATGGCAAGGCCGCCGCCTGAGCCGGTTCCTGTCGCCGTCGAGCCGATGCGCCCCTGACCGATGACGAATCCCCCGATGGTGCCGGCATTGGCGTTGATGGTGCCCGTCATCGTGACATTTCCCGAGGCGTCCCATTTGATATTCTGGTTGGCCAGATAACCCGATCCGTCATTGGCAAAGGAGATTTTCCCGCACCCGAACGTGGCGGAACCGTCCGTGTTCAGCGCCCAATAGTTTACTCCGGTGGAAGGGTTGTCGTGGTAAATATATCCTGAAGCCCCCATAACGATGCGGTGCCCCGAGGCCGGAGCCGAAGCGGTCAGGGCGCTTGTTCCGAGAATCCAGCCGCCGATCTTGCCGCTCACGGCCGTGATACCGTTCCTGTCCAGCGTGACCTTTACGCTATTGTTCGCATCCTTGACGGAGATGCTGCCGTTATAGCTGCTCCCTCCGACAGTCAGGGCGGAATCCACGATAATCTGGTTGGCGCGTACGGTTCCCGTGTAAATGCCGTTGGCATCGATGGTGGTCGTGTATTTCTCCGTGGAGGTAAGGTCGAAGACCGTGGCATAGGCCACATACCAGATGACAGGCGTATCGGAAGTCCCCTGCGTGCCGTCCACGTAGAAGAAATGGGTGCTGGAAAAATCGGCGGTGCCGCACACGACCTTGTAGACGTATTCTTTCCAGTCGCCCGTGCCGGCGTTCGACGTAAGCCACCGGTGCGAACCTCCCGTGCCGACGCTGTTCGTCGCCCAACAGAGATTTCTGCCGGCGGGGATCTTGGCGATAATGCGGGCGACGAGCACCTTGCGGTAACCGCATTTCGCCCCGAAATAGAAGCCTCCGTTGCGAGGGCTGGCACTGCCGCTGGTCTGGATTTTCAGGACATACTTGCTGTCATTGGGTGCCGTGGCATCCTGCTGCCGGGTAACGGTCACCATACCGTTCTGGGAGTTGTTGTAAACCACGACACCGTTGTTTCCGTTCCAGAAAGTCGGGTCGCGGTAGAGCATCTTCCCGAACGCCATGGCCGAAGCGAGTTCCTGCGCCGTCGTGATGCCCGTAGTCCACTGGGCGGATACGGATGCGGCAAAGGTAACCGTGCCGGCGGCATTCCATGAGATATTACCCGAGGCTATGTGCCCAGACCCGTCGTTGTTCAGACTCCATTTCGTGGAGTTGGCGATAGATCCGTCGCTGCCCAGCGAGATGTTGTTTTTCCAGATATGGTTGTGGTCGAAGGCCCACCCCGCGATACGGTTGTATACCTCCTTGCTGCCGCTTTTGGTATAGTTCACCGAGAGGCAGAAGTATTCCAGATTGTCCCATGACATCATCTGAAGACCTATGAATCCGGTCTTGACACTGTTGCCGGATGCCGCCACCTGCCCGAGGACGATATGCCCTGCATTGCTGCTCTGATACCACGTAAGGCATATACCCAGCGGCTTGTAGGCTCCCGTGTACCAGTAACCGCTGCCCGTGGAGGCGGAACGGATTTGCAACGGGATGGCACCCACAGCTCCGACGTTCCCTATGGTCATGTTGTCACTGCCGATGGAGAAACCGCCGATCTTGCCCTTCGTGAACGTGCAGCTGAGACCGTTGATGTAATCGGTATTGATAATGGACGACTTGATACCCACGGCATCGAGTTTCGAGGCGCTGATGCTGCCCGCGGCGATACGGTCTGCCGAAAGTGTTCCCGTCTTGATACTGCCGGCATCGATCGCCACGGCGTTGACCTGCGCCGCGGTAAGGGTGCCCGTGTAAATCCCTGTCGAGCCGATATAGGTCAGCGGGTGCGCCGCAAGCGTGCTGTCCGTGCTTTGCGCCAGAGCAATGAACCGATGGCGGCGGATCTCCTCCTCGACGGCAGCCGTGAGGGTGCGCGGCGCGGGGGGCATAGGCTTGTGTGGAACCGCTCTGGAAGATAAGGTCGTTGCCGTAAGCGATTTGCGGAGCTGCCGGAATCGGCGAAGGACTATAACTGCTGCTCTCTATCGGCTGGTCGGAGTAGAGGTGGTACACGGCACCCGTATCGCCGCCGCCACGCAGGAAGACGGCGAACATGCAGTAGTTGCCGCACAGCTGCGCCCCGGCGAACATCCGGCAGTAGGTCTCGGAAAGGTCATAGATATCCCATGAATAGCAATGCCACCCCAACCGCCGAAGTTGGTTTTGATAAGTACGATCAGACCTCCTTTGTGCGTGGATGTGTTCCACGAGACCGGAGCCTGCTCGGCATATCCCCGACGGACGAGAATGGTACGTTTGATGTTCTGGTCGCCACCTTTGAAAACGACTGGATAATAGGTCGCTTCGTCGCCGTTGATGATGAGTTTCTTGTAATATCGATAGCCGAAGTTCGTAACCTTGGCCGCTTCGATGTCGTTCTTCCATTGCAGCGATACGGAAGCCCCGAACGTAACGTTCCCGGCAGTGTCCCATGCAATGTTGCCCGAGGCGATCTGCCCCGAACCGTCGTTGTCAGTTTCCATTTCGTGGA
>ENA-OQCX01000877-OQCX01000877.1-human-gut-metagenome-genome-assembly--contig:-NODE-877-length-15035-cov-4.268514_pt1 | contig 15035 bp, 20 predicted proteins | sample MGYA00242762_ERZ504587 | MGnify/ENA primary metagenome ERZ504587 (study PRJEB26092, sample SAMD00036337) | human gut metagenome | host: Homo sapiens | study: EMG produced TPA metagenomics assembly of...
CTCGGTGGTCAGAATCTTCTTGACGGTGCCTTCCACGTCCAGACGCTCGGTGTTGTGGCTGGTGTAGGACTCGTCTGCATGGTATGTACCTCGCCCTTGACCACGAACTTGTCGTAGTTCAGGTCACGGTTATCCGCAGCAACACGGAAGTAATGGCCCATATCCTCGCTACGCAGACGTTCCTCACGGGTCATCAGGGTCTCGAACAGTTTCTCACCGTGACGGGTTCCGATGATGTTCGTGCCAGTGTCACCGAACAGCTGCTGGACAGCTTTGGCCAGATCGCCGATGGTAGAGGCATCCGACTTCTGAATGAAGAGGTCGCCGGGGTTAGCATGCTGGAAGGCGAACATGACCAGATCCACGGCCTCGTCCAGGTTCATTAGGAAGCGGGTCATGTTGGGGTCCGTGATGGTGATGGGGTTGCCAGCCTTGATCTGGTCAATGAACAACGGAATGACAGAGCCACGGCTGCACATCACATTGCCGTAACGGGTGCAGCAGATGGTCGTGCCGCCCCGCTCGGCAGCCACACGGGCGTTTGCGTAGATGACGTGCTCCATCATGGCTTTGGAAATACCCATGGCATTGATGGGGTAAGCTGCCTTGTCGGTGGACAGGCAGACAACACGCTTGACACCGGCATCAATAGCGGCGTGCAAAACATTGTCGGTACCGATGATGTTGGTCTGAACGGCCTGCATGGGGAAGAACTCGCAGGAAGGAACCTGCTTCAGAGCAGCAGCGTGGAAGGTGTAGTCAACACCGGGCATGGCGTCACGGATGGACTGGGGGTTGCGGACATCGCCGATGTAGAACTTGACCTTGCCAGCAGTCTCCGGGTGCTTGGCTTGAAGCTCGTGGCGCATATCATCCTGCTTTTTTTCGTCACGGGAGAAGATACGAATCTCTTTCAGGTCAGAATCCAGGAAGTGCTTCAGAACGGTAGAACCAAAAGAACCAGTACCACCAGTAATCATAAGGGTTGCGTTATCAAATGCAGACATTTTAATTTTCCTCTCTTACTTTGCTTCAAGCGATTTCTTTATATCAGAAGAACAAATTCCCTCTGTTCTCTTTAAACGAACAACTCTTTTGTTGTGCTCTTCACACCACTGCTCTACCGCGTCAAAACGTCCACCACGGTGATCTTCACCAAGCGCAAGAATATCAAAATCAATTGTCCCTAAAAATTCAGGATCAACAGATTCATACACCACCACTTTGTCAACGATCCGCAATGATTCAAGCATTTCCACCCGTTCTGCGGTCGTATATAAGACCTTAGCATCCGGTTTATACTTCTTAATATAATCTCCGTCTTGAACGGCCACAATTAAATAATCTCCATAATTTTTGCACTGTTTGAACAGTCGCAGATGTCCCAAATGGAAGTAGTCATATACTCCAAATGTAAGAATTTTACTCATCATCATTTTCTTCTTTCATTTTTCAATATAAACAATAACGGATCGTATACCGTTGCATCAATATCATTCTTATACCTTTCATATAAACAGGTATTCTGTACATTCCCAAATCACCGGGCACTTATTTGCGCGCGCAAGTTGTTGGAACGACCTCTCGATTTCGGACGAATGCTCGTCCTGTTTCACCACCTCAATACACTCTCTCAAAAGTGCATAAAAAGCTCGTCCGAAATGGAATTTCACCTCGCATAGTTGCTTCTGTTAACTGCCACATTTCATCAAATTTTCCGATTCGTTTTGAAGATTCCAGTAAAACCTCTTTACGCGTAATTATGGAACTCGACATTTCCTCACGCTCACTACCCTTTTACTTCTGGTATGCTTTATACATATGATGGGATACTCTTTTCTCTTCGGGAGGAAGTTGCATATAATCGCCGTAAAATGCGTTTAGCCATTTATCATATCCAACAGGTGCATTGTACTCTCTTCCCTCAAAAGGAACCTTTATGAATGAAGAAAAAACATCCTTTTCACAAACAATTCTGGGAACAGAAGTGAAATTTCCGACTGACTTAGTAGGCATATCCGCATATTTCTTTGAATTGGAAACTATTTTTTTTGCAAAATATCCCTTTGGATAAAGATGCAACGCCACAAATCCAACAGCTTTCACAATATCCTTCATCACACCATGCGTTCCAATCATCCTATTTTGAAGAGCATTCAGCATGGAATACCAATCGCTACGGTCATACATTTTTTTACATTCTGATATGCTATCAGGAGCGTTATCATAAACAAAAACATCAATATTGATGCAACTTACAATGCCGTTTTCATCCGGCTCATACAAAATTGTTTCAGTGTCCATCACCTTTCCATAAGGATAAACACATGCTTTATCTAGTTCATTACAAGTAAATTTGTAGCGATTGTTTTCTTGATTAAATTTGTGCATAAATCTATCAAATCCGGGCGTAACATCCCGACGTCAATATCATCATCCCATGGAATATAGCCTTTATGACGAATTGAACCAAGCAATGTCCCACAATCCAGCCAGTATTGGATTTGGTTTTTCTCGCAAAATTCTGTGACGGTATCTAAAATGCCAAGTTGGTAGTTTTTTACTTCTTCTTTATTAAGCCTTTTCATTTTTCTCGTTTCCTCTTTAACATTTTTGACAGAGATTCTTTTATATTGGGGATAAGTACTCTTATAACTAACAGCTGCAATTGTAGTTCCTATTGACTGCCATACGTCTTTCATAAGCCGTCTTTTTCAGACACATATTCAGCAAAACTCTTTTCGATATTTCCAACAATACCATCCGCGGCATGTCATAAGCACAAACTCCGTTACACAGCGGAATATCGCGATCCACATTACAGTAAAATGCCCAGTCGCAATCAATAAAAGCAGGCTTACTACCTGAACAACGGCGGCCAGAATTGTTGTTTTTGTTACCTGCGCTGCTTTATTTAATGCACCTAATGTTGGCCACCCTAGAACCACTGCCGGGAAACTAAAAATTAAGACCGGCACCAATAAGCGGAATAGCGGTGTAGCAGCAACATATTGTTTTCCGCCAACAATTTGAAGTACATACGGCGCTACTACAATCGAAAAAGCACTTCCTGCAAATACAATTGGCATAAAAATCATCAAGAGGTGCTTGATGAAATCCCAGCTTTTTTTTCTGATCATTTCAGGATAGACTCCATCTATAATAGGAGTATACATTGTCTGTACCGCACCTATTAATTGCATACAAACACTCCAATATGCCACTTCTGTGGCTGGAAGAAACGCTCCAATCAGCAGCGTATTCAGAGCACCAAATGCGGTAGTTGCCATGTTTGAAGCAAAGTAAACAAAAGAATCTCGCAGCTTTTTCCACGCCGCCTTAACACCGGAAAAACGGATCGCTATATTTTCTTTTTTTAACTCGACAAATACGAGCAATACTGCAACCAGCGAACCAACAGCATCCAAAAGAGGAACAAGCAAGACATCTTTATCTGAATGAACAAAAACGAAAGTCATAGCTGTTGCAATACCACGCATGGTAACAAACCGCAATGCAATAACCTGCATTTTTTCGATTCCCTGAAAGAAATAATCAAACAAAAACACCGACAAAAACACGGTCACAAATGCCAACAGTGTATATTCGATGTTGCGCGAAGAAGAGGAATCACCGCAATCATTCCCAGCAGGGCAACAAAAGCCGTTGCCGCCAACAGGATGCGGGCAAGAAGAATATCCCCCACTTCCTTTTCCAATTTTGCGTGATCTGCTTTAGCATTTACAATATCTTTTGTACCAGAAAGCATAAAACCAAAATCTACCGCAATCTGCATATACTGCATTACGGCTTTTACATACGAAACCACGCCGTAGCTTTCTACGGAAAGTACACGGGTCAGATACGGCAATGTCAAAAGTGGAAATACGATTTTGGCAATTGACATACCGTAGAGCATAATAATATTTTTAAGTACGTTTTTTTGTTTCATTATAAGATGTAATCCTGTTTTTCTATGTGTTTTCTTGTCCATTCTTCAATAGAACAAATTTTTTTTGCTGGATTTCCGGCTACAATACTGTTTGATGGTATTTTACCGTGCAACACTGCCCCACCCCCGCAAATAGTATTGTCTCCTATTTCTGTTCCGGGCAAAATCAAAAATCTTGCACCTATAAAGCAATTTTCACAGGTTTCAGAAAATGACCGGTTGCTTCTTGTCCAATTGCTTGCAAGCCTTTCACAATCGAGAAATCGTGCGTAAGAACAACCACGTCGCGAGAAATTGTGGTATTTTTTCCGATTGAAATCAGGCGGTAATCACTTCCGTCAAAATATGCACCTGGATCAATATAACCGCTTTTTCCTTCTCGATAATCCGCCGGAATGTTTATTCCAATTTTTCTCAAATATCTTGGATATAGCTCCTTATATAACTCATCGTTTACATACGATAGCATCTTTAAAGCTTTTCGTTCCAGAACTAGGAATACTTTTTTAGATTTCATATTTTTCTCCTTATTTATCCACCCGGTACACATAACTCATAATATAACAGACCACTAAATCATCGAAATCTGAAGAAAAACAGGAATAGAAAATGCACTCTATTATTATCTCGCGACATCTTATTTTTAAGCGGTTACCCCTTTTTACTCGGCAAGATATTTACTTTCAATATGCCTAATTTTATATATTCTATTTTCATTAAAAATAGACACATAACTATATGTAGCTATCGTCACTGCATCATCATAATCGCCCTGTACAATATAGGAATTAATGTTTTTTACAAGCATCAATGATTCTAATAACACAAAGAAACCAGCTATGATCAATCTATTCCTGAATTTCATTGTACGAATCGCATAGATTAGAAGAAACAGCTCAACAAAACGCATCACACCACTCATGCGTGATGCGATATTACTATATCCAAGAAACACACCGTATATTGACATTGAAGTAAGATAAATCAGATATAAGGTTTGATATTTTTCTGTAATTTTCTTCGCTTTATTTATGAAAAAGTACAAATATGACACTACCCACAAAAAGAATAGACGTTCAAAAACCGACACAATGGAGATACTGAGTCCTGTCTTCATATAATAATTGATTCCGCTTATTCCAACAGACATAACAAGCTCTCTAACTGCTGGCAGTGTCATTGCAAATCCTATAATCCATGATACAACGCATCCATATTGGGCAACTTTTATTTTTCCGATTTTTTTTAAAACCATAGGAAATATAAAAACAATGGATGCACTATGAATTAAGGAGCACAATACAGTTACGAAAACATAGCTCTTGTATTTTTTCTCAAGAAGCATCGGTATCAAAATCCCCAAGTAAACTGCAGCAACTATCCCCTGTCGTATGGCGGATGTGAAATAGGTCATGTAGAGTGTCGGATACGCAAGGACTAAAACAAATGGAGTATCAATCTTGAAATATTTACAAAATCGAGCAAAACAGAGCATCTGGAATACTGCTGTGCATGCAATAAAAAATTCGTATGGCAATTTAGCGTATCGAAAGAGATTACATAAAATTAAATATCCAATTTCTCCATGAACTGTTGAATATATTGAAAAGTCAAATCCATCTGGTGACAAACGATTGTAAATATAGCGATATGCAAAATAATCTGTTCCTTGGCCAAAGCGCAAAGTTAACATTACTAAGAGGATTATTAGTAATAATTTAAATTCTCGATTCTTTACTTTATAAGTTGCTCGGAATAAAAAATCTTTTATTCCAAAAAAACAAATCACTATCCATATGACGAGATATAAGCTCATTTTAGTTCCCTTTTGCAAACAAATTACAACTTAGGCCTTATGAACCTAGCGTGTTACTTTATTCCTACCTTTATTAGTTTCTCTGCTTCCACCTGTGTCATAAGTAACCACCCTTGTCCCACATGCATGTGCTTCCAAGTTGACAGTCGGATAATTATCTTCATACGTTGGATTTGCAAATACATCTGCCGCCGTATAAATCGCAGCTAGTTCCTGTGGACTATTCGTGCGAGGAATGCAAATAATCTTGCATCGACACGTATTATTTGTTACCCCCCATTAATTTATAACCTGTTATTGCTTCATACAGTGCGTTCACATCCTGCGGCACAACGGTGTTCCCATTCTGCAGCGCAACTTCTTCACACGCTGTATCTTCGTACACAATAGAGGGTGTTCCACACGCCTGTTCTTCCACCGGGGTCATTCCAAAGGTTTCCTCTACACTAGGGTTCACCAGAACATCCGCCGCCGTATAAATCGCAGCCAATTCCTGCAGGCTATTGGTGCGCTGGATACCCTTGATATTTTTCGGGAGATCTTTATTCTGTTTTTCGCTCAATCCTACCAGAACAATAGCGTACCGGTCGTCCAACATCTGCGCCAACTTATAGAAGTCAAACAAACCCTTGCGATCCTCCCAGACATTGGCCACACCCAGCACGATAAACTTGTCCTTCAGTCCATACCGTTCCCGGAAGTCGCTGGGGGTCGGCTTGAATATGCTGGTATCAATGGTGTTGTAATGCACCTCGACCGGATACTCTTTCAGAAAACTCTGACGGGTCAAATCGGCAAGCCACTTGCTGGGGGTGATAAGGGTCATGTTTTTCACCCCGGTAAAAGCCTTGCGCTTGCGTTCGAAATTTTTACTGACAGAACTCATTGCGAAGCAAGCCGGGTAGCGGCGAAGCTGAGAGCAGTACGAACAATGACTCTTCCATTGCTCGCACTTTACCATGGTAAGTGCGAGCAATGGCCAGTAAATGCCCAGCAGTCGTGCAGCGTCCATTTCACCTGCATTTCAGGATGCTTTTTGATCCAATCAAACAGCATCTCCACATTGATGTAGTAACCGTGCAAATTGTGCAGCCACAGCAGGTCTGGTTTATATTCCTCAGCCCACTTCAAAAATTCTTTGGTCGCACGCTTGGAACCAAAGCCATGGGTATCGAACAGCCGCGTTTGGATCGCATGCATCTTGCAGTCAAAATCTGTGCCAATACGAATGGCGTATTTCTGGAACCGTTTTGGTACCGTGCCTTTGCGGCCATAGGCGATTTTGACCTCGTTGCCTTCGGCTTCCAGTTGCTGAGCAAGGTCTGTGCAAATACGGCCTGTACTGCCAATGCCGCAAACAGAATTAATAAAAAGGACTTTCATACATTACACCATTTGTTCTACCGCATCACAGTGTGCCGCAATGCTCTTATTTCTTGTAAAATAGTCACTCCACAGTTTCGCATCATCGCACGTTTGGCTGTCATTCCTTAGTTGCAGAATAACATGTTTTACATTTTCCGGCTGGTTTGTCCCTGCGTTCTCTATTCCGTACCTTCCAACCAGCTTAGCAAACTCCGACGCATCATCAACACAAGTTACAATTGGCTTTCCAGCAATCAAGCAGTCCGCTGTTTTACTCGGAAGCGCCGCATAGATAAGCCCCTTTTGAAGAGGGATCACATTGACATCTGCGGCAGCATAGAGATCTGCCACTTCTTCAGGCGGCTGCATTTCAACGAACGTCACATTGCTCAATTCTTTTTCTTTGGCAAACGTCTTAAGTCGTTCCTCGTTCACACCGCCACCGACAATATAAAAGCTGACATCCCTATCATCTTTCATCAAAGCAGCGGTCTCCAATATAAGCTCCACATTTTGCATCTTGCCTAGATTGCCAGCATACACCACACGGAACTCACCCGGCTTCTTTGGATACCTTTTCAGGAAAACATTTTCCTCATCACTGTGGGCTTTCAATTCCTCATGCCCCCAGTTGTAAATCACCTGCACCTTATCCTCCGAGATGCCGTACCGAGTAACGATAGTATATTTCATATCATCGGAAATCGTACTAAGTGCCGTTGCATTTTTGTAGGCATATTTTTGCAGCGCATGAGCCACTTTGTAGACCGGACTGCTCTCAGAAAGAATGCCCGCAAAAAAAGCATTCTCCGGGAAGATATCCTGTTCGTTATAGAGAATCGGGCATCTTAAAATGTGCTTTGCGTAGAACACTGTAAAAAATGCAGTATTATTGGACTGAAGAAAGATCTTATTCGGCTGGTCTTTTTTCATTAGTGTGCAAGCTTGTTTATAATAGGATAGATCTGCCAAATAACGAGCCTTTAAATCAGTCTTTGCCTTCTTTTCAAAACGAATATTTTGTACTTGAAGCTGACCTTTTAAGTACTTTTCAAATTGCTGCGGATACTGTGGCGTATCCAAATACTGCTTCTGAATTAAATTCACCTCATGTCCTCGCTCCAGAAGGCCGAGGACAATATCACGCATGATATGATAGTCCGAGTATTGTGTATCAAAACTACCAATCGATACTACCGCAACTTTCATTCTCCAGTCTCCTTACACTCTTCCTGCCCCATCGCCGTGGTCGCACCCTCTGCCACACCTTCCGTGCTTTCCGGCATAAACAAAATCTTTACCGTCGCCAGCATGATTTTCAGATCCTCAATCAGGCTGGGATGTGCAATATACATCAAATCCATCTGCAGCTTATCGTAGGGGGTGGTGTTGTATTTGCCGTACACCTGCGCATAACCGGTCAGACCAGCTTTTGCCTGCAGGCGCAGCGCAAACTCTGGCATCTCCTCACAGTACTGGGCGGCGATCTCCGGGCGCTCCGGGCGTGGGCCTACAACAGACAAATCTCCCTTCAAAATATTGAGAAGCTGGGGCAGCTCGTCCAGACGGCAGGCACGAATGACGTGGCCCACCTTCGTGATGCGGTCATCTTTATCACCGGTGGAAAGGCGTGCTACACCATCCTTTTCAGCATCCACTCGCATAGAACGGAACTTCAGGATCTCGAACGGTTTGCCGTCTTTGGTAAGGCGAACCTGCTTGTAAAAGGCCGGACCACCATCGGACTTGACTGCAATGGCTGTAATCAGAAGCAACGGCTGAGAATTACCAGTCCAGCCAATGAAACCACAATATCCATCAAGCGCTTTACAAACAGATACTCCGGGCTTGCCATATAGCGACCCACACGCAGCATGGGCAGATGGAACATATGTATCGGCTGTGAACCGCTCATGATCACATCGCCCACACGAGGGATCACGAACACATTGATTCCCTGCCCTACGCAATATTTCAGGATGATATTGCGCTCATGGCTGTGGACACCGCTGATGAACACGCTCTGCATTCCATCCAGCAGGCTCAGGTCGTTCAGGCATTCCTCAACGTTCAAGGTCATCTTGACATCGTATTTTTTGGACAATCCATATTCACTGATGAGCTTTTCCAGACCATGCCGGACATCGTAAACCACTGCAGTGGGCTGAGGCGGAAAGGTCCGGAAATACCAGCTATGGGCGCATCTTGCCCACAGGGTTGCCATCACGCCCTGTCCGACAATCGCCGCAATACCCGGTAGAATATTGCAGAGCCGCCGAGACATCAGGCAGATCACGATATACAGGATGCCGTCTGTCGCCATTGCCGCCAGCACTTGCCCATAAATCAACTCTGAAATGCGCTGCAAAGACATCCAGAACGCATCGTAGACTTTACCCAACAGAAAGAACAACACTGCAAACAGACCGATCATGGCCCAGTTGCCCTTCCAACCAAACTTTGCATAGACCTGATACGAATAATACAGCTCCCAACAAAGTGCAAACGGAATTGTAATCATTACCAAATCGATGATTTTTACGATCTTCAACATCACATCATGCTGAAATTTTGACATAATACCCCAATAACTCCTTTAGCTTTTTCTTTTGTTCTTCGCTCAACTTTTCAGGCTCGCCTTGCAGCAACCGCTTCTGGTTGTATATCCACCGGCCAAGCCAGATGCCATCCGCAGTCTTATATTTCGCCGGAATCTCCAGATTTCCATGGCATCTTTTATACTCCTGCGCCAGCTCGTACCGGTGCTGCCACGGGTCAGGTTTCTCCCACTGCATTCCGATGGCATCCAGCAACTCAATGCGCTCTTGTGATAAGATTGCATTGCTTTTCTCTGGTTTTCGATATGCATACTGCTGCCGCCGCACCCATTTTCCAAGAGCATAGCCCTCCGGTGAAACATAGGCCACCGGGACATCAAGGTTTCCATTTGCCTCAAAATACCGTTTCGCTGCCTGATAAACCTCATTCCACTGTCGGTCATAGCGACTGCCCCACTGCATTCCTATGGTTTCTAGTCGTTTGATCTGATCCGCAGACAATTTTTTCTGCTCATAGGCTAGTTCTTGATTTTGAATCCAGCGACCAAGCGTTTTTCCATCTGCTGTTTTATAATCTCGTGGAACATCCAGATTTCCATACTCCTGCGCATAGACTACCGCAAGTGCATATCCCTGTTCCCATTTGGCATCAAATACGCTCCATGTCATTCCCAACTGATCCAGTTGTCGAATGCGTTCTTCCGTCAGCTTTCCATCGTTTCGGCGTTTCCGCACATTGTTGATCCACTTTCCCAGAGGATAGCCATCTATCGTTTTGTATTTTGCCGGGACCTGCAAATTTCCAAACTGTTCCCGAAATTTTCTCGCTTCTTCCAGACCACGTTCCCATGCGGCATCGTTGCGGTTGCCCCACTCCATCCCGATGCTGTCCAGCCGTGCGATTTGCTGTTCGGTCAAGTTCCCCGGAATCTGTCCCGCACGAACACGGCGCTGGGTCGTCAGCCATTCGCCAAGGCTCAATCCCGCCGGTGTGGTATAACGCTTTGGAATATTCAGGCTGCCATGCTCCGCATAGTAAATGCTTGCTTCCGAAAAATAATGGTCCCAACTAGAGGACAAACTTGCTTGCAGCCGCTCAAACAGCACCCGGCAGTCATGCACCTGCTCGATGACCTCAAAACGTTCGGTGATGATTTTGTTGCCCTCACCGTTGGCATTCAGGCGGTAGACCGCTCCTGAATCTCGCCCTGTAACCCCGCAATGCTGCATAGGCCCTCGAAGTTGTTGACTACATCGAGGATAAGCGGCGTAGAATTTTCCCCAGCGGTCAAAGCTCGGCCAATCTGCTGCTTGTAGATGGTGGGTGAAATGGTGGGCCGGAACAGGATGACACCTGAAATACCTTCTACATGAACTCCCTCGTTGAGCATGTCGATGCAAAACAGCAGCTTCAGGCGGTCACTTTCATCGGCCTTGAAGTCGGCAAAAGCCTTGTCTGTACCGGGGTCATCCGAGTAGGCTTCGTAGACCGCCACTTCCGCATTCACCTTTGCAAACCACTCCGGCACATGAGAGATCATTTCGTCCATGTGCTCCTTGTTGGCGCAGAACACGATGTACTTTCCGGACTTGTTCGTGATATGATGAGCGAAAACCTTATCTAATCCATCTGCCTGTTCCAAGGCACGGCGCAGGGCATCCAGATATTTTTGATTTACGTCCTGAATCCCAGCAGAACGCAGATTATCCACTCTTGTCTGATAACGTGCCAATCTTTCTGGTACTGATAGACGGTGGTCACATAGTTCGGAGTAGGCAAAATACCCCTGACGATTGCTTCGCCAAGGGTCATGTCGCTCGCAACACGGCCATCAAAAAGCTCTTCGGCCATGTCACGGTTATTATCCAGATACCGGACGTTTGTCGCCGTCAGCCCCAGCAGTTTTGCCTCCGGGCATAACTTTAACAAAGCCACCGTGCTTTCGCCCCAACATTCCGCACCGGCACGGTGAAATTCATCGAGTATAATATAGGCAGGTTTCTGCGCTGCGATATCATCCAGTTGCGCCTGGGTGCAGCACATCAGTTTGGCATAGGTATAAAAGTGAACGTTTGCCAACGGAAAATCCGGGTCGTTCCTTTTCAGGCTTTCCAGCTGGGTCTTGAAGATATATTCACTGGGAGAAAGCCAGATCACGACCTTCTCCGGGTTGTCCTCGATCAGCTTGAACGCAATATAGCTCTTTCCGGTGCCGGTGGGGTGGACAATGGCGGCCTTGCCATACTGCTCCATCATCCGGACAGCCGCATGATATGCTTTCTCGTTGTGCTCAAACAGACGCAATGCCACCTTGTTCACCCCTTTCCGCAATAAAGGAGTATCCTTCACATGGAAAATGGAGGATACCGTTCCTTTGACATCGTTGTCTATAATCTCATCTTATTTTATCATGGTTATATCTGGGATTCAATAGAAATCATCATAAATGTATCACATTTGACCCTGAAAAAACATCGCGAAGGCCGGACTGTTTTTGTGTCATGCCCAGTTCTGTATAATAATTCCAGCTGTAAACGAGGATTGAGAAAATAAGGGGTCAGATGAGAGTCTAAACAGCAGGAGGAAACAGCGATGGCGCGACGGGGAGAAAACATTCGCAAGCGTAAGGACGGTCGGTGGGAAGGCAGGTACATCAAGGCGCGCACACCGGAGGGGAAGATCCAGTGGGGTTACGTTTACGGAACGGCCTATGCGGAGGTCAAACGGGTACTAATCCAGAGAAAAGCGGAGGCGGGGTTCTACAACCTGAATCAAACCGACCTGACCTTTGAAGTACTGTCCGAGGTGTGGCTGTGCTCCCTGAAAAACGCTATAAAAGAATCCACCTATGCGCATTATTCATACACGCTGCACAAATATCTTCTTCCGGTTTTGAGCAAAGTGCCCGTTGCATCTCTTGAGGAGAGCTTTCTGGAGCAGGCCATGCAGCAAATCATCACGCCCACAGATGCGTCACACAAGCCACTGGGAAGCTCCTCTGCCCGAGAATGCTTCTCGATGCTGCGACGTATCTGCAAATATGCCGCTCATTTACGTCTGATTCGTCCAATGGAGCTGGAAGTTGCGCTGCCAAAAGCCATCGACAAAATTTCTGCGCCTCTCTCCCCGGCGGAACAACAGCGACTTCATCAATATGTACAGGCGAACCCCACGCCTCGCAAGATCGGCTTACTACTGGGGCTGGAATTGGGGCTCCGAATTGGTGAGATCTGCGGCCTGCAATGGGGCGATTTTGACCTGAAACTCGGCACGCTGAACATCAATCGGACGGTCTGCCGAATTTCCTGTGGAAACGGTCATACAAAGGTAGTCATTCAAACGCCTAAAACCCGCACCTCCCGCCGGGAAATTCCAATCCCGAAACAGCTGCTTATTATGCTGAAAAAGCTGCGCGGAAGCACCAGCAATGCTGCATGGTTCCTGTCCGGCAGCGAGTCCAAGCCCACCGAACCCCGTTGCTATCGGAAAAGCATCAAAGCATATCTGAAGCAGGCGACTGTCCGTCAAGTGCGCCCGCACGCGCTGCGCCACACCTTTGCAACGACCTGCCTGCAGGCGGGGTGCGATGTAAAGACCCTCAGCGAATTGTTGGGACATGCCAACGCCAACATCACCTTGCAGCGCTATGTGCACTCTGACCTGACCCGAAAGCGCCGGGAGGTGAACCGGATATTTTCACATCAGGTGTCAATGAGGGCAAGAAAACGCCAAGTCTAATGGAATAACGTTATATTTCGCTCAAGGCCCTCCATTTTCCATGTGGAGGATACATTTTTGTTAAATATATTCTTTGTCGTTACGCAGCCACATATTCTCTACAACATAAAATACTTTCACGATATACGCAACTGCGTACGTAAAACCGCACGAACTTCTGTACTATCATGTTGAGGTGAACTTCATCATGACTGTAAAAGATGCCGTTGCCAAACGCTTTGAACAACTCTGCGACCAGCGTAGGATACGCCCCAACGAGTTAGCGACCCGTGCCGGTGTAACACCATCTACGGTATATAGTATGCTTGGCCCATCCCGTCAGCGTGTGTCCATCGCCACCATTAAAAAGCTCTGTGATGGTCTTGATATCACGCTTGGTCAGTTCTTTTCCTGTGCGCTGTTCGATGAACTGGAGCAAGAGAACCAATAGCTCACCGAACGATCTGCTCGACTTTCCCTGCAACGCGTACTCTCTTTTCTAAGTGAATTTTAGAATTTCATATCCATTGTCAGCCTGATTTGTGCTCTTTTGCATGGGTCAGGCTATTTTTTTTTTACGCTAAAAAGCCCCTGCCCATCACATTTCTGTGAAAGGCAGAGGCCTTTTGCTGCTAGATTCTAATTCGGTCTGGGGAGATGGAACAACTATCTCATTCTACCGGGTCAGTGTCCCCTTCCAGATTTTTAACTACCCCCGGAGTGCTGGTAACCCGCACCACCGGGGTTTTGCTTCATGAATCATGTGGTTCATACGGTTGTGGTCGCAGGAATCTCACGTTGTCAGTAAAAAATCAACCAGAGGAACGACCGAACATTTTCTGATAATTTTCGCCGCGCTTTCTATCTCTGTCACTTACAATCTTGACTCCATACCCTTGATGCAGTCATTCAATTTCACTTGTCCCGTCATTCTATCGTAATAGCGTTCAATATATCCAAACCCCATGATTTCTGCTGTCATCTTCTCTGGATTCATCGGCTGATTCAGGTGCGCATAGAGCCATTCCTCCAAATCCTTAAACCGATACGCTTTGATTGGCTGGCGCAGGTCGAACAGTAACATAATACAGAAATTCATCGCGGAGATCCTTCAAACACATAAAAAAAAAAACACCCTTTCTCTCATGGAAGAACCACAAAAGAAAGGGTGCAAAAATCTCTAAAATGGTTGTCGTACCAAATCAGGCTTGTTCGTAGTTGAGCAAGACAAACTCCAGTCGACAAATCATTCAATTTTTATCGCAGCTACGAGATCAGCAGTTCTCAGCGAAGTACTTAATGGTACGGACCATCTGAGAGGTGTAGGAGTTCTCGTTGTCGTACCAGGACACGACCTGAACCTGATAGGTGTCGTCGTCGATCTTAGCGACCATGGTCTGGGTAGCGTCGAACAGAGAGCCGTAACGCATGCCGATGACATCGGAAGAAACGATCGGATCCTCGTTGTAGCCGAAGGACTCAGAGGTAGCAGCCTTCATAGCAGCGTTGATGGACTCCTGGTGACATCCTTGCCTTGACGACAGCCACCAGAATGGTGGTAGAGCCGGTGGGAACAGGCACACGCTGAGCAGAACCGATCAGCTTGCCGTTCAGCTCGGGAGACCG
>ENA-OQCX01000878-OQCX01000878.1-human-gut-metagenome-genome-assembly--contig:-NODE-878-length-15016-cov-2.709383_pt1 | contig 15016 bp, 15 predicted proteins | sample MGYA00242762_ERZ504587 | MGnify/ENA primary metagenome ERZ504587 (study PRJEB26092, sample SAMD00036337) | human gut metagenome | host: Homo sapiens | study: EMG produced TPA metagenomics assembly of...
GAAAAGAAAAAGCTCTTTTTTACTGCTATCATAATAAAAAAAGAAAAATATCACAAAAGGAAAAGGAGAACAAATGACAATTCAGGAAATATTAGATCGGGTTTCTGAATATCATCCTGATCTGGGAGAAGATTATCATGGATGTGATGAAGTAAAGTTTGGTGATTGCTCACAGGAATGCACAGGAATTGTTTCTGCATTGGTTCCGACAGTTGATGTGATCAGAAGGCGGTTGAACTTAAAGCAAATCTTCTGTATGTTCATGAGCCGGTATCCTATCTGACCCCTGACTGGCCTGAGTGGAAGGCAGATTATAAATGCAGAATTTATGATGAAAAATTAAAATTACTAAAAGAGAATAAGATTGTGCTTGTTCGGGATCATGATCATATGCATGCCCATAAACCTGACAGCATTTTTACAGGAGTGCTGAAATACCTGGGCTGGATGGAATATCTTACAGAAGAGCAGAAGATTCCGTTTGGTTATACAGTATGTTTTCCAAAGGCAAAAAAGCTTAGAGAGATCAATCAGGAATTGATAGAAAAAATTGGAATGCAAGGACTTCGTTTTATAGGAAATCCAGAAGCAGAATTAAAAAAAATAGCATTTACAGGACATATTTATCCGGATGCGTTTATTCCGCAGCATTTTAACGAAGACGGAAGCTGGAGTGATTATGCGACAGAGATCATTCGTGAAATGGAGCAGGATGGGGTTGAATGTATTATTCCGGGGGAAGTGATCGAGTGGACGGTATTATCGTATATCCGCGATGGAATTCCTCTGGGAAAAAATCTTGCATGTATCAATCCAGGTCATTTTAACTGGGAAGAACTTGGTGCCCGATATGCAAAAGACTGGCTTATGGAATTAACTGAAAATAAAGTATCAGTTTTTTATGTTCCAACTGGTGATATGTGGAAGTATCAGACAAAAAAGAGTTTGTTTGAACAGAAATCGGAGTAAACAGCAACTATCCGATGTCTGTAAGTTAAGGAGTACAACAAATGAAATGGACAAGCAGTTTTAAATATCTTCCGATTAATTACGGAATGACACTGGCAACATTATCAGACAAAACCCAGAGAGTTCTGTTTGAAAATAATTTAAATGGAAATAAAGTGCGTATTTTATTTTCAAATAAATACGCAAAAGAAACATTGAACTTAAAAAAGGTAACCATTGGGATTGAAAATGAAGGAACAGTGGAAAGAATAAGGGAAGTAACACTCCGAGGATCAAAAGAGATCGTACTTCCGGCAGGAGCAGAAGTTTACAGTGATGAAGTTGAAGTTACAGTGAAAGCCGGAGATCGGATCGCAGTAAATATTTATATTGACCAGCAGCAGAAAATTCAGAATTTATGTGGATACTGGGCAGAAGGCGGATCAGAAGTCAGATGTAATATTGAAGGAGATGATACGAGAGGAAACGCTTTTTCAAGTACATCTATGGAGGAAATCTATGAATTTGTAAAAGAAGATCCTTCACCGGTAAAAGGTCAGTTTTTCTTTGGCTTTTCAGCTGTTCAGGTTTGGACAGAAGATGACGTCAAAGTAATAACAGCTTTTGGGGATTCTATTACAGCAATGGCATTTTCACGAATGCACTTCAGAAAAGACTGTATAAAAAATATCCGGGACAGGTAACATTGCTTAATGCAGGAATCGGAGGGAACAGACTGCTTCATGATGCTACATGGATACCGGATGCTCCGGCAGAAGGAGGGCTTTTTGGAGAAGCAGGAGTGAGAAGATTCGAGAAGGATGTATTTGGGACGGACAAAGTTGACAGTATTTTTTGTCTGATGGGCATTAATGATATTATGCATCCTCTTCAGTTTGAAAAAGCAGAAGAATCTGTTTCCGCTGAATATCTGGAGCAGGGGTTTAGCTATCTTGCAAAAAAAGCACACGATCATGGAAGCAGAATTTATGGTGCAACTATTATGCCGTGTGGAAATACAGAGTATTCAGAGAAATGGATGCAGGCGTTTGAAAAAACAAGAAGAGATGTGAATCAATGGATCAGACACAAAGTGTTTATGATGGATATTTGATTTGATGAGATATTAAAAAATGATACAGTTCCGGCTTATCTCAAAGAAGAAGTTCATATTGGAGATGGATTACATCCAAATACAATGGGTGGAAAAATCCTTGCGGAATGTGTGGATTTGAGTATGCTTACAGGGCTGGATGATTAAAAATAAGGAGAAAAAATATGAATCAGATTAACAAAAAGATGTCTTTGCTGGAAAAAATCAGCTATGGATCGGGAAATATGGGAATATGTCTGTGCACTACACTTATCACTACATTTATTATGTATTTCTATACAGATGTTGTTAAGATCAGTGTACTTCAGGTTGGAACGATCATGTTAATCGGTGGAATTGCAGATGCTGTTTCAGATGCGGTAATGGGAATCATTGTAGATCATACCAATACTCGCTGGGGAAAATGCCGGCCGTATCTTATTTTTGGAGCGATACCTATGGCAGCAGCCTGTTTCTTTGTGCTTCATGTTCCGGATGCAAGTGCTACAGTAAAATATATTTATGCTTTGATTACATATGTTATCTATACATTGGCATATACAACTGTACTGATTCCACAAAATGTATTGATCTCTGCAATTACAGATGATACACAGGATCGACTTGCAACAAATATGTTTGGAACTCTTGGAACAAATATTGGACAGCTGATTACAGGTGCATTTGCGTTGACACTTGTTTCTGTGCTGGGGCATGGTTCTGAGTACCGTGGATACAATATAACGATACTGATCTTTGGTATTTTTGGTGCAGCATTAACTATGGTAGATGGATTTAATACAAGAGAACGAATGAATATGGGAACTGCCGCACAGCAGAAAATATCAGCAGCTGATACCATTAGATCCATGAAAAATACCCCTTGGATCATATGTACTGTTACTACGCTGTTTATTATTGCCCAGGTAGTTGTCAAATCTTCTACAACTGTTTATTATTCCACCAATGTTTTACAGAATGCCGGGATGTCTTCCAGCTTACTTTCTATTGCAAATATTATTGGAATTCCGATTACACTGATTATTCCTGTTATTGCAGCAAAATTGGAAACAGAAACATTGTATGGGTTGGAGCTGTATTTGGTGTATTAGGAAATATTGGTATTTATTTCTTTAAATTTAATAATATTGCAGTAATTGCCTGTGCGGTCATTGCGTCTGTGGGAACTGCATTCGTAAACGGAATTATATATGTTATGTGTGCAGAAAGTATTGATTATGGAGAATGGAAGAGTGGTATCAGAGTTCAGGGATTTTTGATGGCATTTATCGGATTTGCAGTAAAAATTGCGAACTCTATTGTTCAGATGATAACTACAGCCATTCTGAATGCAGGTGGTTATAATGGAGCGGCAGAAGTGCAGACTGCATCAGCTGTAAACGCGATTGAATTCTGTTACGTCTGGATTCCTGTAATTTTGTTTGTTATCGTATTTATAATAAATGGATTTTATAAGCTTGACAAAATCTACCCTCAGATTCGTGCAGATCTTAATAAAAAAAGAGATGCTATGGCAACAGAAAATTAATTTTATATAGAAAACAGAGAGAGAAAATGAACTATGGCGGTTTTTAGAATTGCATTTGCATCTGAAACTTTATTTCGCACAGTTAAATTTAAATGTTATTGTGCCTGTAGAAACTTATGGAAGAACTGACGTAAAAAAACCAGAAAAATTTAAGACTCTTTATCTGCTTCATGGATTTGGCGGAAGTCAGGATGACTGGATGGATTATAGCAATTTGAGAGCAATATCCGAAAAGTATAATCTTGCGATTGTTCTTCCTTCCGGGGAAAACAGTTTTTATGAAAATATGAACAGCATTGCAGGTCGTTACAGTGATTTTACAGGGAAAGAAATTGTTGATTTTACCAGAAGAATGTTTCCTCTTTCTGAACGGAGAGAGGACACCTACATTGGTGGACTTTCCATGGGTGGTTTTGGTGCATTGAGACTGGGAAGTCTTTATCATGAAACATTTGGAAAGCTGTTTACCTTGTCAGGTGCGTTTATCATCGACAATATTTCTGGTCAGAAGGCCGGATATTCAGACAGCATTGCAGATTATGATTATTATGTGCGTACGTTTGGAGATCTGGATTGTTTAAAAGATTCTGAAAAAGATCCGATGTATTGTGTAAAAAAAGCAGTTTTACAAAAAAATATGCCGGAGGTTTATCAGGCAGTAGGGACAGAAGACTTTTTGATCCAAGAAAATCGTATGATGAAAAAATATCTGGAAAAAGAAGGAGTAAAAGTGACGTATCACGAGGCAGAGGGAATTCATGACTGGTCGTTTTGGAATAAATATTTGCCAGAAGCGGTGGAATGGCTGCTGAAATAAAAGCGTGATGTTGTGTGAGATTGTCAGAGGGTATGCTATAATGAGGTAAAACAATATTTTGCCGGAGGTGTTTATGTCAGAATTATACGAAAGTGAAGATTTTATTTATAACAGGATACCTATTCGTATTTTTAATCATTGCTTTGATGGAATAGAGATTTTTACACCTACTCACTGGCATCGTAATATTGAATTTAATCTTGTGACCTGTGGAAGAATCCGTCGGATTGTAGATGGAATACAGTATGATCAGACGGAAGGAGATATTTTCATAGTTAACAGTGGAGAAATTCATGCGGATCACTGGATTGATGAGACAGATCATTTTGAGGGTATTACTGTTCAGATTTCCAAAAGTTTTATGGAACGCTGGCTTGGAGGAGACTTTTATTTGAGTATACCTGAGAAAGCGGAAGATATGCAGCAGATGATAAATATTCTGCTGCAATTTGGAACACTGAAGCAGAAGAAAGAACAGAATGGTTATGCTGGTTTTGGAGAAAATCTGGATGGAACTGTTGAAAATGATCTGTCAAGAATCCGGGCAATGGAACTGTTGTTTCGATTACTCGGAGTTCTTCGTATGTCCTGTGTGAAGAAACCAACAGGAAGCAGGCGTAACAGAGAAGACAGCATTAATAAAATTAAGGAAATCACGAATTATCTTGACAAACATTATACAGAAAATCTGACACTTGCTGCTGTTGCAGAACAATTTCATTACACATCTGCACATTTATCACGGTTATTTAAAAAGCATATAGAATTAATTTTCATGATCATTTACAGTATCTTCGTCTTATGAATTGTGTGGAAATGATGAAAATACATCCGGAAATGCAGCTTACGGTTATAGCACTGAATAATGGGTTTCCAAATATAAAATCTTTTATCGAAACTTTTAAACGATTTTATGGATGTACTCCATCTGCATGGATGAAAAAGAAAAGATGAGGATTGTATTAATAGAAGGGATTTTATTATGGCATACATAGAATTACAATATTTGTCATCAACAATTACTAAATTTACAACGGTTAAAGCTTATCTGCCTACAGACGGAATGAGTGGAAAAAATTTTGAGCCCCCGTATAAAACCTTATATTTTCTTCCTGGTTTCAGTAATGATGCAACAACGCTTATGACCTATCTGGGATTCAGACGGGAATGTGAGTTAAAAGGAATCGCGGTAGTAGTGGTAGATGGAGATAATTCTTTTTATGTAGATCATTCCAGAAGGCTTTCCAATTACTCTGCATTTATAAAAGAAACGGTGGATATGACAAGGAAACTTCTGCCCCTTTCAACAAGAAGAGAAGACACATTTATAGGTGGAATTTCAATGGGTGGATATGGGGCATTATTAAATGGACTCAGATTTCGTTCGTATTTTTCAAAAATAGCAGCATTATCTCCAAGTGCAGATTGTTATGATCTGATTTGTGGACATGAAGAGATGTTTGACCGGGAATTATTTGAAAATGTATTTGGCAGCGAAGAAAAGTATTATGAGAATGATACAAATCTCTGTAAATTTTACTCAGAGGTTCCAAAAGAAGAGATTCCGGAACTTTTTATTGCCTGTGGAGAGCAGGATGATCTGGTTGGAAAGGGAGTAAAAGATTTCCGTGAAAAGCTTAAGGAACTGGAGATACCTTTTATTGACAGAATGGGTCAGGGAAATCATGAAATGGCGTATTGGGAAGATCAGATGGATCCGGTCTTTTCTTTTCTGTCAGAGATCGAGCCGGGCACAAAAACAAGGTTAATACTCGAAAATCATAATTAAATAAATTGCAAAGAGAGGAAAATATCATGAATCAGGCGATAACGTCACAGGCTCTTTCATTTTGTCCGGTTATACCGGCAGCTGGTGAACCAGAAGGACAGATCAGAGATGCGGAAGGCAATGTATGGATTCAGATTAAGGCAGATCATGCTTCAGATGTCAGTCTGATCATCTACGAGCAAAAATTTCCGTTTATTAAAGAAGAAGGAATATGGAAGTTGAGATATCCGGGAAAGGATGGAATGACTCTTGTACAACTGCAGATTGATGGAATGGATGTACTTACCCCTATCTTCCGATATGTTATGGATATAGTCGGCCATATAATTATGTTTCAATAGAAACAGAAGAAGAGTTCTATTATCTGAAAAATGTACCACATGGAACTGTGAGACAGGAATATTTTTATTCTGATATAACCGGAGAATGGGAACGCTGTTTTGTTTATACACCAGCGGAATATGAGGAGTGTCCGGAGAAGAGATATCCAGTTTTGTATTTACAGCATGGACATGGAGAAAATGAAACCGGATGGATCGAAGAAGGAAAAGTCCATTTTATTATGGATAATCTGGTTCAGGCGAAAGAAGCAAGGTCATTTATCATTGTGATGAATAATGGAATGGTTCAGACGAAAAATGCAGAAGGAAAGAGAATAGTAGATCATACGATATTTCCTGAATATCTGATAAAAGATGTGATTCCATACATAGAAAAGAAATATCGTACAATTAAAAACAAGGACAGCCGGGCAATGGCAGGTCTGTCCATGGGGTCTATTCAGACGAGTATCACGGCATTTGAATATCCGGAATATTTTTCCTATATTGGATTATTCAGTGGATTTCTTCGTGATTTTATTCAGGGAGATAAAATTATGGACATGGTCCAGAGAGGAAAGGCCTCTGATAAACATCTGAGAATTCTGGACAGTAAAGAAACATTTAAAAATAATTTTAAGATCTTTTTTCGTGCAATGGGAGAGAATGATATTTTTATCCAGAAGTTTCTGGAGGAAGATGAACTTTAAGTAAAAAAGATATTTCATGCATCAGAATCATTTATGAGGGTGGGCATGACTGGAATGTATGGAGACGTTGTATTCGAGATTTTGCGAAACTGTTATTCTGAAAAATGGATTGTAATGTAAGACAATAAAAGAAATGACAGAAAAGGACGGATGATAAAAATCCGTCTTTTTTTCTGCAATATTTTATATCCGTGGTTATGACCACATCTTTATGGGGAAATGTATATTATATTGAGTTTGTGAAAAAATGAATATACAGAAACCATAAGGAGGTTTTTATCATGAAACATAAAATGTTTTGTTTTCAGTGTCAGGAAACAGCAGGATGCACGGGATGTACAAATTCAGGAGTCTGTGGAAAGAAGCCGGAAGTTGCAGCGATGCAGGATCTTCTGATCTATGTCACAAAGGGGCTTTCTGCAGTTACAACAGAACTTCGAAAAGAAGGAAAAGAGATTCCGGATGAGATTGATCATCTGGTGGTGATGAATCTTTTTACAACCATTACAAATGTAAATTTTGACAGAGAATCCATTACAGAACGTATTACAGAAACATTGAAGGCAAAGGAAAGATTGCTTTCAGAAGTGGAAGACAAAGATCAGCTTCCGGATGCAGCAGTCTGGAACGGAAAAGAAGAGGAATTCGAAGAAAAAGCATCCAAGGTCGGAATTCTTTCCACCGAAAATGAGGACATCCGAAGCTTAAGAGAACTGATCACATACGGATTAAAAGGGCTTGCCGCTTATGAGAAGCATGCACTTGCACTTCTTCATAATGAGGAAGAACTGGATGCTTTTCTTCAGAGAGCACTTGCCGCAACACTGAATGATACTCTCAGTGCGGAAGAACTGACAGCCCTGACGCTGGAAACCGGAAAATATGGTGTACAGGTGATGGCACTTCTTGATAAGGCAAATACAGAGACTTATGGAAATCCGGAGATCACAAAAGTAAATATCGGGGTTCGAAACAATCCGGGAATCCTGATTTCAGGACACGATCTCCGTGATCTGGAAATGCTGCTGGAACAGACGCAGGGGACAGGTGTGGATGTCTATACACATTCAGAGATGCTTCCGGCACATTACTATCCGGCATTCAAAAAATATCCGAATTTTGCAGGAAATTATGGAAATGCATGGTGGAAACAGAAAGAAGAGTTTGAGAGTTTTCATGGTCCGATCGTGATGACTACAAACTGTATTGTTCCGCCAAAGGACAGCTACAAAGACCGGATCTATACGACAGGAGCTGTGAGATATCCGGGATGTAAACATATTCCGGGAGCAGAAGGTGAAGAGAAAGACTTTTCTGCTGTGATCGAGCATGCAAAGAAATGTGCGCCGCCACAGGAGATTGAGAGCGGAGAGATCGTCGGAGGCTTTGCCCATGCACAGGTTCTTGCGCTGGCAGATCAGATTGTAGAGGCGGTTAAGACAGGGGCCATCCGCAAGTTTGTTGTAATGGCAGGCTGTGATGGCCGGGCAAAGACCAGAAATTACTACACAGATTTTGCAAAGGCACTGCCAAAAGATACTGTGATCCTGACTGCCGGCTGTGCAAAATACAAGTATAATAAACTGAATCTGGGAAATATCAATGGTATTCCGAGAGTACTTGACGCAGGACAGTGTAATGATTCCTATTCACTGGCTGTGATCGCACTGAAACTGAAGGAAATATTTGAACTGGAAGATATCAACGACCTTCCGATCGTATACAATATTGCCTGGTATGAGCAGAAAAGCAGTGATCGTACTCCTGGCTCTGCTTTCCCTCGGAGTGAGAAATATCCACCTGGGACCGACTCTGCCAGCATTCCTTTCTCCGAACGTGGCAAAGATTCTGGTTGATAATTTCGGAATCGGAGGAATCCGTTCTGTAGAGGAAGATATTGCGGATCTGATTGGATAAAATAAAGAGGATTCCATAGTCCATCTGTCTTAAAAATCACTTGCAAATCCACTGCATATGTTAGATAATTAACGTGTTGCAGTGGATATTTTTGTAGAATATATAAAGATCAGGGATGGAAACGAAGATGAAAACAGGGAAATATGATGAGAACCGGTTGCTGCATCTGCTTCTGGATATGGGAGAAATGCTTCTTGCTTCCGGGGCGGAGATCAACCGTGTTGAGGACACGCTGCAGAGGATCGGACGGGCCTATGGGGCAGCCAAGATGAACGTTTTTGTTATCACATCCAGCATAGTGATAACCATGGAAAAAACAGACGGGGAACTTCTGACACATACCAGGAGGATAAACTATACAGGAAGTACAGACTTCACAATGCTGGAACAGCTGAATGCACTCAGCAGGAACTGCTGTATCAATCCGATTCCGCTGGAGCAGTTTCACAGAAGACTGCAGGAAATCGCAGAACCAAAAACACGATGGGAACTCTATGTGGGCAGCATTCTGGCTGCGGGAAGTTTTGCCGTGTTTTTGGAGGAACATTTGCGGATGGAATCGTGGCCGCCCTGGTAGGAGTCCTTATCTGTTTTATACAGGAAAAAATAACAGGCCTTTTTGCAAATACGATCATGTTTAACCTGTTTATATCCTTTATTGTGGGAGCCGTAATCTGTCTGACAGTAAGAGTTCTGCCAGTTTTAAATATGGACAAGATCATGATCGGAGATATCATGCTTCTGATTCCGGGAATTCCGGCGACAAACTCCATCAGAGACATGCTGATGGGAGATACGATCTCCGGACTGATGCGACTGATCGAGAGTATTCTGTGGGCGGGAGCCCTTGCCTGTGGATTTATGGCAGCGATTTGGATGGTGAGAGTATGAAAGATGTGATATTGCAGTTGGTTATGGCGTTTGTCGGTTCGCTGGGATTTGCCTTGCTGTTCCGGCTGAGACAGTCGTTGTGGGTATCGGCATCTCTGGGAGGTGTTATCTGCTGGGGAGGATATCTTCTGGCAATGTATTTCAGCGGCGGACAGATCTTTATTTCCGGTCTGGCGGCTTCTGCACTGGCAGCAGTCTATGCGGATTTTCTTGCAGCCAGAAAGAGAGCTCCGGTCCCGCTGTTTTTGATTCCGTCAGTTGTGCCGCTGATTCCGGGAAGTACGCTGTACTACACGATGAGTGCAGCAGTGCAGGGAAATACAGAAGAAGTGTCACACTATGGCAGTCTGACACTTCAGTATGCATTGTCCATCGCGGGTGGGATCTGTATCGTGTGGACGATCTTATCAATTTTCCGAAGATATTATGTTCTCAGAACAAACAGAATTAAATAATCAAATACATTTGTATGCAATGATCGTTACCGTTCCTTTGCCGGGGTAACGTTTCATTGCATATTTATTTGGATAAGCTTCGATCAGATCCGGCAGTTTGAGGAAACCGTAGGTGCGGGCATCGAAATCCGGCTTTGCACGCTTGATATACTGGCCTGCAGAGCTGACATTGACATAACGGTCGTCATCCTGGTACTTGTCCCAGGCGATGTGGAGCAGTTTGTGGATTTCCTTTAATTCTTTTGCTTTGCGGCGTTCTTCTGCACTTTCCTGGCTGCGTCTGCTGTTTCTCGTCTTTCTGGAAGAAACCGGGGCAGGCTGATGCTCCGGAGTATCTGGATCTTTGCTCAGATTTTCGAGATAAACAAATTCATCGCAGGCATTTCGGAACGGCTCCGGTGTTTTCTTCTCTCCGACGCCCATGACATAGACTCCGGATTCGTGAAGTTTGATCGCAAGAGGCGTGTAATCACTGTCACTGGCAACGATGACAAATGCATCGTAGATCCCGCTGTGCAGAAGATCGAGAGTGTCGATCACGAGAGCCATGTCGGTGGCGTTTTTGCCCGCAACGTAGTCAAATTGCTGTTCGGCCTTGATCGCGAGGCGTTTCAGTTCATTCTCCCAGTTCTTAAGGGAACCTTTGCGCCAGTTGCCGTACGCACGCTTCACGACGATACGACCGTTGGCAGAGATTTCCTGTATGACAGATTCCAGCTTGGACAGCTGAGTATTGTCGGCATCTATGAGCATTGCTATATTTTTAAGATTTTTCATTCGATTTTTTTCTCCTTGATAAAAAGCATCATTAATAAAACTATATCATTTTCAGAAAAAATTTTCCAGATTGATTACAAATTATTCTGGATTTTTGCATAGGAGTGTGCTATTATCGAGGGAATGCTGTTGATTTACGTGTAAAATTTTGGGAGGAATAGGAATGATCACGTTTTTGGCATCACTTTTTATTAAGGACAGGCGGAATTATGATTCACCGGCGGTCCGTCAGGCATATGGAGTTTTGAGCGGGGCAGTGGGAATCGGACTGAATATCCTGCTGTTTCTTGGAAAATGGATCGCAGGAACGCTCAGCGGATCGATCGCGATCACGGCGGATGCATTTAACAACCTGTCCGATGCGGTTCATCAATCATCACATTGATCGGATTCCGGCTTTCCGGTCAGGCACCGGACCCGGAGCATCCGTTTGGACATGGAAGGATGGAGTATATTTCGGGGCTGCTGGTCTCTGTTGCGATCCTGGTTATGGGATTTGAGCTGATCTGGTCATCGTTCGGGAAACTGCGTGATCCGGAACCGATCGAGAGCAGTGCATTGGTCTTGGGAATCCTGCTTGCGTCAATCCTTGTGAAAGTCTATATGTTTTATTACAATCGTTCCCTGAGCAAAAAGCTTGACAGTGCAGCGATGAAAGCGACATCAGTGGACAGTTTGAGCGATACTGTTGCGACGACACTGGTTCTGATCGCAACCGTGATCAGTAAATATACAGGACTGATCCTGGATGGATGGTTTGGCATCCTGGTCGGGATCTTTATCGTTTATACAGGTGGTTCTACACTGAAAGAAACCATAGACCTTCTTATTGGACAGCCGCCGAAGAAGGAGTTTATTGATGAGATCCGGGAGATTGTTCTGGGACATTCACTGGTCTATGGGGTGCACGATCTGATCGTCCATGATTATGGTCCGGGACGAAGAATGATCTCGCTCCACGCGGAGGTTGCTGTGGATGGGGATATCCAGGACATCCACGAGCAGATCGACCATATCGAACATGAACTTCAGGAAAAGCTGAACTGTTCCGCAACGATCCACATGGACCGATCGTGACAGACGATAAGGAAGTTCTGGAAATGAAGGCGAAGGTGGAGGCGATGGTACAGTCTCTGGATGAAGCTTCAGCATGCACGACTTCCGTATGGTCAAGGTCCTACCAGAACCAACCTGATCTTCGATGTGGAAGTGCCGAGAAAAACTTCCCTGACCGACAATGAGATCATGAACCGTCTGAAAGAACAGGTACATGGCCTGCCGGGAAGTAAATATTTTGCGGTGATACAGATCGATCATGAGTATTATTAAGTACAGAAAGATAAATGTACAAAATCAAGTACAAAGAAAATACCTGCAAAAAGAAATTGACAGATACAAAAAAATTGTTATAATAAACGCATCGAGAGAAAATTTTGTGCACAAGCTGCATGTATAAAGGAAATAGCAGATGACTTCGAAGGCGAAAATACCTGCTGTTTCCTTTTTTATTTGGCTCGGTAAAAAGAGAAAGAGAGGAAAGAATATGGAAACAAAAGAAAAAAAACGTGGCAACGCCATATGATCTTGATGGAAAGCCCCCGCTGAAACTGGCGATTCCACTTGGACTGCAGCATGTACTTGCAATGTTTGTCGGCAACCTGACTCCACTTCTGATCATTACAGGAGTGTGCGGCATTGAATCAGGAAGCAGTATTCAGGTGGCACTCCTTCAGAATGCCATGCTGGTTGCAGGAATCGTAACACTGATCCAGGTATACACGATCGGACCGATCGGCGGAAAACTACCAATCGTCATGGGAACGAGTTCCGGTTTCATCGGTGTCTGCAGAAGTGTTGCGATCACAATGGGAAGTGGGGTTGCAGGATATGGAGCAGTCCTGGCGGCATGTTTTATAGGAGGTCTGTTTGAAACAGTACTTGGTGGATTTCTGAAACCACTCCGCAAATTTTTCCCTGCAGTTGTTACCGGTACAGTGGTACTGTCTATTGGACTTTCACTGATCTCTGTTGGTATCGGATCTTTCGGAGGCGGAAGTTCAGCAGCAGATTATGGCTCTCTGGAAAATCTGTTTGTAGGTACTTTTGTTTTGGTCGTGATCATTGCACTGAAACATGGAACAAAAGGATTTACCAGTTTTTCCTCTATTCTGATCGGTATTATTGCCGGATATATCCTGGTATCGATCATGGCAATGATCCTTCCGACAACATTTACCTATGTGGATGAAACGGGTGCCACAGTAGAGGCAACAAAGGCCTGGGTAGTGAACTGGAGCAAGGTGGCAGACGCATCCTGGTTTGCGGTTCCGAAGATTATGCCGGTCAAATGGGTATTTGACGCGAAGGCAATCGTTCCGATCTGTATTATGTTTGTAGTTACAGCAGTAGAAACAGTAGGTGATATTTCCGGTATCACAGAGGGTGGTCTTGGAAGAGAGGCTACGGACAAAGAACTTTCCGGTGGTGTTATGTGTGACGGACTGGGATCTTCTTTCGCAGCTTTGTTAGGTGTCCTTCCGAACACATCTTTCAGCCAGAATGTAGGCCTGGTCGCAATGAACAAAGTCGTAAACCGTTACAGCATTGGAATCGGTGGAATCTTCCTGATCGCATGCGGACTGTTTCCGAAACTTGCAGCACTGATCTCTATCATGCCGCAGAGCGTTCTGGGAGGAGCTGCTGTCATGATGTTTTCCTCCATCGTAGTCAGCGGAATCCAGCTTATTACCAAATGGCCTATATCACCGAGAAATGTAACGATCGTTTCGGTTGCGCTTGGCGTTGGATACGGGCTCGGTTCCAACTCCGCAGTTCTTGCACAGCTTCCGGAGAGCATCAACCTGATCTTCGGCGGCTCCGGTATTGTTCCGGCAGCGTTATTCGCAATCATCCTGAATATCGTTCTTCCGAAGGATGAAAAAACAGAGGTGGAAATGGCAGAGGAGATTCTGGCAGATAAAAAAGCGAAAGAAAAGTAAGTAAAATAAGAGAATGATAACAGGCAGGGACGAGTGGAAAAAACTCATTCCTGCCTGTTGTATATGTAGGAATGATAGTATAAAAGTAGTTCTGATGCCTGCAGGGGCAGTCTTAGAAGCTTCGTGTCTGAAGCGATTTTTCCAGTAATTACAGTACCGTGAAATCAGAATACAGGGTTTACACGTGTCTTTAAATCACCTATAATGAAGATATCTGAGAATGATATGTTCTGAAAGGTGGTGAAGGTATGGAGGAATATTATATGCCGACAGGTATATAGTATAAGGACGAATTAAAGAAAGATAAGATCAAAGTAGAAGAGCAGATTGAATTACTCAGAAACAAAGAATATGACAGACTTTTAACATAATATAACCTATTGTGCTACTTCAAATAAATTATATGAAAACCTGTAAATGCGCAAAGAATCCCTGTAATTATTGGAAAACTAAAATTTTTAGAATATCAATTCCTTGATTTTTCCAAGTTCGCAGGATTCATTGAAAATACTGTTTAATGCAATACAGAGATTGTACGCCAGTACTTTATTGACCAGGCGGGTACATAATCCCTGAAAGCTTTTGGCCAGCACTCTTTCTGCATTTAGTTGACCAGTTAGCTGTGAAAACACAGTTTCTACCCGCCTTCTCTGTTTGAATATTAATTGACGCACAGATTTTGTCCAGTTTTCTTTACTGTTAGAACGCTTCAGGGCAAAAAGGCAGATATTTTGCTCCTGCATTTCCTGCA
>ENA-OQCX01000880-OQCX01000880.1-human-gut-metagenome-genome-assembly--contig:-NODE-880-length-15004-cov-2.248034_pt1 | contig 15004 bp, 18 predicted proteins | sample MGYA00242762_ERZ504587 | MGnify/ENA primary metagenome ERZ504587 (study PRJEB26092, sample SAMD00036337) | human gut metagenome | host: Homo sapiens | study: EMG produced TPA metagenomics assembly of...
AAGAAAAAGAGATGTTGGCAGGTCTATCCCGCACATTCCCCGGTTCAGAGGTTTCTCATTATTGTAATTCAGAAATTTTTATTCATAAGTACTGAAAATCACCATTTTCATCATAATATCCGTTTTCGTCGCTGTAATCAGAATATCCGGATTCATCATACCCACTGTCACCAGATGCATCATTGTAAGAACTGTCATAACCAGAGGAATCCGTTTCAGAACCATCTGTTGTATTGTCAGTTCCATCATTGCTTTCGGAATCAGAGGAATCTTCGCTGCCCTCAGACTTACTGTCTTCCGTGATTCCAGACACACCAGTAGCTGAACAGATGGTATTGTAAATTCCCATTACATCATCTCCCAGCTGATCTTCATAAACCTTCTGGATTTCCAATGCAGCTGCATCATACTCATTCTGTGTATACGCTGCATACGCATTCAGAAGTGCCTGATAACTGGTGCTCTTCTTCTGCTCGGCATCAAGCTGCTGGGTGATTTCCTCTGCCACATCTCCGGATTCCTTCGCCTCACCCTGGGCTTTGGAAAGCTCCGCACCCTGGCTGACCAGAGACTCGCTGTACTTTACAATCTGTTGATTGGCTTCTCTGTAAATCCCCTGCTTGATAGCCGGAACTGCCAGAAACCAAAATGCAGCCGCACCTGCTGCCACACCCGCCATAAGTGTCACAAACAGTGAAATTCTGGAATTTTCCCTGTAAACTGCCGGCTGTACCACAGTACTTCTGGAAATCTCATCCGAACCTTCTGTCTTGCCCTTGGCACCAAAAAGTCCTTTTTTCTGTTTCTCAAGTCTGGTCGTTACACCAGTTCTCTCATCTACTTCACGAAGAAAACGTAATGTAGTTGTATTGGTCTTATCAATACGAGCCGCCTTTTTCAAGGTTCTTCTTGCCTTGCCCCAGTCATGATTCTTCATATAGATCAGCGCCAGCAGGTGATAGCCTTTGATCAGCTTGGTATTCTGGTTCAGAATTTGCGAAGCTGAATAGCAGCCATATCCTCATGACCTTCCCTGCAAAGAGCCAGGGCATTATTATATTTTCTTATTGTCTCATTAATAGCATCCAGTTTATTCGAATTCGCCTGAAGACGATTAATATATTCATTCGCAATATTCCGGGTAGGCTGCAGATTCTTACTGATCACCCACTCGCTAAGAGCAGCAACCACCTCTCCCATTTCAAAATACACAAGCCCCAGAAGATTTCTCGCCTGGATATTTCTCTTGTTAAAGGTAAGGCTCTGCTTCAGACAGTTAACGGCTCCTGAAAGGTCCCGGATACTTGCCTTCTCCAAGCCCTGATTGTAATAAAGTTTGGATAGATACTCCACCTTTTTCTGGATCAGGACGTTGCACCCGCAATGAGGACAGTAATCCAGATCCTTATCAGCCAGGAACGCACCGCAATTCATACAGTTCATTAAGTATCTCCTATTCTATTTCATCCTGCGTCCGCTTTTGGACTCCCTGAGCATTTCCTGAAGAATGTCCAGAATATCCGTCAGCTCTCTATCGTAAATAGCCTCTTCCGCGTCTGTCACATCCAGACAGGGCTCAAATTTCTTCAGTTCCTCTTCGTAATCGATCATAAAATTCCTCCACAGACTCCTGAAAAATCAACCAGAAATCCCATGTTTTCTTTTTTCTGCAGACAATTTACTTTTTCAACAAGAGTGTCTTAATCTCTCCCACCAGGTAAAGAGAACCCACGCAGAACAGCATTCCGTCCTCTCCTTTGGCCTCGTGCGCCATATGAAAAGCTTCTTCAATATTATCAGAGTTTCCAACATCCTTACAGCCTTCTTTGCAAAAGATCTCTGCCAGCTCCGCAGACGGCACCTCACGGTATCCCCCAACCTCTGTGGTCACAACTTTACGGAATTTTATCCTGCTGCAAATTGTATGGATCATATCCTGGTAATCCTTATCATTCACAGCAGAAAATAAAAGTGTCAGCGGATACTCCTTCTGAAACCGCTCTGCAGTCTCCACAAACCTGCGCACGCCATCCTCATTATGCGCACCATCCACGATCACGCCCGGCAAAATGGTCTCCATTCTGCCTGCCATCTGGTATTTGCAATTCCTGCCTGCAGCTGTTCCATGGTCACCGGAATCCTGTCTTTCAGCACTTCCATAGTTGTAAGCGCCAGAGATGCGTTCATCACCTGATACCATGCAATAAAAGGAATATGGAACCTGGTATCCCCATAATAATCGTCCTCCAGGGAAAAATCAATGCCGTCTTTATTATTTCCCAGTACCTTTGCTCCAGCCTGAATTACTTTATAAGCCGGACTTCCAAGCTCCTTTGCCTTCGCAGCGATCACTTCTGCCGCATCCTTGTCATTTCCATCATAGATTACAGGAACTCCCGGAACAATGATTCCAGCCTTCTCCCCTGCAATCTCTCTTACCGTATTTCCCAAAAACTGCATATGATCCAGACTGATAGATGTGATCACGCAAGCCACAGGATTCTCTACCGCTGTAGTCGCATCCAGCCTTCCGCCAAGCCCGGTTTCCAAAGTCACATAGTCCACCCCTGCCTCTGCAAAGATCACCATTCCCATAAGAAACAGCATCTCAAAATAAGTAGGATGGTAACTACCTTCAGCCACAAGCTCGTCCGCCAGCACTTTCACTCTCTCAAAAGCTTTCAAAAAGGTGTCATCATCAATATTCACCTCATTGATCTGAAACCGCTCGTTGATCTTCACCAGATGGGGAGACGTAAACAGACCGCAGGAATACCCTGCCTCCCTGAGAATAGATGTGAGAAACGCACAGGTACTCCCCTTTCCATTCGTTCCCGCAACATGTATCACCTTAAACTTCTCCTGTGGATTCCCCAGTCTCCTCAAACATTCCTTCGTATGCTCCAGACTGTTCTTTTTGGTAAACTTCGGAGTCTCCTCAATATAAGCAACCGCTTCCTCGTAATTCATAATCTAAACCACCATTTATCTATCGTATTTCGTCCGTAACTTCTCATGCTCATAGTAAGCCTGGCAGAATACTGCCTTCTGAATCGTTACATTACTCTACCATTATATAATAGTCACACCAGAAGTCCACCCCTAATCGTAACTTTTTATCCGACAAACCTCGCACAGAAGAAATCAGAGAGGTTCCGAAAAAATCTCATACGGCAGAATTTGGGGTTAAAAAAGGAGAGGACACAGTCTGAGCTCCAGCGGAGCAAATTTGTCCTCTCCTTTCTTCGGTTTCAGCAAAATTCTGATGTTTTTAATTTTTTTGGGCCGCACACCGCGCTCAGAGCAGACCTGATGAGACCAGGTGCCCAGCCGGGAAACGTTCCTATCGGGAATTCACCTTCCACTGACTATCATACAATGCATAAACCGCTCTGTCAAAGCTCTTACTAAGAGCCTTCCTCGTCGAACTGTTACTTCTCTGTACAACTGCCAGTCTGTCAAAATCCGACAGCTCCGTACCCGAGATCACCAGCATGTTCGGACTTACATATGCCGTATCATACCACTCCCCATTCAGCTTCACCTGACTGGACGGGGTGAAATTCGTGCCTTGGATATAATAAGTCCAATCTGTATCCGACACTAACCGAATGGAATCTAAGGTCACATCATAAAGTCCCATCCGCATCTTTGTTCTCTCAAAAGGATTTTCTCCTCCATAAGCATATCGCTGACCGTACAGCACATCATACTGCAGTGTCTCCAGATCGACCTGATAATTCTTGGTATTTCTTCTTGCCTGATGATATTTCATGATCGTACCCTCATGAATACCAACTCTGTCCAGAACCTCTGCTGCGATCTGATAAGAAGCCAGATTCTCATCCTTCTTGGTAAGTCCCATATTATCCCAGATACATACTCCGTCTGGAAAAGATACTTATTTTTCAGATCTTCCACAGTCAGTCCCATAGTCGGCAGATGATCCCCATACATAACCAGGATCACATCCTCCGGATAGTCTGCCAAAGCATCTGTTAACTCTTTCACAAACTGATCCATCTCATGAATCTGATTCACATAGTACTCCCATTTACAATTCAGCTCATCCGTAGGAGAACCGGAAACTGTAATAGAAGGATTGTCCAGAATGGGCTCGCTTGGATAATCACCATGTCCCTGCACGGAAATGGTATACACATAATCCGGACTGTCAGTAGAATCCAGACACTTAATGATTTCATCCGTCAACACACTGTCTTTTACCCATCCAAGAGGATTCTGCAGGTTCTCATCTGCCATATACTCTTCAGAAGTAAAGGTGTCAAATCCAGATTGGGGAAAACAGACCTTCTTCCATAGAAGTTGGCTTCATTATTATGTACCGCATGTGTAGAATACCCCAGATTTTTCAGAACATAGGGCACACTTTCGCAGGTAGTCTCCTTAAGAATACTCTTATAAGGATATTCACCTGGTCCAAAATAGTGAAGACTCATACCTGTAATGGTCTCAAATTCCGTATTTGCCGTACCAGCTCCAACAGAAGGAACCTTGTAATATCCGGAAGAATACTCTTTCATCAGCTTCCTGAAGTTCGGGATTGGATCTTCAGAAATATCCAGGTAATTTACCAGTGTCGGGTCAAAGAAAGACTCAAGCTGAAGGAACAGAATATTCGGTCTCTTTCCATCCTCCTTGGTCTTTGGAAGATTGGACTCTGTCTTCTCGATCCGGTTAATCTCATCCTCAGAATAATCCCTCGGCTCACTGATGCCTGTATTAAAAATAGTAGTCGCCAGACAATAAGGATAACCATAATCCTCATAAGCAAACGCAATATTGCCAAAATAATTAGACAAAACCCTTTTTTCAAGAGCCAGCTGTGTCACGCCTCCAAAAGCCACAAAACCAGCAATTACCAGCGGAATCACATACCGGTACTTAATCTTCTGCTCATACTTCGGTCCCTTGACCAGTAGGATCAAAAGCCCCAGCACCACAATTCCGATCAAAATACATCCGATCACCACACCATAAAACGGCAGATATTTCTGCATGATTGCAATACCATCCGTCAGCATATGCAGATCCGGTCCGGTAAATGGTGTAACACGGTTCATCAGAAGAATACAGTTTACGATTCCCAGAAACAGCCAGAAAACGGAAACCACAACTCTCCAAAAGCACCGCCTGTGAAACAGATAAACGATCAGCATTGTAGTAAAAATAAACATCGTATTATAAGCAAATACCAACGGTTTTCCCGTCATATAATCCCAGGCCTCCACTACAGAATGGCGGCACAGTGCCTCTATAAGGAAATAGAGCACTGTGCACCAGAGTGCCTGGAGAATCAGGGAAATCTTATTGCAAAATTTGCTCAGCTTCATGCAAAATCTCCTTTTTATCTCTTAAGCTGCTCAAGCTGTGTTTCAACCTTATCTTTCATCTCTTTGTACTTCGCAAGCTTCTCCTTCTCTGCATCAACCTTGGCAGCAGGAGCCTTATTTACGAAATTTGGATTATTCAGCATTCCCTCACAGCGGGCGATTTCCTTAGTCAGTCTCTCCTGCTCCTTTGTCAGTCTCTCAAGTTCTTTTTCCTTGTCAACAAGGTCTTCCAGAGGCATATAAACAACTGCATTGGAAACAACAACAGAAACTGCATCCTCACCGATACCAGTCTTATCCTGCTGAACATGGATTTCTTTTGCAAAAGCAAGATTTGCAAAGGATTTCTTGCTGTTCTCATACATCTGACAGATAGCAGCATCTTTTCCAACAATGATCAGATGTGTTTTTCTGTTCTGCGGAACATTCATGCTGGTTCTTGTGTTACGGATGCCACGGACAACTTCCTGGAAACTTCCGATTGCAAGCTCAGCCTCAGGAGAATTCCACTCGTCCTTATATACCGGCCAGTCAGAGATCATTATGGACTCTTCCTCCGGAAGCAGTGTGCAATAAATTTCCTCTGTGATAAATGGCATAAACGGATGAAGCAGCTTCAGTCCCTGGGTCAGCGCTGTGCGAAGTGTCCAGAGAGCCTCGTTTGCCGCCTTTGGATCCTCTTCTGCCTTCCACAGACGAACCTTGGCGATCTCAATGTACCAGTCGCAAAGCTCATCCCACAGGAAATCATAGATCTTCTGAACCGCAATACCCAGCTCATATTTTTCCATATTGTCGGTTACTTCTTTGATCACATTGTTCAGTCTGGAAAGGATCCATTTGTCCTCAGCGCAAAGAGAACCAATCTCCGGCTCCGTTACATCCTTTCCTTCCAGATTCATAAGAACGAAACGAGAAGCATTCCAGATCTTATTTGCAAAGTTACGGCTGGATTCTACACGCTCCCAGTAGAAACGCATATCGTTTCCAGGTGCATTACCAGTCATCAGAGTAAGACGAAGAGCATCTGCGCCGTACTTGTCGATTACTTCCAGCGGGTCAATACCATTTCCAAGGGATTTACTCATCTTGCGGCCCTGGGAATCTCTTACCAGACCATGGATCAGTACATGATGGAACGGTGTCTTGCCAGTCTGCTCAAGAGCAGAGAATACCATACGGATAACCCAGAAGAAAATAATGTCATATCCGGTTACCAGTACATCTGTTGGATAGAAGTACTCCAGTTCCGGTGTCTTATCCGGCCAGCCAAGTGTGGAGAATGGCCACAGAGCAGAGCTGAACCAGGTATCCAGCGTATCCTCGTCCTGATGAAGATGCGTACATCCGCATTTCGGACATTTTTCCGGCATTTCTCTTGCAACTACAGTCTCACCGCACTCATCGCAGTAGTAAGCCGGGATTCTGTGTCCCCACCACAGCTGACGGGAAATACACCAGTCACGGATGTTCTCCAGCCAGTGAAGGTAAGTCTTGTCAAAACGCTCCGGAACGAATTTCAGATCTCCATCCTCAAGAGTCTTGATAGCAGCTTTGGCCATTTCGTCCATCTTTACAAACCACTGAGCTTGATCATCGGCTCTACGGTTGCATGGCAGCGGTCATGAGTTCCAACGCTGTGATTGTGCGGAACAACCTTTACCAGAAGGCCAAGCTTGTCCAGATCCTCTACCATGGCTTTTCTTGCTTCGTAACGATCCATGCCGGCGTATTTACCACCCAGCTCATTGATGGTAGCATCATCGTTCATGATGTTAATTTCCGGAAGGTTGTGTCTCTTTCCAACCTCGAAATCGTTAGGGTCATGTGCCGGTGTGATCTTTACGCATCCGGTACCAAATTCTTTATCAACATACTCATCGGCAATAACCGGGATCTCTCTGTCTGTGAGAGGAAGCTTCAGCATTTTGCCAACAATGTCTTTGTAACGGTCATCATCCGGGTTTACTGCAACTGCAGTATCTCCAAGAAGTGTTTCCGGACGTGTTGTTGCGATTTCCACGAATTTTCCTTCTTCTCCAACAACCGGGTAATTGATGTGCCAGAAAAATCCGTCCTGATCCTCATGCTCAACCTCTGCATCGGAAATGGAAGTCTGGCATACCGGACACCAGTTGATGATTCTGGAACCTTTGTAAATATATCCTTCGTTATATAATTTGATGAACTTCCTGAACAGCCTTGGAGCAGCCTCGTCCATAGTGAAACGTTCTCTCTCCCAGTCTGCGGAAGCACCAAGCTTCTTCAGCTGGTTGATGATCTTTCCGCCGTACTCTTCTTTCCACTCCCAGGCATATTCCAGGAATTTCTCACGGCCGATTTCTGCCTTGTCGATGCCTTCTTTTTTCAGTTTCTCAGTAACCTTAACCTCTGTAGCAATAGCTGCATGGTCAGTTCCCGGCTGCCACAGTGCTTCGTAGCCCTGCATTCTCTTGAAACGGATGAGAATGTCCTGCATAGTTTCATCAAGTGCATGTCCCATATGCAGCTGGCCGGTTACGTTTGGCGGCGGCATAACAATGGTAAATGGTTTCTTATCCGGGTTTACTTTTGCATGAAAATATCCGTTGTCCATCCATTTCTGGTAAAGACGTTCCTCGATTCCTTTTGGATCGTAGGTCTTTGCAAGTTCTTTGCTCATGATTTTCCTCCTAAAAAAGAGCCCCTCACACAATTGTGTGAAGGCGAAATTAACGCGGTACCACCTTCATTATGTGCAAAATGCAAAGTACTGTTTCCCTGAATGTATTTACAGTCTTCGCTCTGTTGTACACATATCTCTTTCCTGTAACGCTGGAATTGCGTGAAAACTTACTGCAGATATCACTGCCTGTTCAGTTTCCCGGCTCAGAAGCTACCTTCAGTGAATGCGGATCTCGAAATGTCTTCCACCACAGTTATCCCTGGACATTTCTCTCTGGGAGGCATTTACTTACTCCTCTTCTTCAACGCTTTTCGCTGCAGCGGTCTGATCTCCTTGTAAATAGCCGGAAAAAGCCGCCACTTTTATGGATATAACTATAATTGCATTCTTCCGGCTTGTCAAGCTAATTTAAAAATTTCACAATTACAATAATTTTTATTCCACACTCTTTAAGGATTCCACCATATCAATGGTTTTCAGCTTAAAATGCATCACCCCATTCACCACAATGGAAAATATGCTTGTCAGAATTCCACTGTATAAAAAGCTCAACGGCTTAATATTACGTCCAAACATAACTGCATCCACCTCAACCGTAGTAATCACATACCTGTGAATGAGAATTCCAAACACTGCTCCAAACATAATTCCAAGCACTGTCAGGATCACGTTTTCCCGAAGCACATACTGAGAGACCTCTCCGTCATAGAATCCAAGCACCTTCAAAGTTGCCAGTTCCCTCTGTCTTTCTGTTATATTGATATTATTCAGATTATACAATACCACAAAAGCCAGCATTCCTGCGGAAACGATCAGCACCAGGATCACCGCATCCAGAGTGCTCAGCATACGGTCAACCTGTGATGCCAGACTACTGGTATAACTGATGCTGAGAGCACCAGGATTAGCAAGGATCCCGGGTTCCTGCCATTTCCAGATCATCCTTGCAGTCTTCCTGCATAGTAAACACAATGTTCTCATACTCCGGCATTTCCCCGAACGTCTGCTCATAAACCCTGGGCGTCATATAAAGGTAATGGCTCATATAATTCTCTGTGATCACAGCCACCCTCACCTTATATTCCTTATCTCCCTTTTTCAGGGGAATCATATCCCCCACCTTTAATCCCAGCAGGGATGCTGTTTTCTCGGAAATAGCAGCACCTTCGTCGGTAAGCTCATATGTTTCCCCGGTAATACGGTTCTTTAAGGTTACATCCCTTGCAAACTCACTCAGGCTCTCTGGCACAAACAGATAAATACTGATGTTGGAGCTGCCTTTCGGAGCACTGATCTTCGTCATCTGTACCCGATTGCAATGGGCGATTTGCTCATTTTCCTTCATGTATTCAAACAGCTCTGCATGTTCTTCCTCTGTAGCATCGCTGTCCTCAATCACCATTCCGTCATAATGCTGAAGCTCCCGGTACTGAATAGCGGCAATATCACTGATGGAATCCTGAATCCCAAAGCCAACCAGCATCAGTCCCATGCTTCCTGCAATTCCAAAGACCGTCATGATCAGGCGCTTCTTGTAACGGAAAAGATTTCGAATTGTGGACTTCCAGGAAAAGCTTAAATGCTTCCATATAAATGTGAGCCGCTCCAGCAATACCCGCTTGCCCTCTTTCGGAGCCGGTGGGCGCATAAGAGAGGCCGGTGTCTCCTGCAGCTCCTTTCCACTTGCAAAAAGAGTCGCTCCAACTGTACATACAACAGAGGCTGTGGAAGCGATCAATGCGAAGCCAGGCTGATAATCAATGGAAATGGTATTTGCCACATTGTGATACATAATCCCATAAGCAGTTATAATAATGTATGGAATGATTTTCTCTCCGATCAGCATTCCCAGCACACTGCCAAGAAGAGTTGCAAAAAATGCATAACAGATATATTTTGCTGCAATAGCAGACTTCTTATATCCCAATGCCTTCAAGGTACCGATCTGGGTTCGCTGCTCCTCCACCATACGAGTCATAGTGGTAAGACTGATCAATGCCGCTACCAGGAAAAAGATGACCGGGAAAACCTGACCGATGTTTCGAAGACGGTCTGCATTATCACCGTAATCCGTATATTCCGGAAGCTCCTCCCTATCTGTGACCATCCACTCCGGCATTTCCAGATCTTCCAGTTCCTTTTTCGCATCATCCAGCTTCTGCTGATTCTCGCAATCTCATCCTCCGCATCTTTTTTGGCGTCTTCGTACTCTTTCTTTCCATCTGCAAGGTCTTTCTCACCTTTTTTTAAGTCTTTAACCGCATCCTGAAGCTTTTTCTCATTGTCTGTAATCTCTTTTTCACCGTCTGCAAGCTTCTTCTCATTGTCTGCGATTTCTTTCTCACCATCGGCAAGCTTCGCCTCATTTTCTGCAATTTCTTGCTCTCCGGAAGTAAGCTTTGCCTCATTTTCCGCGATTTGCCGGGCACCGGAATTATACTGTTCCAGACCGGAAGCATACTGCGCTTCACTGTCATTCAGCTTTGCCACATTGGCATCCAATTCCGCCTGTCCGGCAGCCAGGGTCTCTGCATTGGAATCAATTTCTTTCTGGGCTTTATTCAGTTTTTTCTTTGCTGCCTTTAACTGCTTCTGACCTTTTTCCAGTTCCTGTTCCCCTGCCTCTATCTCAGCTTTCGAAGCAGCAAGAGTATTCTCCTGTTCCTGAATCTGAATCCATCCGGCGTCAATCTCTGCCTGACCTGCTGTTATCTGTTCCCGTCCAGCATTCAGCTCGCTTTCTTTCTGAGAAAGCTGGGAAAGTCCATCCTCGACTGCTGCAAGCCCGCTTTCCAACTCACTTCTGGTCGCTGCAAGCTGCTGCCGCTGACTCTCAATCTGCGCTTCACTTGCCTGAATCTGCTGGCTTACCGCCGCCTCCTGTTCTTCCAGTGCAGACACCTGAGCTGCCAGAATATCTATTTCCTCCTGGGAAGCATCCGGATTTTCCAGTGCTGCGTTGTAACTTGCGCGTACTATCTCAAGCTGACTCTGCAGCTCCGTCAGCTGAGCTTTTGCACTTTCCAAAGCACTTATTCCATCCTGAAGCTGTGCTTCTCCTGCTGATACCTGGGAAAGTCCATCTGTAATCTGCTGCTTCTGGGCATTTAACTGGGTTCTGGTACTTTCGATCTGCTGCTGTCCGGCAATGATCTCCGCTTTTGACTGATCCAGTTCACTTTGCTTTGTTGTCAAAGTCTGCTTTGCGGCTTCTAACTGCTGCTCGCCTGCCTCAATCTGGGCTTTCCATCTGCAAGTTTCGCTTTATTTTCATCTAAAGTCTTCTGATTTTCCTCTAATTCTGCCAGACCACTGGTTACCTGCTTCTGCGCGGAATCAAGCTGAGCCTGTCCGTCAGCAAGCTGGGCTTTTGCTGCATTTACCTGACTCCATCCATCATCCAGCTGGCTTCTGGCAGTGTCAAGCTGGCTTTTGCTGGAGGAAAGCTGACTCCTGGCAGATTCCAGCTGACTTTTTCCATCAGCAAGCTGCGCTTTTGCATCTTCTAACTGTTTTTTCCCATCAGCAAGCTCTGTCTTCGCATCTTCCAGCTGTTTTTTTCCATCGGCAAGCTCTGTTTTTGCGTCTTCTAACTGGGATTTTCCATCTTCATACTCTTTCCTGCCGTCTTCTAAATCCTTTTCACCTTTATCCAGTTCTTCTTTTGCGTCAGCAAGCTTTTCATCTGCCTCTTTTTTCCCATCGTCCAGCTTCTTCTGGGCATCATCGATTTCCTCCTGTGCATCTGCCTTCACAGCTGCAAGGCGGATCTGACAGCGATCATCCGCTATGTTTTCAACACGGCCTTTGATCTTGGCGATCAGATTCTCATAACCGTCTGTATAACTTGTAAGACCCTTTGCCCCATGAACGGTCACATAAATCTGCGTATAAATTTTCTGGTCAAAATCTTCTGGGAGCACATATCCAAATCCATTGACTTCACCAGTTCCAAGGGTAGTATTTCCTCTATTAAAGGAAATATAAAGAGGACTTCTTCCAGTTCCCACTACCGTATATTCTGTGGTCACAAGAAGGGTGGAATCTCCATCTTCACGTAAAGCAACCTTATCTCCTACCTTATATTCATTGGCAGAGGCAAATGTGCTATCCAGAAAAATCTCTCCACTTTTTTCCGGAAGGCGTCCCTCCTGCACATCCAGTTTATTCACTGTGTCATTTATGGATTCAATGTGAAGAACCTTCTGCTTCTGGCCTTCTCCGCACATCACATCGGCAGACCAGGCACCTTCTGCGGACTCGATGCCATCTATACTTTCTATGGAAGAAACATCATCAGATGTCAGGCCCATTGTGCCCACAACCTTGATATCCATCAGGCTGCTTTCATCATAATAGGCATCCCCGGAATAGCGCATATCCGGCGAGGAAGCCTGAATACCGGAAAAGAAGGCCACTCCAAGAGCCACGATCAGAAGAATGGAGATAAACCTGGATTTGCTTTTTCGGATCTCCATCCAGAATTCTTTTCTTAATGCTTTCATCTCTCACCTACCACTCAATTTCTTCTACCGGGGTTGGGTGGGCATTCAAAGTCATCTGTGCCACCTTGCCGTTCTTTATTTTAATCACGCGATCTGCCATAGGCGTCAATGCAGAGTTATGAGTGATAACCACTACTGTCATCCCCTTCTGGCGGCACATATCCTGTAAAAGCTTGAGAATCGCCTTACCAGTCTGGTAATCCAGAGCGCCTGTTGGCTCATCACAAAGGAGCATCTTCGGATTCTTAGCAAGAGCTCTTGCAATGGAAACTCTCTGCTGTTCACCACCTGATAACTGGGCAGGAAAATTTCCAAGTCTGTCTTTCAGCCCCACCTCTTCCAAAACAGTTTTCGGATCCATGGGGTTCTTACAGATCTGTCCTGCCAGTTCTACGTTTTCCAAGGCTGTCAGATTGGAACCAGATTATAAAACTGAAAAACAAATCCAATATCGTCCCTGCGGTAGCTGGTGAGCTGGCGGTTATTGTATTTCGCTATATTCCTTCCATCTACCCAGATCTGACCGCTGGTGGCAGTATCCATTCCGCCCAGAATATTCAGAACCGTAGTCTTGCCAGCACCACTGCCCTACGATCACGGCAAACTCGCCTTTAGCTATGTTAAAGCTGATCTCATCTACCGCGATTATTTTTACTTCTTTCGTTCCATAAATCTTAGAAACCTTTTCAAGGTGAATATAGTTTTCTGTGGTACCCTGCAATTTATCACACTCCTGTTTTTCAAATATATTTTAATTTTAGTATAGCATTGCAGGTTTTTTTGTTCAATCAGAGAAAGTATGAAATTTCTATAAAGATAACTATACGTTACTGGTCACGGAGTAAACAGTAACAACTATACCAATCGCGTAGGATATGAATTCAAGTGTGCAGTTATAAAAATTATAGTTATTTCAAAAACAGCCTCTGACTTTCCCAGTAAAAAAGTCAGAGGCTGTTTTTCTTTCCTGCTCATCAATTGCAGAATATATAATTACAATCTGCATATCCGTATTTCATAAGGCGTGGAGAATATACATACCAGTATTTATCTGAACTGGAATCAATTACTACCACAGTATCACCGGTATTCAGTTCACCAATCTCATTTGCCGCATCATATCCCATAGCGGATCGAAGAGCCAGATATCCGGTAGGCACTTTTACATACAAGGTAGCATATGCATTTCCACCCACCAGATAATCTTTGTTTACAAATCCATTGGTATCATATTTCGGGGAATACACATACCAGTACTGGGAATCACTTGTGTCCAGAAGCTGTACGGTATCGCCGGAATATAATTCCCCGATTTCATTGGAAGCATCATATGCCTTCATATTGCGAAGTGCCAGATAGCCCTTGGCTACACTGACCGTTCTTACTTCGCCAAAATAGCTGGAATCTGTATCCAGTCCCTCTTCTCTGTACAGGTACTCCTGGTTCACATATCCATAGCCGTCCAGTTTCGGGGAATACACATACCAGTACTGAGAATTGCTACTGTCGGAAACCCAGACGGTATCTCCCGAATAGAGCTCACCGATTTCATTAGATGCATCATATTCCGGTGCATTGCGAAGAGCCAGATATCCGGTGGAAACGCTTACGGTCCACATTGTATTATAGGAAGATACGGAAGATGTCACAGAATCCAGATAATCATTATTCACATATCCGAAATCGTCATACTTAGGAGAGTATACATACCAGTAACCAGTGGCGCCAGTATAATCCAGTACCTCCACCAGATCACCACTGTAAAGTTCTCCGATCTCATTACCGCTATTATAGGATGTATCTGTCCGCAAAGCCAGATATCCAGTAACAACATTCACACGGTAAGTATTACAGGAAGCCTCTGCCTCCTGCGTAGTTCCGGGAACTGAAAATGCAAGGGCTGCAGCTGCAAGAACAGGTATGCAAATCTTCTTCATTTTCGTCATAGAAAAATCCCCCTTCATATAGTCGTTGCTGTCCACCCCATGACCAGCAACATACAATTTTCTGAAAAAACACTTTTTTCATGTATTTATATATGAAAATTATAACGGATTAACCATGGCTTTTCAACTCCGTTTTTCTTATTATACACCACCTGACTCTGTTTTTTGTAATGCTTCATTTCCATCTTCTGTGCCATAATTGCGCAGCATAAAACTGTCCTCTACAGCTTCTTTCATATTGGTAGCGTCTGCATAATTATTATTCAGGATCAGCTTATCTAAACCATAGCAGGTCTGCCCTTCAATGTAATGATCAAATTCCAGTTTAAAGCTATACCGATCTGTATCGGGGTCACTTGCAATAGACGAAAGACTAGTACATCGCTTCGTAAATAACTATACCAATCACGTAGGATGTGGATTCGAGTGTGCAGGTATAAAAACGTAGGCGTAAGCGGGCTACGGCCGAGGCTTTTATACCTGTGCAATCGGATTCACAGACAAGTGAGTGGTATAGTTATTTCGAAAACGATG
>ENA-OQCX01000881-OQCX01000881.1-human-gut-metagenome-genome-assembly--contig:-NODE-881-length-14951-cov-1.799312_pt1 | contig 14951 bp, 19 predicted proteins | sample MGYA00242762_ERZ504587 | MGnify/ENA primary metagenome ERZ504587 (study PRJEB26092, sample SAMD00036337) | human gut metagenome | host: Homo sapiens | study: EMG produced TPA metagenomics assembly of...
CCAACAGAGCGAGCAGGCAGAGCGTCAGCAGAAAGTCAAACCAGCAGTAGGGGCTGGAAATGGAAGCCCCGGACCAGAAGCAACCTGAAGTCCAAAGGGCATACTCCACCGCCGTATAGCCACAGCACCCCGATGTCGGAAATGCCGCAACTCCCGTGCCGTTCCCGTCTGTGTATAGGCGTAAGCAAGCCCACGGATGGAATGATGGGAAATAACGATCATCATGCCGCACCAGAGCAGATTGGAGAGGACATCCCCAAAGGTGCAGTAAAACATGCACAGCGGAACGCCGATCAGGAGGGCAAGCAGGGCTTTGCGGCATGCAAAACTCCTTTCCTCCGCGGTGGAAAGCCCGTATTGCAGAAGATAAAGAAAAATCACGCTGGCCACCCAGCCAAACTCCGACACATAAAAGACCTGCGGCGTTTCAGAAAATAAAAGCAGATACAGCGTCCAGTAGAGAGAGCCGAGGGCGAAGCAGCCGTAAAAGCAGGTCAGCAGAAAATACGCCTGTGCCCGGCTTTTCAGATACCAGATGCCGCTCAGGCAGAAGCCCAGCAGGGTAACGATGAATTGTGAAAGGTTACTGACAAGCTCCATCCGCACCATCCTCCTTTTGCTCATCCGGCTGTTCATCCCTGTTCAGCAGACGGACGCGGAAGCATAAAATCGTCACGCACACGCCAAGAACAAAAGCGAGCAGTCCAATCACGATATATCCCAGCGCGGCGCTGCCACCTAACATCGTTGCCGCCGTTTCAAAGCCGGAGAAAGTCCCCGGCTCGATTTGTTCCACAATACCGGGCATGGAAAGGGAAATACCAACTATCACCGCAAGACACGCCGCCACGCCGGAAGCGGCGGCAATCCATCTCCGCCGCAGTCTTTTTTGACGCTCTTTTTCTGCGGTACGCCGTTTTACCTCCGCGATTCGTTCCTCATGGCTCAACATTTGTGATCCCCTCCCGTTCCAATAATCCGCGCAAACGTTCTTTTCCCCGGTACACCATATTTGTAATCTGCTTCACGCTTTTTCCCATGACCTCGGCGGCCTGTTGATAGCTCATGCCTTCAAAATAGGTCAGATAAAGGGTCTCTCGATATTCCGAGTTTAACTCGTCCATACAGAAATGTAAAATCTGATTCCGTTCCTTTGTTCGGACGACCTCCTCTACCAGCGTTTTGCCGTCCGGCTCCCCGGTTAAGTCCTCAAAGCTGAAAAAATCTGCCGTCTGCTTTTGTGGCGTAGAGCCATGTGCCGTGCCGCTTTATACAGATAGGCCTTAAATCCGCCGTCCCGGATGCGGGGCTTTTTCGTAAACAGATAGGAAAAGGCTTCGATCATCAGATCTTCCGCTTCGTGAACGTCATGCAGATAACCGTTTATATATAAGGTCAGCGGGTCGCCATATTTTTTCATCAGCGACTCAAGCCCTGCTTCATCACCGCACAGATATTGCTTGTAAAATTCTTCATCGGTGCTCATGCTGTTCACTTCCTTTCTGCCATGTCATTCCTGCATTTCCCATTTTCGGGCAGTTTCTCTTATGGACAGATAACCTCACATTTACGTTCCACTTTTTTTCAAAAGATATAATCCTGTTCTGTCTGAAAATAATATATACATTATATGTGAACATCAGCATAATTCAAGAATGACGATAAGAAAATCAAATAATAGTAGAAATGTAAATATGCAGTAAGGAAAAAGTACAGAACCGGAAAAGTATACAACGATGAAATGCTGACGCAGGACAGCATCTCATCGTTGAGGGGAGACTACAAAGAGCATTCTTGAATATACCATATGATAATCTCAGCGGCTTGCTGCTCACATTATATGAGCATTATTTATAATTCAAATTCATCTAGATCATTCGGGATATAGAGGGTTCCATGGTAATACATGGAGCCTTCTTTTGTATACAGCTCTTTCCGATTCTTTAGTGTGTCATCTTCGGTGTGATACAGGATCAAGTTCCGGATATGTAGGGTTTCAGCCAGTTCACAGGCATCCTTTACCGTGGAATGATGCTTCTTATATGGCTGGTATTTGTCAGCTTGCCCATAGAGGCAGAATGCTTCATGAAGAGGCTATTTACTGTCTTTGGCATATGTTTCTTCGCAAGGGTTAAATGGTTCATCACCGCAGCAGGTTAATTTTTCTTCTCCGCCTTTTACTTTAATCATATGAATCTGTTTGCCAATGGCAGCGCAGGATATGAATGACCTCCTCATGGCCATAAATATTCAGTTCCCGTTTCAGACTTTTTTCTGCAATAATTATAGTCAGTAGTATTGCGGCAGTGTTCAGAAGTAATGGCGAAGGTGTGTTTTGTTAAAGAAAGAAGTTAAATGGGCATATGTCAAAAACGTTATTGACATATGCTCTTAATGGAGCTAATATATAAGAAAAACAAGAAAGGAGCAGTTTATGCCAAGACCAGTAAAATGCAGAAAAGTCTGCCATTTTCCGGATGTTTTAGAATTTTTTCCGGTAGATGATAATAAAAAAACTCCGCCCATTATTTTGACGATAGATGAGTACGAAACAATCCGTCTTTTGGACAAAGAAGGTTATAGTCAGGAGCAGTGTGCAGTATCTATGCAGATTGCAAGAACAACGGTTCAACGAATTTATGAGATTGCCAGGAAGAAAATAGCAGATGCACTCATTGATGGACATCCACTTAGAATCGAAGGTGGGGATTTCAGAATTTGTGATGGTCAGAGCAGCAACTGTAGCTTTGGAGGCTGTTACAAACAGGAAATTTACAAAAAATATGCAGAAGAAAAAGGAGAAGGTATCATGAGAATAGCAGTAACATATGAAAATGGACAGATTTTCCAGCACTTTGGACACACAGAGACATTTAAGATTTACGATGTAGAGGAAGGAAAAGTAGTACATTCAGAAGTAGTAGATACGAATGGAAGCGGACATGGTGCATTGGCAGGAGTTCTTAATGCATTGAATGCAGATGTTTTGATCTGTGGCGGAATCGGAGGCGGTGCACAGACAGCGTTAGCGGCAGCCGGCATTAAGCTTTTCGGAGGAGTTTCCGGAGATGCGGATGAAGCAGTAGAAGCTTTTATCAATGATACGCTTGATTATAATCCGGATGTGAAGTGTTCTCACCATGAGCACAGCCACGGGGAAGGACATACATGTGGCGAGCATGGATGTGGAAGCCATAGCTGTCATTAAGAAAAATAGCAAAAAATAATAATACAAAAGAATGTGTCAAGGTAATGGAGAAAGGCAACTGTTGACTTTTGCCTTTTAGCGTGTTAAAATTGAGAATGTAGAAAACAAAGACGTTTTGCAGTCATTATTGCAAAGCGTCTTTTTATTTTATCAGCAGTGATAAAGAGTGTGCGGTAAACAGATAATACAGAAAAGGAAGAATGCTCTATGAAAGAATTGTTATTTTTGCTTGTATTGTTTGTTTCTAATGTTATTCAGCTATCACAGGGTTTGCCGGTACGGTATTGGCGATGCCGCCCTCCGTTTATTTGTTTGGGCTGGATCATGCAAAGGTGGTCCTGAATGTTATGGCCTGGCTGTCCGGACTGATGATCGCAGTGACCGGATATCGACATATAAACTGGAAAGAATTGCTTAAGATGTCTGCGGTCATGTTGGTTGGAATGTTTGCAGGGATACAGATCTGCCGGATCGTGAAATCTGAAAATATTCTTCTGACAATATATGGAATCATAATCGTCGTAGTTGCATTAAAGAATCTGTGCATCCATACAGAGAAAAAACTTCCGGATCTCATTTTGTGGATAGTTCTGATCCTAGCAGGGATAATTCATGGTATGTTTGTATCAGGAGGGGCTTTACTTGTGATCTATGCAACACAGGTACTGAAAGAAAAAGAAGAATTTCGTGCGACAGTGGCCCCTGTATGGGTGGTGCTGAATTTTTTTCTGATGGTTACCCAGTTCAGGAGCGGCCTGGTTGGAACGGCAGATATTCGACTGATCTGTATCAGTATCCTGCCATTACTTATAGCTACATGGTTAGGTAAAAAGCTGGTATGTAAAGTATCTCAGAAGGTATTTCTGAATCTGACTTATATACTGCTTCTGATATCTGGAGTATCTTTGATCGTCTGATGCAGTTGATCACAGGAAGCTGCGGTGGAGAAAGGTGTATAAATATGGCAGTAACATTGCGTGAGATCATAAAACAGGTACAGCATCTGGAGATGAAGCTGGTAGCAGGTGAGGCAGGACTGGATCATGAAGTGTCATGGACTCATATGGTAGACAGCGACACGATTTCTGCATTTCTGCAGGGACAGGAGCTTACTTTTACAACTGGATTAGGATTGAATGAAAATCTGACTCTTCTTCGTCTGGTAAAGGAAGTATGGCGAAACAAAGCCAGTGGAATCGTGATCAATACAGGGCCTTATATCAGTGAGATCGGACAGGATGTTATTGATTTTGCAAATGAAAAGGGATTCCCGGTATTTGAAGTACCGTGAGGGTTCGAATGGCTGAAATCATGCGGATCATATGTTTTGCAATAACAAAAGAGCAGCAGAACGCAATTGAGGTTGCGACGGCACTGAACAATGCCTTTTTATGTCCGTCCCAGGAAGAACTGTATGTTTCGGCACTGATGAGAAAAGGGTATTTTACAGACAGTGCATATACGGTTGTGAATGTGTGTGTTCTGGAAGACAATGATCGTGTAACAGGAACAAGGCTAGAGCAGATTTTATCTAAACTGAGCAGTCATATCCGCTGTAATTATAATGGGATTTTGTGTTGTGCCCAGGATAAGCAGATTCTTCTGGTTTTGTGTGATTATTCTGATGAAGCATGCAGAAAAACTACAGAGAGGATTTTTCAGATACTATGCAGGATGGTATGTCAGAAGGAACAGATTTTTGTAAGTGTAAGTAAGCAGATTTCCGGGATCAGGCAGATTTATAAGAGCTATCAGTTTGCGGAAAAAATGTCTGATCTATTATGTGTCTGTCAGGTTCCGGGCGAGCAAAGCACAGATGGCGGAAAGATTATTTTTTACAAAGATCTTGGGATTTACAGGGTACTGCTCACACTTACAGATAAGGAAGCAATAAAAGAATATCTGGCAGATACAGTAGCTCCATTGTATGAATATGATGAGATGAACCACTCAGATCTGGTCAGAGTACTTCAGTGCTACCTGGCTAACGACTGCAGTGTCAAAAGTGCGTCACAGGAATTGATCGTACATCGAAATACAATTAATTATAAGCTTGGAAAGGCCGCTGAGATACTGGAAAAATCTTTCTGATTTTGATGTGCGTTTTCAGCTGAGGCTGGGTTTCCTGTTATATCAGATGAATGAAATGTAAAAGGAAAATGCGGCAGCAGAATAATAACGATTGTGCTGCAGCACAAAAATAATTGGATAGATGTCTATTGCAGACAGCCAGTGTCGAGAGTAATATATGACTCAGATAAGACAAAGGCGTCTGGTTCACAAATGAATGTGGGCCGGGCGCTTTTCTTATTCTACAACAAATAATAAGTTTGTTTACCGCAAAAATGAACAATATTTAAAACTGAATTACAGATAAAGAGGAGGAAGTTATTATGAGTTTAACAGGAAAAGAAGTAGCACAGATGCACAAAGATTATGTGATGCAGTCATGGGCAAGATCAGGAGCAGATACTTTACCGGTAGAAAAGAGCTGAGGGAATTTATTTTTACGATTATGATGGAAAAAAAAATATGCAGATATGGCTTCACTTCTGGTGTGTTCCAACCTCGGACATGAGCTGCCGGAGATCGTTGAAGCGATCAAGGAACAGGCTGATAAGATGTGCTTCATGGCACCGGCATATGCATCCGAGCCTAAGAGCATGCTGGCAAAAATGCTTGTAGAAGCAGCAGGAGCAGATACATACAAGAGAGTTTTCTTCACAAATGGTGGAGCAGAATCCAATGAGAATGCTATAAAAATGGCACGTATGGTAACCGGAAGAACCAAGATCTTTTCCTGTTACAGAAGCTATCATGGAGCTACACTTGGAGCATCCAATGCTTCCGGTGACTGGAGAAGATATGCAGCAGAGATCGGTGGTGCAAATGGTTCGTACACTTTATGAACCCTCAGATGTATCGTGACGGATATACAAAAGGAGTTGATGATGCAGAGGTAACGAAGAAATATCTGGATGCGCTGGATCTGCAGCTCAGATATGAAGGCCCCGGAAATGTGGCAGCGATCCTGATGGAGTCTATAGTAGGTGCAAACGGTGTCATTCTTCCTCCAGACGGATATATGGAAGGTGTTCGTGCACTTTGTGACAAATATGGAATCCTTCTGATCTGTGATGAGGTTATGGCAGGATTTTACCGTACAGGAAAAATGTTTGCATTTATGAATTTCGACATGAAACCGGATATCATTACATTTGCAAAAGGTGTTACCTGTGGTTATGTACAGCTGGGCGGATGTATTGTAAGTAAAAAGGTTGCGGAGTATTTTGAGGAAAATGTTCTTCAGTGCGGACTTACTTACAGTGGACATACACTTGCATGTGCGGCTGGTGTGGCAGCAATGAAATATTATAAAGAACACGACATCGAGGGCCATGTAGCTGAGATGCACGAGATCGTTGCTCCGTTTATGGATGAGATGGTAAAGAAGCATAAATGTATTGGTGAAGCAAGAATGTATCGGTTTGTTCGGTGCACTTGAAGTAGTCAAGAATAAAGAAACCAGAGAACCGATGCAGGAATACGGCGTACCCGGACCGGTAATGCCGTGGATATTTGCAGAATTAAAGAAACGTGGCTTTGCAACCTTTGGACGTGAGAACTTTATTGAAATCTGTCCGCCACTGATCATCACGAAAGAGGAGCTGGAAGAGTATCTCCCGATCCTTGATGAAGTGCTTACAATGGTCGATGAAAAATTTTGTGACTGATAAAGCAGGAGGTAGCCTATGAACTGGGATTATCTACAGCCGGTAAAAATTCATTTCGGCAAAGGTAGAGTAAAAGAAATCAAAGAAATAGCCAGAGAGCTTGGCTGCGAAAGAGGCCTTCTGGTGCAGGACCGTTTTTCTTTAAAAGCGGTCTTGCCGAAAAGGTCATAAAAGAGTCAGAAGGAATGATCGTTGCTTCTTTTGGAGATGTTTCTCCAAACCCGGACGTTGTAGAGGTAGATGCCTGTGCGGAAGTGATCCGGCAGAAAAATATCGGATTTGTGGTAGCACTGGGTGGAGGCAGTCCCATGGATTGTGCCAAAGCAGCTGCCAGTATAGCTCTGACTTCGGATTCCATCCGTAAGTATCATGGAACCGGAGTAGCAATGCCGGAGAAACATCTTCCACTGATCGCAGTTCCTACGACTGCAGGAACAGGAAGTGAAGTGACCTGTGTATCAGTTCTTTCGGATCATGCAAATGGAAAAAAGCGCCGATCGTATCAGAGGATTTTATCCGGCAGCAGCTATCATTGATCCGGAACTTACTTATACAATGCCACCGCAGGTTACGGCAGGAACAGGAATTGATGTTCTTTCCCATGCGATCGAAGGCTATTGGAGCAAAGGTCATCAGCCGATCTGTGATGTACTTGCGATGCATGCAGCAGAACTGGTATTTAAATATGTTTACAGAGCATACAGGAAGCCCGATGATGAGAAGCAAGGGAGAAAATGTGCGAAGCATCTTTGATCGCAGGATTGCGTTTACTTTACCGAAAACCACTTCGTCCCATGCGTGTTCATTTCCATTGACTAATATTTATCACATCCCGCATGGCGAGGCGTGTGGCCTGACCCTGGATTATTTTATAAGAATCAATGCAAAAGGCGAAGGTGGTGAACGTGTAGAGGAATTTGCCAGAAGGATTGGATTCAAAGATGCAGAAGAGATGGCGGATGCAGTTCTTGAATTAAAGAAAAAAATGGGATTGCGGTGTGATCTGAAGGATCTGGAGCTTGATGATGATCAGATTGCGGAGCTGGTTCGTATCAGCAGACATCCGAACCTTTATAACAATCCGGTGGAGATCACAGATGAGATGCTGGATGAGATGTATCGATATCTGGCCGGAAAGTGAAAGCTTTTGATTGAATATTGAAAAAAATAATGATAATATAGAAAGAGACGATGGAGTCCGGATACTTTGGTATCTGGGCTCTTTTTGTATTTATGGATGGGAGATGAAGGATTATGAACTGATCACAGCAATCGTAAGACCTGAGAAAGTGATGGACGTTATCAAAGCACTGGAGCAGGAAGGATATTTTGCTTTTTTCAAAATGGGCAATTTCAGGAAGAGGTAAGGAAAAAGGAATTCAGGTAGGGGATGTCCTTTATCAGGAAATGGCAAAAACATGCTGTATATTACTGTTGGGGACAAAGAAAAAGATGAGGTTGTAGATATTATCATTAACAGTGCAAAGAGTGGGCAATATGGACATTATGGTGATGGAAAAATTTTTGTTTCCGATATCAGTGAGGCATATACGATCAGTGAAGAAACCAGAGAAGATGATGATGAATGATGTGATTGATGAAGCAGGAGGATATATATGGGTGAAAGAAATAAAAGAACAAAATTAAAAAAATCCATGGGACCTGGTTCGATCTGGGCAGTTGCAGTGGTTCCATCATTGGATGGGGATGTTTTATACAGGGTGGTCTCTGGACAGAACGTGCAGGTGGACCGCTCCCGCTGTTTCTGGGATTTCTGGCAGGCGGTCTTTTAATGATCGTGGTAGGCTACAGCTATTCTTATATGATCGCAAAATTCCCGGTAGCGGGTGGTGAATTTGCCTATGCATATAAAGGCTTTGGAAGAACTGCTTCGTACATATGCGGATGGATGCTGTCGCTTGGATATCTGTCTATTGTAGCTTTGAATGCAACGGCACTTCCGGTATTGGCATCCTATATTTTTCCTGGAGTCTTTAACAGAGGTTACCTGTATACAATTGCAGGATATGATGTATATATGGGTGAAGTCGGATTATCCTGTTCTTTATCATACTTTTCGGGATCATGAATTACAAAGGTGCGAAATCTGTAGGAAATCTTCAGCTTGCGATGGTCCTTATCATGTGTGCAGCGGTTGTTGTATCAGTCATTGGTGTGATCGCAACAGGACATTTTGATGCTTCAAACTTGCAGCCGGCATACGGAGCCGAAGGCAAGTCTCTTGGAAGCGGTTTTGTATCTATCCTGGCATTGGCTCCGTTCCTTTATGTAGGATTTGACTGTATTCCACAGGCGGCAGAAGAATATGATTTTCCACCACAGAAGTGCAAAATGCTGATCATTTCAGCATTGATCGTAGGTGCTTTGATCTATGGTGCAATGGCACTGGTGACAGATTGTGTTGTTCCCTGGCAGCAGGTTCTGACTATGACAGATGCGAATGGAACTCTTGTAAAATGGCATACAGGTGCAGTTCTTGATCTTGCAATGGGAAAAATTGGTGTGTGCTTTGTGGCACTGGCAGTGTGTATGGGGATTTTTACCGGTATGAACGGATTCTTTATGACATCCAGCCGTCTTTTATTTGGTATGGCAAGAGCAAAAATGCTTCCGTCAACTTTTGAAAAGGTTCATCCGGAGCATAAAACTCCGTCCATATGTGTTGGGTTTACCATGATCATCTGCTGTATCTGCCCATTTTTCGGCAGAGAAGTGATCGGCTGGGTTGTAGATATGTGTTCCGTAGGTACTGCGTTCGGATATTTCTTTACCTGTGCAGGTGCTTATATTCTTCTGAAAAAATATGGCGATGATACAGATACAAATAAAATCCATCCGGCAGTAGCAATGGGCGGCTGCGTGATCTCTGTTGTAATATTGCTGCTCCTGATCGTGCCCGGTTCTCCAGCATTCATGGCTCCACAGTCCTTTGCAGCACTGATCGTGTGGGTGTTGATGGGAGTTACCTTCTATTTTGTTTCAAAGAAAAATTTTGCGAAAGTCACTAAGAGGGAAATGGATTATCTGATTCTTGGAAATGTGCAGGTAGTTCGAGGACTGAGAAAAGGAAAAGATCAGGGAAGAGTTGTACAGGGAAATATTGTGGCTGATCAGAGTAATAAATCTTAAAAAGGTAATAAAACGGCTGCAGGCCTATAATACTTTCAGGGTAACAGAACTTCCATTCAAAAAAATGGGAGTTTTTCTGTTACCGGAGTATCATATTTGCAAGGTGTGATTTATAAAGTATCTTGACAGAGGTACCGATTCTGTTATACTATTAAAACTGATAAAGGGGAGTAACCTACGTTTGGAAATCTGCGTTTGCAGTGTCGTCAGTACGGTGGAAACATCCGGCGCTGCAGGGAAATGGTGAGACTTTTATTGCATTTTTTGTTGTGCAATAAAGGTTTCTTTTTTTATATCATTTTATCAAAAAATCCTTTATTGCATAAAAAATTACAGTCGGTGAATATTTGCAAAAAAGGAGGCAAAGGTAATGAAAGAAATTTATCAGCAGACAGCAGAAGAAGTTCTCGAGCGTGTGGAAAGCAGGGAATCAGGGCTTACCGATGAACAGGTCAGACGGTCCAGAGAGAAGTGCGGATGGAATGAGCTTGCAGAAGGAAAGAAAAAAAAGTATTTTGCAGATCTTCTTTGAACAGTATAAGGATTTTCTAGTGCTGATCCTGATCGCATCGGCAGTGATATCCGGTATGCTTGGAGATGTGGAAAGTGCAGCAGTTATCGTGATCGTTATTACGATCAATGCGATTTTGGGAACTGTGCAGACAGTAAAGGCTGAGCAGTCCCTGCAGAGCTTAAAGAAGCTTTCCGGACCGGAGGCAAAAGTATTGCGTGATGGTGTGGCGGTACAGCTTCCGGCAAGAGAACTGGTTGTAGGAGATGTGATCCTTCTTGAAGCAGGTGATATGATCCCTGCGGATGGAAGATTGATTGAAAATGCAAGTCTTAAGGTCGATGAAAGTGCTCTTACCGGAGAAAGTCTTGCGGTTGAAAAGAGTATGGATATTATTTTGGAGGAAGCACCGCTTGGTGATCGGACAAATATGCTGTTTTCCGGAAGCTTTGTCACATATGGGCGTGGCAGAGCGGTTGTAACGAATGTAGGAATGCAGACAGAGGTTGGAAAGATTGCGGGACTTCTGAAATCGACTTCGGAAAAACAGACGCCACTTCAGGCGAATCTGGATGATTTTGGAAAGAAGCTTTCCATTCTGATCCTTATATTTTGCGGAATTCTGTTTGCGATCAGTGTATTCCGCGGTGAGAAGATCAGCAGTGCATTTATGTTTGCAGTAGCACTTGCAGTCGCAGCGATTCCGGAGCTTTAAGCTCCATCGTGACGATCGTCCTTTCTTTCGGAACACAGAAGATGGCAAAGGAGCACGCGATCATTCGTAAGCTCCAGGCTGTGGAAGGTCTTGGAAGCGTTTCTGTTATCTGCTCGGATAAGACCGGAACACTCACACAGAACAAAATGACAGTAGAAGATTATTATATTGATGGAAAAAGAATCACAGCAGATGCAATTGATGTAGCAGATCCGGCGCAGAGATGTCTTTTGGACTACAGCATTTTATGTAATGATTCAACAAATGAAAATGGAGTGGAGATCGGAGATCCGACGGAAACGGCATTGATCAATCTGGGCAGCCGGTACGGAATCGAGGCTGCAGGTGTAAGAAAGTTTTATCAAAGAGAAGGAGAGCTTCCATTTGACAGTGACCGTAAGATGATGTCAACACTTCACAGAATTGATGGTGAGAACCGGATGATCGTAAAAGGTGCGGTTGACCGGCTTCTGGAGCTGACAGACAGAATCTGGACAAAGGACGGAGTTCGGGAAATCACAGAAGCAGATAAAGAAAAGATCCAGCGCCAGAATCAGGAATTTTCAATGGAAGGGTTACGGGTACTGGCATTTACCTATCGTGAAATTCCGGAGAAGCATGTATTGACGACAGAAGATGAGAACCATCTGGTATTTCTTGGTCTGATCGCTATGATGGATCCGCCGAGGGAAGAATCAAAGGCTGCAGTTGCAGAATGTATAAAAGCGGGGATCCGGCCGGTCATGATCACTGGAGATCATAAGATCACAGCAGCTGCAATTGCAAAGAGAATTGGAATTTTACACGATCTGTCGGAGGCCTGCGAGGGCGCTGATATTGAAAATATGAGTGATGAGCAGCTGAGGGAATTTGTCCCGAATATTTCTGTGTATGCAAGAGTGTCACCGGAGCACAAGATCCGTATTGTCCGTGCATGGCAGGAAAAGGGGATTGATCGTGGCAATGACCGGAGACGGTGTGAATGATGCTCCGGCATTGAAGCAGGCAGATATTGGTGTTGCAATGGGAGTGACCGGAACAGAGGTCGCAAAGGATGCTGCAGCAATGGTGCTTACAGATGATAATTTTGCAACAATTGTAAAAGCAGTGGAAAATGGACGAAATTTATATCAGAATATCAAGTATGCGATCCAGTTTCTTCTGTCAGGAAACTTTGGTGCGATCCTGGCAGTTCTTTGTGCATCCCTGGCAGGACTTCCGGTTCCCTTTGCACCGGTACATCTGCTGTTTATCAATCTTTTGACAGACAGCCTTCCGGCGATCGCATTAGGCGTGGAGCCGCACAGCAGTGAGGTGATGAATGAGAAACCAAGATCAGCAGACGAGTCAATACTGACAAAGGATTTTCTTGGCAAAATCGGTCTGGAAGGCCTGGTGATCGGTATGATGACGATGATAGGATTTTTGACAGGATATAACCAGAATGGTGCATTGCTTGGCAGTACTTATGCCTTCGGAACACTTTGTCTGGCACGTTTGTTCCATGGATTCAACTGCAAGTCGGATCATCCGGTTATCTTTACAAAACGTTTCTTTAATAATAAATGGCTTCAGGGAGCATTTGCACTTGGGGCAGTACTCATTACCGTTGTACTGACGGTTCCGGGATTTCATCTCCTGTTTAAAGTAGAGACGCTGGATCTGATGCAGCTTGGCTGTGTATATTTGTATGCGTTTGCAAGTCTTCCAATCATTCAGCTGCTTAAATGGATACGTATGAAAATTGAAAAAAGAGAGGAAAAATAGTGGAATTTAAGCAAAATATCTATAAAAAAAAATCAGGGAGCTTATTGTGTTTACGGCACTTCTTGTAGTTGCCCTATGGAAATTCGATGTGGTGCTCAGCGTGCTAAAAGCAATATGGGGGATTATATTTCCGTTTGTGCTTGGCGGGGCGATCGCTTTTATAACAAATGTGCCAATGAGCTTTTTGGAAAAGAAAATTTTCGGAAGAGTAAAAAAAGAAAATAAGACAGTTGGAAAACTGGCAAGACCGATAAGTCTGCTCCTTACGATCATATTGGCGGTTGGTGTAATCGTACTGGTAATGTTCGGGGTGATTCCGCAGCTTACGCGGACAATGGGAACTCTGATGATGAGTATCGCTGATTTCATTCCGCAGATGCAAGGCTGGATTCGGGAATTTTCCCATAATAACCAGGAAATCATGAAGCTGGTAAATCAGGTGCAGTTTAATCCGGATCAGGCGATCAAGTGGGGAATAAGTCTTCTTGGAAATGGTGCAGGAAATATGATGAATACCACAATGTCAGCAGTGGGTTCCATAGTCAGTGGATTGGCAACCTTTTTTATTGCATTTTCATTTGCCTGCTATGTTCTTTTTCAGAAGGAGAAGCTGCACGTGCAGATCCGAAAAGTATTTTTTGCCTTTCTTCCAAAGAAAAAGGCAGATGCTTTTCTTAAAATTTGTTCTCTGACTTATCGGACATTTGCGAATTTTCTTGCAGGTCAGTGTCTGGAAGCTGTGATCCTCGGATGCATGTTTGTGGTGATACTGAGTATTTTGGGGATGCCATATGCACTTTTGATCGGAGTTTTGATTGCGTTTACTGCATTGATTCCGATTTTCGGGGCCTTTATCGGATGTGCAGTGGGAAGCTTTTTGATCTTTATGGTAAATCCGAAACAGGCAATTTTATTTATTATAGTATTTCTGGTGCTGCAGCAGATTGAGGGAAATCTGATCTATCCTCATGTTGTGGGTGAATCTGTAGGGCTTCCGTCAATCTGGGTTCTTGCAGCAGTTACGATCGGCGGAAACCTTATGGGAATTGTAGGTATGCTTGTTTTTATTCCGCTGCTTTCCGTGTTCTATACTATTTTTCGGGAATTCGTATATCTGCGCCTGAAAAAAAAGCATATCAAACAGGTAACAAAGACAGAAATAGAGGAATATACGGCGGAGGAAATTGCTGCTATAGAAGAAACGTCAGGAAAAGAACAGAGACCTTCAAAAGTTCAAAAAAAATGTTGACAAGAGATGGCAAGGCAAAAGAAAAGTAAATTGTTCGAAAAATAGAGTTAAAAAACAAAAAAATCATATTTTTTGAATAGAATAATCAAATGTTCATATCCATCCCAAAATGCTAAACTATCACACGGTAAAGAAATGTGTACAAAGAAAAGGCATAAAAGAGGAGATAGAGGAATGGATAATAACAATAAAAGCAGTGTGGTTTACCAGGGTAAGATTCCTGGAAGAGTAAAGTACTCGTTTGCTTTTGGAGCATTGGGTAAGGATTTGATCTATGGAATGATAGCAACTTTTTCCATGATCTATTTTACAGATATCATTAAAGTAGCGCCGGCGTTTATCGGAACCATGTTTTTCGTGGCAAAGATCTGGGATGCGTTTAATGATCTTTTCATGGGAATGGTTGTTGATAATACAAGAAGCCGTTTTGGCAAATTTGTACCGTGGCTGGTGATCGGAACGTTGATCAACGCATTTGTATTTGTAATTGTATTTACAGATTTTCATTTATCAGGCGTAAGCTTTGTGTTTTTGCATCTGTTATTTATGTATTATGGGGAATGACCTATACAATTATGGACATTCCATACTGGTCAGTAATCCCGAATCTTACATCT
>ENA-OQCX01000882-OQCX01000882.1-human-gut-metagenome-genome-assembly--contig:-NODE-882-length-14936-cov-1.303802_pt1 | contig 14936 bp, 20 predicted proteins | sample MGYA00242762_ERZ504587 | MGnify/ENA primary metagenome ERZ504587 (study PRJEB26092, sample SAMD00036337) | human gut metagenome | host: Homo sapiens | study: EMG produced TPA metagenomics assembly of...
CTCGTAAAAATAGGCTATATCCTCCAAATCCACAATATTCTAAAGAACTTTTTGTTCCCAAAACTCACCTTTCCGGCTATCTGGTTCTCACAAGTTGTACTGATCACATTTGTATTACAGAACACTTGTCTAATTGCAAAAATCGGATTTTCTTCGTAAACACATGATTATTAATTTAATATATTTGTTATCTTTGTATTGAGTAAAATACTTAGTGCACTGAGTAAAATGTAACCCTATGTATAAAAGATCAGAATATCAAGTAATTATGAATCGGCTTAAAGAACAGCGAAAGTTCATTCAAGTCGTAATGGGTACTCGTCAGATAGGCAAATCAACGGTTATCAAGCAGGTGTTAAAGGATTCAGATATGAAGAAACAAATTACTACGTATTTCATAGGAATATTAGCATTAGCCATGCTATGTAGCGGATGTAGTACCAATCGTATGGCGGCAGGTGACCCGGGCGCGGTGTTGGCCGGAGCATCCATCGGAGGAAATGTGGGAGGCGCCATCGGAGGCCTCATTGGCGAAAGCAACAGAGGATGGAGAGGTGGCTACCGGGGTTCTGCCATTGGTACCATCGTCGGAACTATCGCCGGAGCAGCCATCGCAAATGCCGCTACCGCCCCCAAGCAGACAGAACGAATATAGTTACCGGGTAGAAAGGACTCAACCTTCCAGACCCCAACCCCAATATTCATCAGCTATCGAAAATCTGAGAATACATAATATACGTTTCATTGACGCCAATCGCGACCACACAATCAACTCAGGCGAAAATTGTAAAGTGATCTTCGAAATCATAAACGAAGGAAACAGAACAGCTTTCAACGTAGTACCGGTAGTGGCCGAAATCACGGGCATGAAGCGTATCTATATTTCACCCTCGGTCATGATAGAGCAGATTAAGCCTCATGAAGGTGTGAAATATACCGCCAGCATCAATGCCGGAGAACGGATAAAGACGGGAGAAGTCATCATACGCGTTGCCGTAGCCGATGAAAACGGACAGGAGTACGACTGGCAAGAGTTCTCATTGCCTACCCAACGATAAGCATCTTTATTTTAAACGATTACATTATGGCCGACAATTATTTAGAAAAACAATATGAAGCATACCAAGCCCGGAAAGCCGCTTGGGAAAAAGAACGTAAATACGGAAAGAAGCCCTCGCCTATGAAGCGTCCGAAAACTTTGGAAAAATCAAAAGAGGGTGAAGAAATCCCCCCTGTTAATACCAATTTGGAAAATACTATTTGAATGCCGGAGGCCGGCAAATGCATGCCTGCCATCGTCAAACCATTGTCTTTGGCATATTGAAGGAAATACTTACGTGATTTCACCGCTTTCTCCTTATCCATATCATACGTAGCGCATATTTCGGGATGCTCCAACTGAAGGGCGGCTCCATGGATAAGATCGGCAATCACCAACAATTTGTTCGCCTGGAACACGGTATGCCCGGGAGTATGTCCCTCAGCATTCATCGCAACGACATTACCCGGCAATGTTTCTCCGAACTCAAACAAATGCAAACGGTCTTTATAAGCATTCATCGTTTTCAACACTTGCGCATTCCTGTCGGCAGGCATCTTGAGCCAGGCATCATATTCCACTTTTGATGCATACACTTCAGCATCAGGAAACACAACACTATCCCCTTTCATCATTCCACCGATGTGATCGCCATGAAAATGGGTAAGATACAAATATTTAATATCGGAAGGGGTAATTCCCAAAGAAGCCAAGCCTGATAGCAAACGGCTATCCGGTGCTCCCATGCCCGTATCAAACAGGATTCGGATTCCACCCGTTTCTACCAGAAAAGCACTCATGGACGAAAGTATTCCGCCTTGTAGTTTCAAACTCTCTATCAGACTATCGTCAGCATCCGCAAAAAGCATTCTTTCCATCAGGCGCTCTTTCGCATTATCCTGTATCCAGGTAACTTTCACTTCATCCAGTTGCAATGTCTTCAGGCCATCGCACACCCCATTTACACTATCCATACTTACATCCTCATTTACTTGCTTTTTTGTGCCTCCGCCACAAGCTGATAACACGAATATTGCAGATGTAACAACCAGATACTTCCACGTTTTGTTTCTCATTAGCTTATAAATTTAAGTTTATAAATAAATCACGCAACCCAAACCGATATGGTTATTGTTGCGAAGAATGGAATTAAACAGCATTTCAAACCGATATTCGGCAAAGAGAGCGACCTTCGGACTAAGCAGCAGTTCAGTCTTACGCCCACCTCATAGCCATAGACAAACGCCCGCTACGCTCCAGATAAACCAGCTCGCTCTTGGTCTTTGCCCTCTGGTAGCCAATCGTGCCGGAAGCCACGCCCAGAAAAGAGAACTTGCGCCCCTTAAGGAGCCAGTAGCGAACTCCGGGCCGACTGTTACGGTGTTCGCCTGTACCTGTTCACGGTTCAGGTTACGGTAGTTCAGGTTCGCCCCCACCTTGAAGCACTTGAACACCTTGCCATACCCTACCGTGCCCTGCATCTGGCTTTCGTCCACCACATAGTCAAACTTCATATTCAGGTAATCGCTGCCGATATACTGTGCCCTGCAAACGGCAGCCAGACACAACAGGCAGCCTATAAAAACATCTTCTTCATAATATCATGGATTTACTTGTATGGAAATCTGTTTTCTCACGGGCAAACCGTAACGGCTTGAAACGGTAAACTCAATCAGCGTTTCGCCCGTACTCTCAGGCATGAACACCACCAGATTGTTGTGTTCAAGCGCAACCCCTTCGTCACGGGTAGCGTCATAGCCTGAAATAAATATCTGCCCCCTGCCCTTAACGAAGCGAGCCGAAGCCTTCACGCCGTACTGGTCTGTGGCAAGCAGGAGGTTAAACTCCGCACTCTCGGACTGCTTCACCATATCGGGCACGTTCTGGAACTCTACATTCATATCAGGAGTGGAAACCTCCAACCTCACACTGTCAGCCCTTGTAACCAGTTCGCTGGCAACGGACATCTTCAGGCTCATAGCCCCTGCCGTTATCGGAACGAAGTCAAACGCCAGTTTGCCGTTTGCCTTATAGTCAAACTCAAAGGATTCACCGGGCATATATTCGTTATCACCAACAATAATCACCCCATTGCCCCCGTCAATGTCAAACACCGTCAGGAGCTGGTCGCCGTTGTCAGCGTCAAGACCGGAAACCGTGAACGTACAGTTCACCGCCTTGCCAACCGCTGCCGTGCCCCCGTCAATGCTTTTGAGGGAAACGGAAAAATCACGGCTTATCAGTTAAGTTCGTTATCACAGGCTGACAAAAGCCAGCACAAGCAACAAAACGGAAATAAGACATTCTCATAGCTCAAAATTTAAAACTTGGTTATTCTATCAAACAAATCATTCAAATCTACGCCCCTGCTTCTCAGGAAAGCGATATACTTCACCATCACGGGCAGGTTGTCCGACTGCTCGATGTTGGAAAGCTGCTGGCGGCTGATACCCATCGTTTCAGCCACGCTCTTGGCGGTCAGTTGTAACCTGATGCGCTCTACCTTCAGTTCATTCGTCAGTTCCATATATAAAATTTATAGGGTTTATCACTCTGTCGTTCTTTATCACCTCATAATGCAGATGGTTGCCCGTACTCTGTCCGGTGCTACCCACGAAACTATCACCTCGCCTTTCACGACCACAGCCCCCTTGTGCCTGTAAATACGGGTAAGGTGTGCGTAACGTGTCTTGAACCCGAAGCGGTGGGTAACGACCACCGTCTTGCCATATCCCGCACATCGCCGGAAAAGGAAACCGTGCCGCTTGCTGTGGCATGAACCGTTGCAGCATATTCGGCTGCCATGTCAAGCCCTGCATGAAAGGCACGTCTGCCGCTTATGGGGTGTACCCGATATCCGAACCTGTCGGATATGCGGTAACTCTCACTTATCGGGGAAACAGACGGTACAAACCTGAAAATATCCTCCTGACGCTAATGATATGCCACACGGGAGCGACCTGTCTAAAATCTCTTGCCGTCTGCAACACCCCGACCGCCAGTGTACGCTTGTCCTGCGCCGCCCTGTCAGAGCCAGCAGTAAAAGCACACACAGGCTAAATATCCGACACATTCACGATGTCGCCGTTCTCCAAGTCGAAAAGAACGTGGCGACCTCCGTTTTTCTCGTTTATCTCGATACGGAAAAACTTGTCATCAGGAATGGTGAACTTGTCAAACGCAATCACATACTTCATTTTGCCGTTGCCCTCGATGCGTGGAGCATAGTTTTCGGAGAACAAAGCCTGCTGATCGACCTCCTGTGAGGCGGTCAGTTTCGCCGTCTTGCGGTCTACGATATAATAACGGATATAGTCTATATCATAAGGCAGACGGCTCTTGTTCTCAATCTCAAAGGTAAAAAGCAGCAGGTTGTCGTAAATATGCAGGTTATTGAGGGAAAACACGATTTTGTTGCGTACAATACCCTTGTTGTAAATCTGCCTTTTTGCGTTATACACCCTGTTCATCACATCGTCACGCTCGCCAGCCGGAATAATGTTGTCGGTAAGAATCACATTCGCCTTTTTCTCCGGCTTCTTCTCTCCCACCTCATACACAAAGGCTTCGGGCTTCTCACGGTAATCTACATTGAAGGTAAAGAACCTGCCGCTCTCGGTGGCAAACGACACATTGGTCTGCTTCGGGAACTGCTGCACCCTGCCGCTACGGGCAATCATACGGATAATGTTTTCGGTATTCTCTGCCTTGCTTACATTGATACAGGTATCGCCGTAATCTATGTAAATCACCTTTTCGGGAGCTATGAGGTGCGTCTGCGAAACCTCGTTAATGAAAACCGTATCAGGGGCAATGCTTCTCATGTCGGGCAGGAAATAGTTTGTCTGCTCCAGACTGTCGGCATAAGACACATTGAACGAATAGAAGAACCCTCCTTCAGTCGCCACGCTGACGGTCGTCTGCTTGCTGAAGCTCTTGCTGTTCGCCTTTATGCGGAGGATATGCGGCACGTTCTCCGGGTTATCCACCGCCACGAAATCAGTAACCGCCTGACTGTACTTCACCGCCGAGGGAAAGATAAGGTGTATCGTCTTGGAGTAGTTCACCGCAATGGGCAGACTCTCAACCGGGCGTATCTGTGCTGTTGCCGACACTGCGGCCAACAGTACGAATATACTCAAATAAAGTGCTTTCATTTTAAATAAAGTTTATAGTTTGACTTCACCGTAACGACAATCTGGTTGTTCTTCTTTCGGGAACACGCTCTTTGCGTGACATTGCTTACGGCGTTTACGCCTGTACTCAGCATATCAGTGCCATAAATGCCCGTATTCAGTCGCGACCACTTTCACGGCAGCCTCCTTAGAGGCTTCAGCCTTTATATTCAGCGGAACATAGATACCGGGCAGTCCGTCCTGATCGTACACGGTCTTTTTCAGTTCGTATATACTGTTGCCCACCCGAACCGACTCGATGCTGATATTTATCCTGTCCTGTTCAAGCCTGACAAGCCCGAACAGAGCCGTACCCTTGTCAAGCTGCAAACCGCCGGGTGTCTGCATCTCCTGAAGCGTAACCAGCTTTATGACACTGCCGGAAGTAAGCTTCTGGTCGCCTGATACAATCGCCTCAATGGTGTTGCCCGTGTTCTTGGGCTTGTCGCCCGAAAAGAACCTGCTTACAGGAGCCGCCTTTTCAGGCTTCGGCTCTGCCTTAGGTTTTTCGGGTTTCTTCTTCACTGTGCGAGGCTTGGGGGCGACCTTTGCCAGACTGTCAGCCTTTGGTTTGCCCTTAACTGCTCTTGCAGCGCAAGCACTTCGGGGTCTTCGGTATAGATACCTTCAGCACGCTCACGGTACACCTCGTCTGAGAAGTTCTCATATTCGGGTGTCGCTTCGGAGTTCATCATATCGTCAATGGTGAAATCGCTCTGCTGCTGCGCACGAAGCGAAGTGTTCACGCTCTGCAAGTCTTCTTCTTCATCAGAACCGCCCAGAGCCAGCACAACCGCCAGTACCACCAGCACGAAGATACCAAACGAAGCGAACACTATAATCTTGGTTTTAGTCGTCTTATCCATAGGCTCACTCTTTATTCTGCTGTTCTATGCGTACCAACTGCTGCAAGAACTGTGTAAAGAAAAATCCCGTTACATTCTCCGGGTATTGGGGTGTAGTTCGGACCAGTTCGCCCTTTGTGCGTATCAGGAACTTCACCTTCTGCCCCGAAACCCCGTAAACAGTCAGGACAGAAGTAAACTCGACCTGATAAGGCTCGTTATCGCCTGAAATCTTATCCACACTTTCAAGCTCACACTTATAGACCGCTCCGTTCTGCGCTGCATCGAAATACGCCTTGTCATTATAATATTTTGAGAATACGGCGTTCAGATCGTTCTTATTGACATAAAAGGCTGCGTGTGCCTGATTGCGTTTCATGTTCAGACGGTCAAAGCTGTTGGCGTACCGTGTAGCTTCGGCACAGGTATTCTTCACCAGTGCGATGAACAGGTCTTCTGCATCTTCGGCGGTTGTCTTCAGGTATTCGCCGGAACGCTCTACCACGACCACCTTATCCAGTGCCGAAAAGTTCACTGCCAGCCCCATGCCAGAACCAGCACCACCACGAGCAGGGCAAAACCCAAACAGAGTTTGAGGTTTACAGCCCCCTTGCGCTTGGCTTCTGCCAGCGTATCAAATTCTTTTAATATATCGTCTTTATTCATATCCCGGAAAGTTTAAAACAGTTCACGACAGTATTTCACACTCTTGGCAAACAGGAACAGCTTGAACACGAAAGCGAAGAACAGCCCCAGCATGGTATATTTGTTCTGACCGCACATCTGCATGATATTCTCGGCAATGACAGAACCCAGTGCGTTGGCAATCAGGAACGCCGGAATCATCATATAGCAGACAAACAGGTTTTTAAGATAGCGTGCGTATAATGCCTTGTCTTCTCGTCAAGATAAAGGATTATGGCAATGGGTGTAACTATCTCCAACAGGATAAGATAAAGATACCTTGCTGCCGCAAAGAAGAAGAATATATACTTGGTGGCATACAGCAGCAACGTATATATCGCAATATTGAACGGCAGAACAATCACCTCGTCAATCTGTTTGCCAACCCAGTTGCTACGCCTGTTCACTTCTTCGATATAGTCTTTTGTAAATGTCATGACCGCCTCGTCTATACTGAGGTCTATATCCTCCTGATAATGTTCTATCAGCTCGTTCTGCACATTGCCCAAAGCCTTCTCAACGATGGTAAAGGCAAACGGAGCCGCCATAATTACGGCAAACACATAGATGTATATGTAGAACAGCCTGAAGAAATGCTTCATGTCTGCGGGCTTTTCACCCTCGCTGAAAGCCTCCTTCCATGCGGTTACAAACTTCTGTATGACAATAATAACAGCCACAAAGGTACACAGGGCGATAATGCCCTTGCTCACATCATTCAGCTTGACAGCCTCGTATGCACGAATCACATTGTCTATCACTTCCATAGGCTCACGATTTATCAGATTTGAGTGCGGCTATCCGCTTGATTGCATCATTCACGGTATTAAACCTTGCCCTCTCGTCAAGCAACCTGTTCTGTTGCTCACGGAGTTTTGCGTCAAGGTCAATTATAATCTTCAGGCGTTCACCGTCCGTCATTTTCAGGTCGGGTGAATGATGGTACGCAACAGGTCGAAAGATGTAATGCTTTCGTCCATAATCTCATTGAGAACCTTCGTATAGGCAGCATACCCCTCTTGGGTATAGATGTCTGAACGGGAACACTCGGTAGCTGATACCTTCAGCATTTCGCCCTGTAACTGCAATACGTTCAGTACCATCTTGAGTTCTTGATAACTCCGCTTACCTGCCTGTACAAGTCCAGACTCTCGGTCAGGATATTGCGTGACTTATCCAACACCTTAAACTGCTCGTAAGCCTGTTTGAGTTCTTTCGCCCACGTTATCTGTGAAAGCTGTGTCAGAGCCGGGTCAGAAACCACCCACTGGGAATATGCCGGGACAGCGGACAGCACCGCCATCACCACGCTACATAGAAAAATCCGCTTCATAGTCTTTGTGTTTTAACTGTTTATACTGTTCGATAGCCGTTTCAAGGCTTCCGACTTCATTGTAAATCTCCTGTAACCTGTTCCACTTCTCGCCGTCAGTCTGGAACGCCAGCAGCTTTTCGGGTGAAAGCTCCAGCCGCACCACCGTAGCGTAATTATCCATGAAACGGAGAAAGATTTCAGAATAAGGTCTTGCCGCCGTAAAATCGTTGCGTATGGACTTCATCAGGTTAATGTGGCTGGGGTTCTTTATGTGGAACGCCTCGATGGTCTGGTCATAGACCACCTCATTGGCCGGAAGCACATAAAGAAGCTGCGTATTGGCGATGATACCCTTTGTATATTCATTGTCGGGAAGCTGCGCCATAGACTGCACAATCGTACCCACCGCCCCGTTCTCCTTACGGAGCTTCTGGTAACAGAACGCCACCGTAGAATGAATGTCAGCACCCGAAAACGTGTCCTTAATGGACTGACTTTCGGCATACTCGTCAAAGATAAGCATACCCCGTACCGACCTGTCGGAAAGAATCTTGTTCTCTATCGTATCAAACAGAATCGTCATAATCACGGAGATAAGGAAAGGGTCTTTCTTTATCTTCGTCAGCTCAAATACGATAAAGTCACGGTTCTGCATATCGTTCTCCAGCGGAGAGTGTCGGCAAACATTCTCATAGAACCTCCCGGCATGAACTCGGAGCATACATGGAGAAAGCTGTCTAATATCGAAATATTCAGGAAGGATATTCAGCCTGTCATACAGGCTGTGCCCCTGCTGGCGCACATATTCGTAGAAATCAGGGAAAGAGTGGCCGTCTGTCTTATCCTCGTAATACTGACGGATAATCTTTGTAAGTGAAACGACCTGTTTTGTGTCTTCCATAATGCTTTTGGTACGCCAGAACTTCAGTACCAGATTGACAAGCGTCTTTATCTTCTCGTTGTCGGGCTGCGCTCCGGCGGTAATTAGAAGGATTTATACCCAGCGGAGAAGTGCCGTCATAATCAATATGCAGCGACTTTATCTTTATAAAGCTGTGAAAGCTGGTAAAAACTTTTACCAAATTCTACGACAATCAGCTTGTAGTTCTGTTCGATGCACTGCTGTATGATATTGAGCGACACCACCGACTTACCGCCTCCCGTACTTGCCGCCACAATCATATTGCGTGCCGGAATACGCTTCTTCGCTGCGTCCCAGATGTCTTTTCTGACCGGGGTCTGGTACAGCCGTTCATTAAAGAGAATACCCTCCCTGTCATTCTTGAACGTGGAATAGTTGATACTCATGCAAAGCGAAGAATGAAGGTCTGAGAGGAAAAGGTAATCAGAATCCAGACAGGCTTCACGCCCCAGAACCGAACCAACAAAGATATTATAAAGCCCTTCGTAAGAAGGCACATAATATTTAAACCCGGCATTGGTGAATATCATCTTCACCTGCTCGATGCAGCGGTCAAGAACCGCTTCTTCGTCTTCAAGCAGCATGATATTGAAATGTGTCTTGCATAAAACATTCTCTTCGTTGATAATCTCCTGCTCATAGGCTGCCAGCCCTCATAGCGGTTTTTATCGTCTTGTCAAACTCACGATACCTGCCGAACAGCCTAACCCTTTCGGAGAGTTCATCACGGTAGCTGCTTCCGGCAAACCGCCATATCTGATTGACGACATGGGAGCATGGAAGATGAACGCCCAGCTTTTCAAGCATAGACATATACAGACTGCTGTTAGCCTCCTGTAACGTACTGTCTGAAACGTATGTTTTCATACGGTCAGGCAGATAGCGTTCATCACAAACGGAAAAGAACACCCCCTTTTTCTGTCCGATACGAATCATATCGGCACACTGAATATCTCTCAGCCCTTCATCATCATGGAATCCGTTCACATAACGGAAAACGTGTTGTTTTATCTCTGCCATATTCAAAGGTCTTATCTGTGTGCCTCTGATATTGCGAATGATGGAACCGCACTCTCCACCGCTTCAAGAAATTCTGAAAAGCCTGTCTCTGTCGGCTTTTGTCAGCTTCTCACGGTAAGCCGCCGGGTTAGCCTGATAAGCCTTCTCCAGACTGGAGAGAGAAGAAATCGTAAAGGAGAGTATGCAAAAATGATGCAGATACTCCCGACCGTCAAAATAGGCACGTTCAGCCCTCTGTATATAGCTGTCGCCACCGATCACATATTCAGACCTGAATTTGCGGCGCAAGAAAATATCCTGTTTATGGATAAAACCGTTACGCACATACTGAAACGCCCTGAAAAACTCGTTATGCCTCTGCTCTATATCCGAAGTATCAAGAGAATAGGCTTCGGGAAGCTCCATCAGATAGGCAACGGAAATGTCGCCCGATTTGGTAAGAATAGCCGAACCTACCGTATCAAGGATACAATAAGCCTGTGCTGCCTTTATTTTCATAAGCCCTAAGATTAGAGGCTGTGCAGCAAGTCCTTGTTTGAGGTCCGTACTGTTTCAGCAGACGGAGACTGCCGAAAGACAGGGAGGTGTATAAAAAAGGTCAGGCGGCGCCGGTCTGCCTCCGGCACTCAACAGAAAAGCAGGACGGATTTCTCCGCCCTGCATCTGAAATCAACTATGAATTATGGTCAAGCAGCAACCTCTTGGGATTGAGGTTGTTTTTCGTTGTCGGCATCGGTTCAGTCTGCTCTGCTTCCTGTTTGGCCTGTTCCTGCACCAAAAGGACGGCTTTCTTTTCTTCGATGCGCTGATGTCTTTTTTCGTAAACTTCATTATGTCCGTTCTCGATGTCGGCAAGTCTTTCCGGCATGTGTTTTCCTGCAAATTCAAGCAACATGTCGGCTATGGCGTTGCTTCCGTATGCGTTCTTGAAATTCTCAATCAGGAAATCCCTGCGGATGACGGCTTTTGCTTTTGGTGTAAGATTGGCCACAATATTTGTCTTGTCCTCGTTGGACAGATAGGGCGAATGTTCTCCCTCTATGCCAACGGCGGCAAAGTGTTCCTTTCTCAACGATGAAAGCAGGAAGAAATAAATCATCTTTTCTTCGTCAGCCCCGAACTTGGTTTCGGTCATATCCACTTCCAAAATCTGTTTTTTGGTATCTTCCACGGTCTTTTCCCTGGCAATCTCCTTGTTTCGCTTGTCCTGCTTGTCCAGTTTTTCAATCGGGGAAAGCTGTTCCTGTCCTGCCTGTTGTCCACTGACGGCATTCATCATGGAATTCTCCACATAACATTTGACAATGTCTTCGTTCCCAATCCGTGCGAAGAGCGATATTTCGCCTGCTTCTGCCTGCGTACAAGTTCCTTGCCCTCTTCCATATAATCGTTCATATCCTGCTCATACTCAATCTTGGCTTCCTTATATTCGTCTTCCGTCTCATATTCTCCGGCTTCAGGCTCTTCGGGAAGTGTCGGGTAGTCTTTGTATCTGCATTGCAGTGCCACAACCTCATAGCCCATTTCCTTGAGGCGATTTACCGCATCCGCATTATAGCAATATGCGTCATGGCTTAGAGAGAGTGCAGGATAAGCCTTAATGGTCTCTATTGCCTTTTCCCGTCAAAAATGCTGCATTCATTTCATCAAGACAGCCTTTGTTGGCGCATTTTCCGCATGTTCCCTCACAGAACAATGTCATGTTGTTGGTATTATGGGGACATGACAGGCAAAGGGTCTTGTCAAAGTTGTAGCGTTCAAGGTCTGTCGTGAAGTGGCGCTCGATGTTCTTTGCCACCTCGGTCGCTTTCATGCCTCGCCAACTGCCAAACATGATACCCTCTTTCAAGTGCTTGTCGAAAACCTCTCTCTGGATGTCCTCGCCATATCGGCAAATTTCGCTTGCCACGCTGATAGTGATTTCGTCCTTTTCCAACAATTCTGCTATTTCGGGGATAAGGGAGACGAACTTCAGTCGGGTGCGGATATAGGTCTCGTTCTTGCCGAACTGCATGGCCAAAGACTGAATGTCGTGCCGTCCGCTTTCTATCAGCCTCTGATAGGCGTTTGCTTCCTCGATAGGGGTTACATCCTTGCGTTGCAGGTTTTCCGTCACCGCCATTTCTTCAGCGGTCTCGTCCGAAACATTCAGAACGATTGCCGGAATTTCTTCCAGTCCTGCCATGAGCGAGGCACGATACCTGCGTTCCCCGAATATGATTTCAAAGCGGTTCTCCGCAATGGGGCGCACCCCGATAGGCTGGAGGACTCCCTGCTGACGGATGCTTTCCGCCAATTCCGCAAGGCTTGCTACATCAAAATTCTTGCGTGGGTTATAGTTACTCGGCTGAATATCTGCCAAAACTACTGATACGATGTTCTTCTCTGCTACTGATTGAATGTTCATTGTTTCCATAATTCATAAATTTTGATTTGTTATACATTGATTTCTGATTACTGCTATTCTTGTTGGTTGGTGTCATACTCGTACATTTGCGTATTGTCGTACCCCTCGAACGATAGCCGGAACGTGTCGAAGTCTTTCCTGCCAGCAAGCCTTACGGTATCGTTCTTTCCGATGAAATAGGGTTCAAGCATTGTCCGGAACGGTGCGCCGAGCGTAGTCCTGTCTGCCAATGTGCAAACCTTGTCGGGTTGTTGGGGCATGATATAGCCCAGTGCATATTCGTTGTAAACTACCAATCTTATTTTATCCATGTCGATGTCAATTTTGAATTGTTTTTTATTTCCCTCTGTCGGTTCTTTCCCGTTTTGAACCGCCTTGGGGTTTTATGGATGCGGTTTACAGCTGTCGGTACAGCTTCATACGACGGCTTTTCCTGCCAATTACTCTTTCACAGAAAGGAAGAATTTGCAGGAAATGCACTTCAAGCCGGAGGATCAAGCGCGACAGCAGACCTTTGCATCTGATAAAACCAAGGCCGGTGCGGCGGGAATGAAGCCGGAGAATAATAAGGTGAAACGGATAGAAAAGGAAGAGCCTGGCTGATAGTAAAGGGAGCCTGTTAAAGTTGTTATAACAGGACTATGCGAGCAGGCTAAAAATGAATAGAGCGAAAGGTTCGCCATTACAAAAGGATGGGCTTATCCGGAATAAAATCTGGCCAACTGCCTGTTTTTATGGAAAATTACCACGACAGTTACGCAAAGGCAATGGCGAAGTACGGATTGTAGCGTGGCATACGGGGGTGGGCACGGCATACCACCACCGGCCAATACTACCGTGAACTGAAACGGCAGACGGGAGAGCTTGAAACCAACGTAAGGCAGTTACAGACCGAACAGCAACAAGCTGAACAGCAGCTTGTCGAAGCACGGAAAGAAATCATGTCGGAAAATGCTATGTCGCCTCAAAACAGAAAAGGACTTCGACAATAAGGGTTAATTTGCTTAAACTTAACGGGAAAGGAATAGTATAATAATTTATTATGTTATTCCTTTTCGCTATCTTTATGCCATCTAAGGATTAAGTAAATTATGGTATTGAATAAATGGATAAAAGAAGGTAAGTTTTGTACTCTTGAAGACTTTACCATTACCCCAAAAAATTGTATGGACGACATTTTTCATGAAATAGTGAAATATGCGCCATCAGGGTATAATAAAGATGGCATTTATACATCTGACGACTGGACATCTATATCAGATATCGGGAAGTCTTTTAATGGCAAGATTCTCTCTGTGAAAGATTATTTGAAAGTCGAAGAACAATATGTTAACACGGTCTGATGATTATGTCTGCACTTGATTGCGAGTATCTGGCCATAGAATACATAGAGATAAATCAAGATAAAATGGCAAATGATATAGAAATATACAGGAAGAAATATGGTGTTAGTATTACAGGAACACTCCCTAAATTAAAAAAGGGAACAAGGCTCTCACGAATCAATGCCCCCAATGTGCTCAGACTTTGTTTAAGAGAGCTTTGCTATAATTGTTTTTTCATGTAAATCAAAGGAACTGGAATTATATTTTTCCTATGATTATTACTTAAATGTAAAATGTCCGATAGACAGAAATACACTTAGTCAAATCGTGAAAAAGAACAATTTATATTTAGACCCAAGGGGATGAGGGTAATGTTTTTGACGGAAGGAGGTAAGCAATGAAAATTAACAAGTGGATTCCTGTTGTTTTGGCCATAAACCTTGCTATGTTAGGATTGGCTATATATGTTTTGGGGCTGTATCAACATAGAACAAGCATTGTGGCATCCCAAACTCCGATTACTGATTTTTCTATATTGGAAGTAAATTACAGAACGCATGGTTCATCCGTTAAAATAGCATATAACGGTAAAGAATATTATGCAGCCATGCCTATGCCCTATTCCAAACGTAAGACCGAGAATGTTGAAAAATTAGCGTATTACTACGACGCAAAGAACGATGCCATATTCTGGGGAGGTGGACTTAGCAAAAGGCCTGTCGTGTTCTTTTTCATCATGTTTTTACTTTCATTGCTATTTTGGACATATCCTGAAGTTCGGAAAGGAGGCAAGCGATGAAAAGAGTTTTATCCGACTATCTTGAAATCTACAATAAATTCCGAACTGACGGGCTAAGCAAATTAGAAAGGAAAACAACGGTACACTTTGCTCTCGGAATGGGGGCAAACAGCGTATGATGATGAGTCTGTAAATATCAGCGACATTCAGGATTTTTGGAATAGCCACAACCGTATTTGCTGGAACAAACTATTCATAAGCAAGGTAATATGCCCTGTGATAGCAGCTGATTTAGAGATTGGTGGATATGAAGGATTAAAATTCCTGTTTCAATGTTTCAGAGGGCATGATGATTCCTATGTATCTTCCGACTGCCGCTCGCAGTTTTTTGCGAATATAGTGGATATAAGTATCAGCCGTTTCAGTTGGCAAACCTTTTGCTTGAACAAGACTCCGATAACATTG
>ENA-OQCX01000885-OQCX01000885.1-human-gut-metagenome-genome-assembly--contig:-NODE-885-length-14906-cov-8.653698_pt1 | contig 14906 bp, 17 predicted proteins | sample MGYA00242762_ERZ504587 | MGnify/ENA primary metagenome ERZ504587 (study PRJEB26092, sample SAMD00036337) | human gut metagenome | host: Homo sapiens | study: EMG produced TPA metagenomics assembly of...
ACACCGGATAACGGAACAACCACCGACGGAAATACCATCTAGGTACCAGAAGGATTTTTCATGAACGGACAAAAACAGAAATTTTCAGAACTGAAAAGCAGGCCCGTGAGGCCATGGCAGGCCGATGCGGCACGCTGGTGGGCGCAACCGCGATCAACCTGTTTCTCACCTTCTCCTGCTCCCTCATCCCGACGCTGATTTTTTCAGGCACAACGCTGTACGATATCATTTTCCTGAATCTGACGCTGTTCCTGTTTTCCCTGCTCCTCAGCCTCTTTCAGGCGGGCTACTTAAAGATCTGCCTCTCAACGCTGCGCGGGGAACCGATTTCCGTCGGTGATATGCTCTACGCTTTCTATCACCACCCGGACCAGTACGTGCTGATGTTCCTTATCATCAACGGCATCAGCTCCGTGATCGCCCTGATTTCCAGCATTCCGGGCTTCCAGTATCTTTCCTCCCCGAGTGCGGAACTGACGCTTGGAACAGCACTTTCCATTGATGCCGAGCTTTCTTCGCTCATGAATGTTTACGTTTATAAGCTGATCGGCTCTCTCGTTTCCACGCTGGTGCTGGTTCCGTTTTCCCTTTCCACCTTCGTGATGAACGACGCTCCCGGCATCGGCCCGATCCAGGCGATCCGTCAGAGCTTTGCGATGATGAAGAAGAACTTTTTCCGCTACATTCTGCTTCTCTTAAGTTTCTTAGGGCTTGAGATTCTCGCATCCTGTTCCTGTGCCATCGGCTTTTTGTGGGTAATGCCCTATATGCAGATCACGATGGCTGCGTTCTATCAGGAACGGAAAGATGTCCTGTATCCGGCATCGGAACCGGTGGGATATGATACGGATTCCTTTGGATCCGGCACAGATCTTTAAAAATAAATTTTAAGATAACTAAAAAGACTCACACCCCTTGCTTTACGGCTGTGAAACGTCTTTTTAGTTATGTCTATTTCGAGATCTTAAATTCTCGCGCGGATTCTGCTCTGGATTCCGTCGAGTTTCTCTGCTTTTTCTCTGTACTCCTGCTCTGTGATTTCGCCTGTGATGAATGCGAACTCCTCGGACAGACTTGGAACTGCTACGATTTCTACTTTTCCGAACAGCTCCTCGATCTCACTCTGGCGCTCTGCGGCGTGGCCGGACACGCGGACGAAGAAGCGGCTCTTTACATCATCGATCTGCAGCAGGTCCAGTTTTTCCTCGCTCCAGCTCATCATGATGTTTCTGCCTTTGTTCTTTGCGCAGTCTACGACATCGGCTACAACGGCACTTGCGGTCGGAAGCTTTCCTGCTCCGCTTCCGTAGAACATCGCATCACCCAGTACATTTCCGTGGATGAAGATGGCGTTGAAGACACCGTTTACGCTGTACAGCGGGTTTTTCGCGTCAATCATCACCGGGCTTACCATGGCGTAATACTGATTACCCACCTTGCGGCTTGTTGCGAGCAGTTTGATTGCGGTTCCCATCGAGGTCGCATATTTGATATCCTCTGCGGTGATCTTTGTGATTCCCTCGGTGTAAACCTCTTCGTAATTGACTTCTTTTCCATAGGCAAGAGAAGAAAGAATCGCAATTTTACGGCAGGCATCGTAGCTTCTACGTCTGCTTCCGGGTTGCGCTCTGCGTAGCCAAGGCGCTGTGCCTCTTTTAACACATCGGCAAAATCGGAACCGTCGCTTGCCATTTTGCTTAAGATGTAGTTTGTCGTACCGTTTAAGATACCCGTTACTTCATCGATCTCATCTGCAGTCAGGGAGGAGTTTAACGGACGGATGATCGGGATACCGCCGCCGCAGCTTGCCTCAAACAGATAGTTTGCGCCGTGCTCTTTTGCAATTGCAAGAAGCTCGGTACCGTGTCTTGCCACCAGCTCTTTGTTGGATGTGCAGACGCTCTTTCCAGCCTCCAGCGCACGTTTTGTGAAGGTGTAAGCCGGCTCAACGCCGCCCATGACCTCGACAACAATATCAACCTCCGGATCGTTTGCGATCACTTCGTAATCATGTACCAGCACTTTTTCCACTGGATCTCCCGGGAAATCTCTTAAATCCAGAACGTATTTGATATTAATCTCGTTCTCTGCTCTCTTGTTGATGCTGTCATGGTTCGTGTTGATGACTTCTACCACGCCGGAACCAACGGTGCCATATCCTAATACTGCAATCTGAATCATCTCTTTTGTCCCTCTCTTGCTTTTTCTTTTTCAGACTCCTGTCCTAAGATTTTAAAATAATGAACTCCCTGTCTGGACTCAATCTCATTGATCATCTCCGAGGCGTCTCCCCGGTCTTCCGCGATATCCACGCTGATTGTCAGTGACGCCACGCCGTTTAACGGAATCGTCTGATGAATGGTCAGAATGTTTCCGTGAAACTCGGCGATAATCTTCAGCACATCGGAAAGCAGTCCCGGCTCATCGTCCATCTGCAGAATAAACGTAATCGTTTTTCCTTTTGCATTGTCATGAAAAGGAAGAATATCATCTTTGTATTTATAGAAAGAGCTTCTGCTGATTCCCGCTTTTTCCGTTGCCTGCTGCACGGTAAGCTCCTGCATATCCATCAACCGTTTGGCCTCGATGACCTTCAAAAGGACCTCGGGAACCGCTTTTTCTTTGATTACATAGTACTTTGTTTTTTCTTCTCTCATGGCAATCCTCTACCTTTATACTCTTTCCAGGAAATACATTTGTTTTCACAGGAAAGATCGTACCATATTCCGACACAATACGCAAGGAATTTTTTCGAATCGGTTTTCAGAAGCCAATGCTTCCGCCGCCGTGACTGTTTCCGCTCGACGAAGTGTGAACGGTGCTTCCGCCGCCACCTCCGCCGCCAGAAACGCCTCCGCCGTGGTTTCCATCATCCTTCTGGATTTTGTGCATCGATACATGACGGTCGATCAGCACATCCCTGCGGTCTCTGATGTTTACGCGTTTCAGATCCGCATAGCTCTTTGCACCACGGTTTTTCTTTCGTCTGTAGCTCTTCCAGATTCCAAAATAAACAAGAATTCCTGTCGCAGCCGCTGCGATAACAGAAATAAGAGCTTCCGTGCTGTTGATTTTGCGGTAATGAATAATGGAACCGTCTTCTGTAATCAGATAGTCCGCATCGGAAACGCCTCGGTCGAAGCATTCCTGCGTCATCGTAATCATTTTTGCAAAGGTTCCCGCATAGTCGCCGTCTTTCGCGTAGCCCTGCGCCGCCTGCAGGATATCATCAATTTCCGCATCGGACATATAATACTGCATAATACCGGACGTCGAAATCACGATCTGGCGCTGTCCCATGTCGATGAGGAAGCAGACACCGTTTGGCTCTTTCGGATACTTTTTGTCATAAAAATCATCTGCAATCGCCTGACAGTCCTCGGAACCGCTGCTGCGCTCGGTCAGGATGACCATATGAATTTCCGTATTGTTCTCGAACTCCGCGCAGGATCTCTCGAGGTCCTGCTCCTCCGCATCAGAAAGAAGCGATGCATTGTCGTAGATATGCTGGGATTCGGCTTTTACGGTATTCACAGAAAAAATCCCGCACAGCAGAAGGGCCGCAAAAATCCCGAGCAGATATTGTCCTGCTTTTTTCATTCTTCTCATGCGAAATACCCTCCTATCAGCATCACAATCAGAACCAGAAGAGCACTCACAGCCGACGTCAGAAGGGCTCTCTTCCGCTCATAGGGAAAATCGCCGTTGATCGTTCCAGTCTGGCCGTTCATCGCGTAGTAATAAACCTTTCCGTCTTTTCCCGGATACGTCAGTGTCCAGACCGGAAACAGTACGTAACGCCAGTCCTCCCGCTTTGGAGAAAGCTTCATTTTCTCCTGCTCGAGGGAGAGATACTCGTTCGCCTCGTTCCGCATTGCGCCGCGCGCCATCGTCTCCAGTTCTTTTTTCAGTTCCGGTGCGATCTGCGCCTGTTCGATATCACGTTTTTCCGCCTGAAATCCGGAAAGATAGCCCATAGAAAACGGCTGCATCTCCTCCAGACGATAGGGCTGCACGCATTCGATCAGATCGCGGTCGGCCTTGTTCAGAGCGTTACGCGACAGACCGTCCACACGGACCTCTCCCTCCCGGCGGACATCGTAGATGCTGGTCTCTGTGTACTCCACATCACCGGTCTGCCAGACTCTCACCTTCCGGCCGCGCGCTATGTAATCCGTCTCAAAGTCTCCGCCGTAAATCCAGTACGGGAAATAGACACCTGTCATCTTCTGTACCTGACTCTTTTCGAAAAAATCCTTCGGAATAAAGTGTTTCTTCCGGGTAAATGACAAAAATTTCTCGATTGCCTGCTCCTTGCTGATTTTGAACGGCAGCACAAAATCCGGCATATATTCTCCCGAAAGCCGGCCGGAAAGCACCACCGGGTTGTGGCAGTAGAAACAGTATGTCGCTGCCGTCGTCGCATCGGTCACAATCTCGGCGCCGCAGTTCGGGCAGGTGTAGACAACTGCTTCGCCCTGCTCTGTTTCCCCTTTTGTTTCCTCCGTACTGCTTTCCTTCTGTGCATCGGATGCTTCCTGTGCACCGGCAGCATCGTCCTCCCCGTTCAGCGCTTCCGCTGCTTTCGGGTTCGCCTTTTCGGCTTCTTCCTGTGTAAACGAGGACAGGCAGTACTCGCATTTATACTTTCCGCTTGCCGGATCGAAGGTCAGATCGCCTCCGCAGTTCGGGCATTTGTATGTAATAACCTCCATATTCTATCCCTCCTTCCCCGGAGCCGCTGTTGTATTGGATGGTTATCTGTTTTCTTTTACTGTCTTGGTTTTCCGCAGTTCGAGCAGAACTTGCCGGTATTCTCCGTTCCGCATGCGCAGACCCATTTTCCTGCCGCTTCCGGTTTCGGGCTGCCACAGTTCGAACAGAATTTACCGCTGTTCTCGGTTCCACACTTGCCGCAGATCCACACCATCGGCTTTGCACTTCCGCAGTTTGAGCAGAAATTGCCGGTGTTCTCCGTTCCGCAGGAGCATTTCCATACGCCTTTTGCAGCTTCCTGCTGTGCCTTGGCTGCCGCCTGCTGCTGCATCTGCTGCTGATTCGAAGCGGACGCCGATGCAAACGAGGAACCGAAGGCATTCATGCCCATCTGAACACCCATAAAGCCGTTCATGGCTCCGTTTGGGTTGGCTGCTGCTTTCTCCATACTGCGTGCCATCGCTCCCTGTACATAGCCCTCACGGATCGATGGATCAGACATCATCGCACCTTCGTTGCGCATCTGGATCAGTTTCTGGGAAGCTTCATCGTAGGAAAGGCTTGCGATTGCCACGGACTGGATCTCCATGCCGCGCATTGCCCGCCAGCTCTCATCCATCGCATCTGCCATGTAGCGGGACAGCTCGGCGCTCTTGGATGCTGCGAACGAAATGCGGATGCCGTCGGCTGCCATCTGATTGATCGAGGACTGCAGGCCCTCTAAAAATTCGTTCATATACTGCTCGTTGATATCCTCGATCTCTACGCGGGATGCGTTTCTCGGCACAGCCTCTGCGTAGAAGCGGAGCGGATCGACGATGCGGATGGAATAGGAACCGTGTGCCCGAAGGAACAGCTCGGCATTGTAGAACTGGTCGAAATAGTTGACCGGATTTCTCGTTCCGAATTTGATTCCCTTGATTTCCTGCAGATTAATATAGAAAACTCTCTGCTCATGCGGGGTCTGGCCGCCGAATTTCAGGCGCTCAAACGTATCTTTTACGGCTGCGTCAAGCGATCCGCTGAACATCGACGGAGACGATGACTGGTCTACAGTAAAGTAGCCCGGCTCTGCGGTGTAATCAATGATCTTTCCGCCGTCCACCAGCATCATAAACTGATTGTCATAGACATGGATCACAGAACCGTTTGAAATCGTCTGGCTTCCCTTTTTATTCTGGCCTTTTCTTACCAGAATTCCCTCTGTAAATACCGTATGTTCCCCCATCTCATACGGTTCCACGGTCTCCAGCCACTGATCGGCGAAACTGCCGTGTACTGCATTGACTGCTGCTCTGATAATACCCATACTTTTACCTCCTGTTTGCCTTTGGCTTTAAAACAGAAAGGAGCATTTCCGTCCTCTGTTGGTGAAAATGCTCCTTATTTTACTTGTCACTGTGCTCTGCCCACAGCCGAATTATGCTTCTTCCTCTTTCGCTCCGGTTCCGAGGGCAATCCACTTCAGATATGCGTTGATAAACAGATCAATTCCGCCGTCCATGACTGCATCGACGTTTCCGGTCTCTGCGTTGGTACGGTGGTCTTTGACCATGGTGTATGGCTGCATAACGTAAGAACGGATCTGGTTGCCCCAGCCGATCTCGGTTACTTCGCCGCGGATGTCGCTCAGCTTATCTGCCTGCTCCTGGAGTTTCAGCATATACAATTTTGCTTTCAGCATCTGCATTGCCTTGTCCTTGTTCTGGAACTGGGAACGCTCATTCTGGCACGTAACCACGATGCCGGTCGGCATATGCGTGATTCGGATCGCCGATGACGTCTTGTTGATGTGCTGTCCGCCGGCACCGCTGGAACGGTACGTATCGATACGGATATCCTCATCACGAACCTCAACATCGATCTCTTTGTCGATATCCGGCATAACATCGCACGATACGAACGATGTCTGGCGTTTTCCTGCCGCGTTGAACGGAGAAATACGGACGAGACGGTGAACGCCTTTTTCGGATTTCAGATAACCGTAAGCGTTTTCGCCGTTGACCTGGAATGTCACGGACTTCACACCGGCCTCATCACCGTCCAGAAAGTCGAGTTCCTCGATCGTAAAGCCTTTGCGTTCTGCCCATCTGGTGTACATACGGTACAGCATGCCGCACCAGTCGCACGCCTCGGTTCCGCCTGCACCTGCGTTCAGTTTGATGATCGCATTGTCCTTGTCAAATTCGCCGGACAGCAGGGTTTTGATGCGGATGGCATCGAAGGATGCCTTGAACTCTTCCATCATTTCCGCGATTTCCGGAACAACGGAATCGTCATCCTCCTCCTGTCCCATCTCGATCAGAGTTTCCATATCTTCTTTGGCGGATACCAGTTTCTGATACGTATCTCTGTCCTCTTTCATGCTGCTCAGCTGTTTCATCTGCTCCTGCGCTTCTTCGGGGTTGTCCCAGAAATTGGGTTCCTCCATTTTACGCTCTAATTCTTCGATCCTCTGCTCTTTGTTAGCGAGGTCAAAGTGAATCCCTCACTTCCACTAATGGTTTATCGTATGTGCCAAGTTCCATTTTGAACTGGTCTAATTCAACTACCACAAGCTTCACCTGCTTTCTGTTTTATATTTTGTATGACACGCAGCTTCTGGTAGGGAAGCTGCGTGCTTTGTCAAACGGATCGTGCTCATCCGTCTCACTGCTGTTCTGCTTTTATCAAACCGGTTTTCTTCCGCAGCACTGTTTATACTTCTTGCCGCTTCCGCACGGGCATGGATCGTTTGGATAGATCTTACGCTCTGCGCGCTGTACCGGTTTTCTCGGGCCGGACTCGTCTTTGTTGGTTCCGGTCACTTTGGCTACCTGCTCACGTTCTACTTTCTGCTCAACACGTACATGGAACAGGAGACGGACGGTATCCTGCTGGATGGACTCGAGCATTTCGTTAAACATGTCGTAAGCTGCCATCTTGTACTCAACCTTCGGGTCTCTCTGGCCGTATGCCTGCAGGCCGATACCCTCGCGGAGCTGATCCATATCATCGATATGATCCATCCACTTCTGGTCGATAACCTTCAGAAGAACGACACGCTCAAGCTCACGAATCTGCTCCTCCTCCGGGAATTCTGCTTCTTTCTCCTCGTAGAGTTTAACAGCTTCCTCTTTTAACTGCTGTTTCAGCTCGTTTTTGGAAATCTTCTCTACGCGCTCTTTTGTCACTGCCTTCACCGGCATGATGGAGAGCAGCATCTCATTTAACTCGGTCAGATCCCACTCGGACTGCTCGGTGTTCTCGCCGATGCAGAGATCCACAGTATTGTCGATGGTGTCGGCAATCATCTTGAAGATGGTGTCTCTCATGCTCTCGCCATCCAGAACGCGGCGTCTCTCTTTGTAGATGATCTCACGCTGCTCGTTGTTGACCTGGTCATAGTCGAGCAGGTTTTTACGGATTCCGTAGTTGTTGCCCTCGATCTTCTTCTGCGCTTTTTCGATGGCGGAAGAAAGCATCTTGTGCTCGATCTGCTCATTTTCCGGTACGCCGAGGGATTTGAAAATGCCCATCAGTTTTTCGGAACCGAAGAGTCTCATCAGATCGTCTTCCAGGGAAATGTAGAAACGGGACTCACCCGGGTCTCCCTGACGGCCGGAACGACCGCGGAGCTGATTGTCGATACGGCGGGACTCATGACGCTCGGTGCCGATGATCTTTAAGCCGCCGGCAGCTTTTGCCACATCATCCAGCTTGATATCGGTACCACGCCGGCCATGTTGGTCGCGATGGTAACGGCTCCTGCCTCGCCGGCATGGGCTACGATTTCTGCCTCGAGCTCATGGAACTTCGCATTTAAGACCTGATGCGGAATTCCCTCGCGGCGCAGCATTTTGCTGATCAGCTCGGAAGTCTCAATGGTGATGGTACCAACCAGAACCGGCTGGTTCACGGCATGTGCCTCTTTGACTTCCTCTACGACTGCGTGGAATTTCTCTTTTTTCGTCATGTATACGGCATCGTCCATATCCACACGGATGACCGGGCGGTTGGTCGGGATCTCGATAACGTCCATGCCGTAGATGTCACGGAACTCCTGCTCCTCGGTGAGGGCAGTACCGGTCATGCCGGCTTTTTTCTCGTATTTGTTAAAGAAGTTCTGGAACGTGATGGTTGCCAGAGTCTTGCTCTCTCTTCTTACTTTAACGTGCTCTTTTGCCTCGATTGCCTGATGCAGACCATCGGAATAACGGCGGCCCGGCATGATACGGCCGGTGAACTCATCGACGATCAGAACCTCGTCGTCTTTGACTACGTAGTCCTTGTCGCGGTGCATCAGATAATTGGCACGCAGCGCCAGGATCACGTTGTGCTGGATCTCCAGGTTCTCCGGATCGGAGAGATTCTCGATATGGAAGAAGTTCTCGACTTTCTTCACACCGTCATCGGTCAGGGTAACGAATTTGTCCTTCTCGTTGACGATGAAGTCTCCGGTCTCCTCGATCTCCTCGCCCATGATCGCGGTCATCTTGGTCATCTCGCCGCTTGCCTCGCCGCGCTGCATCTGGTGTGCCAGAATATCTGCGGTCTCGTACAGCTTGGTGGATTTGCTGCTCTGTCCGGAAATAATCAGAGGTGTTCTTGCCTCATCGATCAGGACGGAGTCGACCTCGTCGATGATACAGTAAGCAAGCTCTCTCTGTACGAGCTGCTCTTTGTAGATCACCATGTTGTCACGCAGGTAATCGAAACCAAGTTCGTTGTTGGTGATGTAGGTGATGTCGCATGCATACTGCTGGCGGCGCTCATCGTTCTTCATATCGTTCAGAACGACACCGACGGTCAAACCGAGGAATCTGTGGACTTTGCCATCCACTCAGCATCTCGGTTTGCCAGGTAATCGTTGACGGTAACAATGTGGACACCGCGTCCGGTCAGTGCATTCAGGTAAGCCGGAAGAGTGGAAACGAGGGTTTTTCCTTCACCGGTTTTCATCTCAGCGATACGGCCTGATGGAGGATAATACCACCGATCAGCTGTACGCGGTGGTGTTCCATACCGAGGGAACGTTTTGCTGCCTCGCGGACGGTTGCGAATGCTTCCGGGAGAATGGAATCCAGGGATTCGCCTCCGTTGTAGCGGTCTTTATATTCCTTTGTCTTGGCACGCAGCTCTTCATCGGTCAGCGCCTGCATGGTCGGGCGGAGAGCTTCGATTTTGTCTACAATTGGATAGATTCGTTTCAGCTCGCGCTCACTGTGCGTACCAAAAAGTTTTTCTGTGAATTTCATAGAATGTTTGCTCCTGCTTTCTCTATTAATTGCCATATTAACATATGGTACTATTCTACCACTTCTGGCACAAGATAACAATGAATTTTTCGTAAACATTTGGTGCCGTTCCCCGGTTTTCCGCTGTTTTTACGGCTTTTCCCGGACTTTCCGGCCCTTTCCGCGAAAAAGTCACCCTGTTTCACAGCTTTTCTAAGCTGGAAACAGGGTGACTGTTCATTCTTTATTTACTTTTCAGCACTCCGGCTCGATCAGACCGTAGGTGTTGTTCTTTCTCTTGTAAACGACGTTTACTTCGTCGGTCTCTGCATTGCGGAATACGAAGAAGGTGTGTCCAAGAAGTTCCATCTGTACGCAGGCATCTTCCGGATACATTGGTTTCATGCCGAATTTTTTCGTACGGATGATCTGGATGTCTTCGTCCTCCAGATAGTCATGCTCCAGATATTCTTTCTGGAAGTTTCCTGCTTCCTGCTGTTTGTCGGCATTTTGTTTTGTATTTGCGAAGCTGGCGTTCGATGACTTCCTCTACCAGATCGATGGATACGTACATATCGTTGCTTACCTGCTCGGAACGGATGATATTTCCTTTTACCGGAATGGTAACCTCAATTTTCTGTCTTTCTTTCTCTACGCTTAAGGTTACAATGACATTTGTGTCAGGCGTAAAATATTTCTCCAGTTTGCCAAGTTTTTCATTGACCGCGGCTTTTAATCCCTCTGTCACGTCAATATTTTTTCCGCTGATGGTAATTTTCATTATGCCCAACCCCTTTGCTCTCAAATTTTACAGGTTTTTCACTTCCCCTGTAAGTAACTCTAATTATAGCAATAGTTGTCTCTATTTGCAATAGTATTTAGAAAATTCATGAATATTTTAGAGTTTTTTCTGTTACAGTTCACTTGTATCTTATTTTTGACAGATTTCATACTCGCATGAAAATCTGTCGAGAATAAGATACAAAGGGAGCGCCTGGTTATGAGCAAAAAGGAGCTGCGCAGCAGCGGAGAGCGCTGAAAGCGCGGTTTTGCGAATGGCGCGGGTGAACGTCCGTTTCCGCTTACCGGCGGCATACTGCCAGCACGTCTTCAAACTTCATTTTGCCGCCGAACAGATCCAGTGCGCTGCCAATTGTCACATCGACGTGGTTGTTTCCCAGTTTTTTGAGCAGCTCCAGGTCTTCAAAATTTCCCACGCCGCCGGCGTACGTCACCGGAAAATCTTTCATCTTCGCAAGCAGTTCCACCAGCTCCGTCTCAATGCCGGAAGCCTTTCCCTCGACATCCACGGCATGGATCAGGAACTCATCACAGTATTCTGACAGGTGATGCAGCAGTTCCTCTGTCACTTCTTCGTCCGTGAACTTCTGCCAGCGGTCCGTCACGATATAGTATTTTCCGTCCCGCTTCCGGCAGCTTAAATCCAGTGTCAGCCGCTGCTTTCCTACCGTCGTCACCAGCTTGTCCAGATTTTCATAGAACACATGGCCGTCGCGGAACACATACGAAGTCACAATCACATGGCTTGCCCCCGCTGTCAGAAACTCGCACGCATTCTCCGCATCAATGCCGCCTCCCACCTGCAGGCCGCCCGGGTACGTCGAGAGTGCCAGCAATGCCTGGCGCTTCGTCTCCTCGTAAAACTCGGTACCTTTCTTGTTCAGCAGAATCACATGGCCGCCCGTAATACCCTGCTCTTCGTACAGCTGCGCATAATACGACGCATCCTGCTCCGAGACAAAATTCTCGCTCGCCTGATTTCCCTGATCTTTCAGCGATCCCCCGACAATCTGTTTTACTTTTCCGTTATGAATATCAATACATGGTCGAAATCTCATTTTCCCCGTTTCCTTTCTTTTCTCTCCCCTTAAGTTTTCCACATTATATCAAAATCCGACCATTCTGTGTATAAATTCACCAAATTTTCATGGTTCTTTCATAGAAAAGAAAGAAGAACCTGCTTTTTCCACAGATTCTTCTTTCTTTTCCGGCTTGCCGCCGTTCTTTATTTATCGATGTCCTCAAAGGCCTCTTTCACTTTATCCATAAAGCCTTTTTTCTTCTTCGGCTGCTCTGCAGTTTCGCCGTCGGCTGCTTTTTCTTCTGCTGCCGGGCGGTTTCCGCAGGCTTCGTCGAAGGCGCGGAGGGCTTCTTTTGCTTTCTCATTCAGTTTCGTCGGAGTCTGGACTACGAGTGTTACGTAGTGATCACCGCGCACATTGCTGTTGCGAAGGGACGGAACACCTTTTCCCTTCAGACGGATCTTCGTATCGGTCTGGGTTCCCGGTTTTACAGTGTAGAGAACGTCTCCGTCAACGGTGCTGATCTTCACATCGCCGCCGAGTGCTGCCTGAGCAAACGTAATCGGTGCAGTGGAGAAAATGTTCATATCCTGTCTCTGGAAGATCGGATGACGGGTTACCTGAACCTCGACAAGCAGATCTCCTCTCGGTCCGCCGTTTACACCCGGCTCACCTTTTTCACGGATACGGATGCTCTGTCCATCGTCGATTCCGGCCGGAATGTTGACCTGAATGCGTTTTCTGCTGGATGTATAGCCGTGCCGTGGCATGCGGTACATTTATCGCGAATGATCTTTCCGGTTCCGTTACAATCCGGACAGGTCGTCACGTTTCTCACAGAACCGAACATGGTCTGCTGTGTGTACGTAATCTGACCAGTTCCGTTACATTTGGAGCATGTCTCCGGTGAAGTTCCTGGTTTTGCGCCGGTTCCGTGGCACGTTGTACAGGTATCCTTCAGGTTGATCTCGAGCTCTTTCTGGCATCCGAAAACAGCTTCCTCAAACGTAATGTGGACAACAGCGCGGAGGTTTGCTCCCTTCATCGGTCCATTGTTTGCTCTTCTTCTGCTTCCGCCGCCACCGAACAGGTCGCCGAAAATATCGCCGAAGATATCACCCATATCTCCGCCGCCAAAGTCGAAGCCGCCAAATCCGCCGGCTCCTGCTCCTCCGCCGCCGTTTTCAAATGCAGCGTGGCCAAACTGATCGTACTGACGCCGTTTGTCCGGATCACTCAGCACGCCATAGGCTTCTGTCGCCTCTTTAAATTTTGCCTCGGCCTCTTTGTCGCCCGGGTTCATATCCGGATGGTATTTCTTGGCCAGTTTACGGTATGCTTTTTTTAATGTTGCATCGTCCGCTCCGCGGTCTACGCCGAGGACCTCGTAATAATCTCTTTTTTCTGCCATTTATGTTCACCTTTTCATTTCTGTTCCACAAATTTCATCTTTGCAGAAATGTTTTTCCGCACGCTCCAGTATAGCACTTTTCCGAAAGCAATACCAGCATAAATACAGGGGGCGGAATGTATTTTCCGTCCCCTGCAAACATTCGCCTCACAGGGCTTTTTGCGTTTATTTACTTATTGTTTCAACTCACAGTCGGTATTTTCACGGAGTGTGACATGCCGAAAATTAAACCTCTTTGTAGTCAGCGTCTACGACATCGTCGTCATGGCCGCCTGCTGCTCCTGCATTTCCCATATCCGGGCCTGCACCTGCTGTTCCGGCACCAGCGCCTGCTGCGCCGCCCTGCTGCTCATACAGCTTTGCGAACAGTTTCTGAGCGCTTGTCATCAGTTTTTCCTGAGCTGCTTTCAGGTCAGCTACCTGTGCATCTGTCATTTCTTCCGGATTGCATTTTGCAATGAGGTCTTTCAGTGCGTTCAGGTCAGCTTCTACTGCTGTCTTATCGTTTGCATCCAGCTTGTCGCCGACTTCCTCGATTGCTTTCTCGGTCTGGAATACCATAGAGTCTGCATCGTTTCTTGCGTCGATTGCTTCTTTGCGTTTCTTATCCTGAGCTTCGAACTCAGCAGCTTCTTTGACTGCTTTGTCGATCTCGCTGTCGGACATGTTAGAGCCTGCGGTGATGGTGATGTGCTGCTCTTTTCCTGTTCCCAGGTCTTTTGCAGATACATTTACGATACCGTTGGCATCGATATCAAAGGTAACCTCGATCTGCGGAACGCCTCTTCTTGCTGGCGGAATTCCATCCAGACGGAACTGGCCGAGGGATTTGTTGTCTTTCGCGAACTGACGCTCACCCTGTACTACGTTGATATCTACTGCTGTCTGGTTATCTGCTGCGGTGGAGAAGATCTGGCTTTTCTTGGTCGGGATTGTGGTGTTACGCTCGATCAGACGAGTTGCAATACCTCCCATGGTCTCGATGGACAGAGACAGCGGAGTTACATCCAGAAGAAGGATATCGCCTGCGCCGGCGTCTCCTGCAAGTTTACCACCCTGTACGGAAGCACCAAGTGCTACGCACTCATCCGGGTTCAGGCTCTTGCTCGGCTCGTGTCCGGTCAGCTGTCTTACTTTATCCTGTACAGCCGGGATACGGTAGATCCGCCTACCAGAAGGACTTTGGAAAGCTCGGATGCCTGAAGGCCTGCATCAGAAAGTGCTCTCTGTACCGGCTCTGCGGTTTTCTCTACCAGGTCGTGGGTCAGCTCATCGAATTTAGCCTTTGTCAGGTTCATATCGAGATGTTTCGGGCCATCTGCGGTTGCAGTGATGAACGGCAGGTTGATGTTGGTTGTAGTTGCGCTGGAAAGCTCTTTCTTTGCTTTCTCAGCTGCTTCTCTGATTCTCTGCAGAGCCATTTTATCATTGGAAAGATCTACGCCTTCCTGTTTCTTGAACTCAGCAAGAATATAATCTGTTACTTTCTGGTCGAAGTCATCGCCGCCCAGACGGTTGTTTCCTGCTGTGGAAAGAACTTCGATAACACCGTCACCGATCTCGATGATGGAAACATCGAAAGTACCGCCGCCAAGGTCGTATACCATGATCTTCTGCTCTTTCTCGTTATCCAGTCCGTATGCCAGAGCTGCTGCGGTAGGCTCGTTGATGATACGTTTTACATCAAGACCTGCGATTTTACCGGCATCTTTGGTAGCCTGACGCTGTGCGTCGTTGAAG
>ENA-OQCX01000886-OQCX01000886.1-human-gut-metagenome-genome-assembly--contig:-NODE-886-length-14874-cov-1.929409_pt1 | contig 14874 bp, 19 predicted proteins | sample MGYA00242762_ERZ504587 | MGnify/ENA primary metagenome ERZ504587 (study PRJEB26092, sample SAMD00036337) | human gut metagenome | host: Homo sapiens | study: EMG produced TPA metagenomics assembly of...
CCGGTGTCTGATTATTGAGTGCAGAATGACAACGTTCAAAGTTGTAAGTGTGCACATATTTACCGATTGCCTTCCGTGCTTCTCTGATATTGTTATATTGGGTCAGATATGCTTCCTCGTACTTGAAAAGCTTCGGAACCATCGTTCAATCATGATATTGTCAGCCCACCGGCTTTTACCATCCATGCTTTGACGGATCTGGTTCTCTTTGAGAAAGTTCATGTACTCATTGCTTGTGAATTTTCAGAAGAAGATGAAATGTTTTTTGGAAGAGTACTAGGAATTCGTTCTTTAATTTCCTATGAAGGTGATAATGCCAAAGATTTGATTGCTGATTTTCATAACTCTGTAGATGAATATTTAAAATGGTGTGAAGACGAGGGAAGAAAACCGGAAAAAGCATATAAAGGAAGTTTCAATATAAGGATTTCTCCAAAGTTGCATAAACAATTAGTTATCTGTGCAATGTCGCAATGATATGACATTAAATGGATATATACAGGAAATTTTAGAGAAGGCAGTTGTTTTATAATTCTTTTTTCAAGCGATGATTAATTATATAGAAGCGAGGAGCATCTTATGAGAAAAACCAGAAAGGATTTTGAAGAGATGGCAAAGAAAAATTCTGAATTGGAAGAAGTATATGACGTATTGGATAAAGTAAGTGCAGATGAAAAGAAGAGGTTAGAATACGAGACAAGACAACGAACAATCAGGGATTATAATATCGGAAGGATTGATTCTCATTGTCCATTTATCTGTTCGGCCAGGGACAGATAAAAAGATATCGAGGCACACGGAAAATAAAAGTGTGCTTCGATATCTTTTTGTTCAGTGGCAACAGCAGAACCACCTGTAGCCAGCACAGGGTCAGTTTTTACTTCAAGCTGCGTACAGCAGGAAATCCATAGGAAGGCTCTGCTGCTTGTACAGCTCGCAAGATTGCTTTAGCCATGACACGTGCTCCCAGTGCTCCTACGACATCCTGATCTGCAGCTACATCTCCCAATGAGACGGCATAGATACTGTCCCCATCAGCTGAGGTGTGTACCGGACGGATGCACGTGCGTAGCGTCATGCGCCATACCTGCAATTTTGCATAACTGGGATTTGTCAAACTGTGCGTTTGTGAACACAACACCGATGGTCGTATTACCAACAAATTTGTTTTCTTTCACATCGATATTTTGTAATGTGAGCAGCTCGGAGTCCATGAAAGTTTTTCCATCGTTTGCAAGGAGTCCGGCCACTTTGCGACCTGTTTCAGAGTCATAGATATCACCTAGTGCGTTAACTGCGACAACAGCACCAACCTGCAGTGGACCAACCTGAACAGCGTAGCTGCCGATGCCGGATTTCATGCATTGGCTCATTCCAAGCAGTTTACCTACGGTAGCACCGGTGCCTGCACCATAGTTTCCGTCCTGATAGTTGCCGCATTCAGCATTGATACAGGCTTGATAGCCATTTTGGCATCTGGACGGATGTGTGCATCTGCTACAGTTAGATCAAACAGATCAGCCTGACAAACGAGTGGAACTTTTGTGACACCGACATCAAAGCCGATATTATGCTCTTCAAGATATTGCATAACACCGCCAGCAGCATCCAGTCCAAATGCGCTGCCTCCGGCCAGCACAATGGCATGGATGACTTGTGCAGCTGTGAGTGGGTGAAGCAATTCACTTTCACGGGAAGCCGGTCCGCCGCCGCGGACATCCATCCCGGCTGGAGCACCGCTCTTTCCAAGCAGGAAGACAGTACATCCGGTGCCTGCCACGCTGTTTTCTGCTTGACCTATTTTAAGGTTTTCAAAGGATGTGATGGAGATTTCTTTCATGAGTTTTTCCTTTCATCTTTTGTTCTATTAGTATCTTTATTTATTATACAACTTTCTCTTATTTCATGCAATAAACAGGTAGCTTGAGTTTTATAACGGACAAACGAAAGATTATTTAAGAAAAGACGATTAAGCTCATGTGAACCTATCGTCTTTCCTTTTAAGATTATAAAAAATTTATTATGAAGATAGCATAATTATAACGCAGATGATTAACTTAACATCATACGGTCATTTGCGAATTCTCCGCCGCTGACTTCTTCGAATTTTGCAAGAAGGTCGGATACTTTGAGGTTTTTCTTTTCTTCACCGGATACATCGTAGATGACTCTTCCTTCATGCATCATGATCAGGCGATTGCCGTGTTGCGATGGCATCCTTCATGTTATGTGTTACCATCATGGCTGTAAGGTTATTTTCGCTGATGATTTTGTCAGAGAGTGCAAGTACTTTTGCAGCAGTCTTTGGATCAAGAGCAGCTGTGTGCTCATCAAGGAGCAGAAGTTTCGGTTTTTTAAGGGAAGCCATCAGAAGTGTGATCGCCTGACGCTGTCCGCCGGAGAGGAGACCAACCTTACTGCTTAAGCGGTCTTCAAGTCCAAGATCAAGTTCTTTTAACGCTTCTCTATAGTGTTCACGTTCTTTCTTTGTAACGCCCCAGCCAAGACCTCTTTTCTGACCACGGCGTGCAGCGATGGCCATATTTCTTCAATAGACATCGTTGCTGCGGTTCCTGTCATAGGATCCTGGAACACACGACCAAGGAAGAGCGCACGTTTATGTTCAGAAAGTTTTGTGATGTCAGTACCGTCGATGATGATATTTCCTTTATCGATTCCCCATACACCTGCAATCGCATTCAGTGTTGTAGATTTTCCTGCTCCGTTTCCACCGATGATCGTTACAAAATCGCCAGGATTTTAAGTTGAGGTTAACTCCGTTGAGGGCACGTTTTTCATTGATTGTACCGGCGTTAAATGTTTTATAAATATCTTTGATTTCTAACATGTATCCCATTATTTTGCCCGTCCTTTCTTGAAGTAAGTATCTTTCATATAAGGAACTGCGAGGAAGCATGCAACAACTACAGCTGAGAACAGTTTCATATAATCAGATGGCATCTTCAGCCAGAGTACTAATGCGATTACAAGGTAGTAAAGGATTGCTCCGATGAAGACTGCACCGAGTGTGAAGGCAAAAGCTGCTTTTCTGTGTGCACAGAATTTTCCGAAGATCACTTCGCTGATGATGACTGCGGCAAGTCCGATAACAATTGCGCCACGTCCCATATTGACATCAGCTGCGCCCTGGTACTGTGCGTAGATTCCACCGCAAAGTCCTACAAGACCGTTGGAGATCATAAGTGCAAGAACTTTGTTGAATCCTGTGTTGATGCCCTGAGCACGAGCCATCTGTTCGTTACATCCTGTCGCACGGATGGATGCACCGAGTTCTGTTCCGAAGAACCAGTAGCAGAGTGCGATCAGAATCAGTGCTGCAAGGATTAATTTCAGGAAGAAGATCCAGTTGCCTTCTCCGGTTACATAACGAAGAGAAGCAACCGTTTGTACTGCATGACATTGACCGCCTGGTTGGATTTTCCCATAATGCCAAGGTTTACGGAGTAAAGTCCGATCTGTGTCAGGATACTTGCCAGAATTCCAGGAATTCCGAAAAATGTATGTAAGACTCCTGTTACAAATCCTGCTGCCATACCTGCAAGAAATGCAAAGACAAGTGCAAGTGCAGGATTCACACCTGCGCGGATGAGCATAACTGCGACTGCACCGCCGGTTGCAAGTGAACCGTCTACGGTCAGATCCGCAAAGTCAAGTATACGAAATGTAATGTAAACACCGAGTGCCATAATTCCCCAGATAATGCCCTGGGCCACGTTGCCCGGGAGAGCACGTACCAGAGTCATTGGATCAAGGGCTGCGAAATATGCTGCCATGATTTATCCCTCTAATCTTTCTTTTTATTGTTTCATATAAATAGATAAGTATAATTAAGGTTACTGTTCACAGGTAATATCCCGCGAGGTGTTTTGCCATAAATATGGCAAATCCCGAGACATACGGGGCAAAATTCCATCACCGAAGGTGATTTGGAATGAATTTTGACCAAGTTGCTGTGAACGGAGTGAACAGTAACTAGAATCAAGAGCGACCATTCATCTGGATGAAGCCCGCTCTTGAGAAAAAATATTCTGTTTAATATCTTCTGATTAATATGTTCCGGTTGAATGGAAGAATCTTATTCTTCGATTGCTTCATATCCGTCTGGAATAGTAATTCCAAGTTCCTCACAGATGGCAGGATTGTACATCTTTGTTACATTCGGGGCACTTTCAATCTTCATTGTAGTAATGTCAGCACCGTTTACAAGAATGTCGTAAGCCATCTCACCGGCTTTGTATCCGATATCGTAGTAGCTGATAGAAAGTGTTGCAATACCACATCCTTCACAGATTCCCTGCTCACCGGCGATTACAGGAACCTTAGCCGGCAGACAGATGTTATTGATGATTTCTGTGTTTGAAGCCATTGTGTTATCTGTAGGAATGTAAAGTGCATCACATTCGGAAACTGCATTTGTTACAACAGACTGAATCTCATTAGAATCAGCAGCTGTGTACTCTTTGTATGCGATTCCATCTTTCTCTAATGATTCAGCGAAAAGCTTTGCCTGATATGCTGAGTTTGGTTCAGCGGAACAGTAGAGAAGTCCGACTGTTTTAGCATCAGGAAGGAGTTCTTTGAGCATTGCCTCCTGCTCATCAATCGGTGCAAGATCGCTTGTTCCGGAAATGTTCATGCCTGTTGTTCCTGTCCAGTTAGAGATATCAAGTGCTGTAGCGTAGTCTGTAACAGATGTTCCGAGAATCGGGATATCACTTGTTGCTGCGCTTGCACACTGGAGTGCTGTTGTCGCATTTGCAAGAATCAGATCCACATTATCCGCTACGAAGTTATTTGCGATTGTAGCACAGTTAGCCTGCTCGCCCTGGCCATTCTGAAGGTCGAATTTGACATTGCCTTCTCCGAACTTTTCTGTACAGGCATCTTCAAATCCTTTTGTTGCTTCGTCAAGAGCAGCATGCTCTAACTGTTGTAAGATACCGATCTTATAATTCTTTCCTGAATCGGATCCGTTGTCTGCGCTCTTATCTGTAGAGTCGGATGAACTTCCGCATGCTGCAAGTGAAAGTGTCATTCCGGCAGCCATAAGTACTGCTAAAATTTTCTTAGATTTCATGATTGTGTCCTCCCTTTTTCGATTCATGCAATCTACGCTTTAAACCGTTACGCTTTAAAGCGCTAAACTACAAGATGTCATGTGTTAAATTATAGCACGATTATTTGATACGTCAAGTGAAAATGGAACAAAAATGCAAGATTATTGAAAAAATGTTGCAAAAAAACAATGCTTTATTCGTTTGGAAAATTGTGATATTATAAGATATGGTGTAAAATTAAGAATCATGAAAGTCTTTCTTCTATAATATGGGGATTTTTGCTGCAAAGAAATTAACAGAAGGATTTTTATGGAATTGAATAAAGGAGTTTATTTTTATAGATGAAGAAAAAGCACGAACACATTATACAAAGTGTGCGGCCGGGAAGTATCGCAGAAGAGCTGGGGATTGAACCGGGAGATATTCTGCTGGAGATTGACGGTCAGGTGATCGAGGACATTTTTGACTATCAGTTTTATGTGGAATCTGAGGAGCTGCTTGTTGTGATCCGAAAAGCGAACGGGGAAGAATGGGAGCTTGAGATCGAGAAAGATGTTGACGAGGATCTGGGAATTGATTTCGGTAAGGGACTGATGGATGAGTATCATTCCTGTCATAATAAATGTATTTTCTGCTTTATCGATCAGATGCCGCCGGGGATGCGTGATACGCTGTATTTTAAAGATGATGATTCCAGACTGTCATTCCTTCAGGGAAATTATGTTACATTGACGAATATGAGCGAGAAAGATATGAACCGTATCGTCCGTTACCGTTTGGAACCGATCAATATTTCATTCCAGACAACGAATCCGGAGCTTCGTTGTAAGATGCTTCATAACCGTTTTGCAGGGGAGGCTTTGAAGAAAGTGGATATCCTGTATCAGGGCGGCATTGAGATGAACGGACAGATCGTTCTCTGCCGCGGAGTGAATGACGGAGAAGAGTTGGAACGCAGTATCCGTGACCTGACACAATATCTGCCGCTTTTACGCAGTGTGTCAGTTGTGCCGGTTGGACTTTCGAAGTATCGAGATGGATTGTATCCATTGGAGCCATTTACAAAGGAAGAGGCAAAGGAAGTCATTCGTACGATTGAGAAGTGGCAGAAGAAAGTCTACGCAGAATACGGAATTCATTTCATTCATGCAGGAGACGAGTGGTATCTTCTGGCAGAGGAAGAAGTTCCGGAAGAGGAACGTTATGACGGATATCTTCAGCTGGAGATGGAGTCGGGATGCTTCGTCTCTTGTTTAATGAGTTTGAGGAAGGTTATGCGAAGCTGGAAGATGGTGTACATCAGGAAGAGATCTCGCTTGCAACAGCTAAGCTTGCATACCCATATCTTGAGCGAATGGCGAAGAAAATGGAAGAGAAGTACAAGGGTCTTAAAGTTCATACGTATTGCATTCGGAATGATTTCTTCGGAGAGCGTATCACAGTTTCCGGATTGATCACAGGGCAGGATCTGATGAAACAGCTAAAAGATCAGCCGCTTGGAAGCAGACTTCTGATTCCATGTAATATGTTGAAGATGGATGAGGATATTTTCCTTGATGACTACACATTGAAAGAAGTATCAGATACTTTACAAGTTCCTATAGATATTGTAAAATCAAGCGGACAGGATCTGATTGATGCTATTTTAGGTGTCGCAGGTTCGAATCCCACAGATATAGATGACAATCAGATGAAAGACCGTAGGATCACTACGGCTTAAGAGAAACTATTTAAGAGAAAATAAGAGAAAACAGGAAGGTAAGAATAGAATGAGTAAACCAGTAGTTGCCATTGTAGGGCGCCCGAATGTGGGTAAATCAACACTTTTCAATGTCCTTGCAGGAGAGATGATCTCTATCGTTAAGGATACACCGGGTGTTACAAGAGACAGAATTTATGCGGATGTTGACTGGCTTGACAGAGACTTCACACTGATTGATACAGGTGGTATTGAGCCGGACAGCAGTGATATCATCCTCTCCCAGATGAGAGAGCAGGCTCAGATCGCCATTGATACAGCAGACGTTATTATCTTTATCACAGATGTAAAGCAGGGACTTGTAGATTCAGATTCTAAGGTTGCTGATATGCTTCGTCGCTCCGGTAAGCCGGTTGTCCTTGTTGTAAACAAGGTTGACAATTTTGATAAATATATGGCTGATGTCTATGAATTTTACAATCTCGGAATCGGAGATCCGGTGCCGATCTCAGCAGCATCCAGGCTTGGTCTTGGAGATATGCTTGATGCGGTTATAGCACATTTCCCGGAGTGGGATCCATCAGAAGAGGATGATGACCGTCCGCGTATCGCAATCGTAGGTAAACCAAATGTTGGTAAATCCTCTATCGTAAACCGTCTGCTTGGTGAGAACCGCGTAATTGTATCCAATATCGCAGGTACAACAAGAGATGCGATTGATACAGAGATCGTGCATGACGGAAAGGAATACATTTTTATCGACACAGCAGGTCTTCGTAGAAAGAATAAGATCAAGGAAGAACTGGAGCGTTATAGTATCATCCGTACTGTAAGTGCAGTAGAGCGTGCCGATGTTGTCCTTATGGTGATCGATGCGACAGAAGGTGTCACAGAACAGGATGCGAAGATTGCCGGAATCGCTCATGAAAGAGGAAAGGGAGTTATCATTGTCGTTAATAAATGGGATGCCATTGAGAAGAATGATAAGACAATGAAAGAATACGAAGGAAAGATCCGTCAGGTACTTTCTTATATGCCATATGCAGAGATTATGTATGTATCTGCACTGACAGGACAGAGACTTCCGAAACTGTATGATATGATCGATATGGTCATTGAGAACCAGACACTTCGTATTGCGACAGGAGTTCTCAATGAGATCATGACAGAGGCAGTTGCTATGCAACAGCCACCGTCGGATAAAGGTAAGAGATTAAAACTCTACTATATTACACAGGTTGCTGTTAAGCCGCCGACATTTGTTATCTTTGTAAATGACAAGGAGCTGATGCATTTCTCCTATACAAGATATCTTGAGAATAAGATCCGAGAGGCATTTGGCTTCAGAGGAACTTCACTGAAGTTCTTCATCCGTGAGAGAAAGGAAAAGGATCAGTAGAATGGAACGTATTATCTGTCTGGTGATCGGATATGCCTGCGGGCTTCTGCAGAGTGGTTATCTGGTTGGAAAGATGCATCATATTGATATAAGAAAAGCAGGAAGCGGAAATTCCGGTTCGACGAATGCACTGCGTGTTATGGGACTGAAAGCCGGACTTATGACATTCGCAGGAGATGTGTTGAAGTGTTTTGCAGCAGTGCTCATTGTCCGTGCAATATACCATGAAGTAATATTCTTCCGCTTCTGATGATGTATGCAGGAGCAGGAGTTACTTTGGGACATAACTTCCCATTTTATATGAATTTTAAAGGTGGGAAGGGAATCGCTGTTATGGCAGCACTTGTGGTAAGCAACTGTTTCTGGCATCTGCCGTACAGTTCCATCCTGTTTTTTGTCACACTGGCATTCTTTCTTGTACCGGTGCTTGTGACAAGATATGTTTCCCTTGGTTCATTGCTTGCTTATGCAGTGTTTTTATCCAGATGGTGATCTTCGGACAGCTTGGATGGTTTGATATGGCGAAGGGTGCGGTATATGAGTTATATGTGATCACGTTCTTACTTACAGCACTTGCATGGTACAGACACCGCGCCAATATTAAGCGTCTGTTGAATGGAACAGAGAATAAATTTGGTTCAAAGAAATAAAAGAAGCGAAGAAAAGGAGAGATGATATGGCAAAAGTAGGAGTTCTTGGGGCAGGAAGCTGGGGAACAGCTTTGGCAATCCTTCTTCATGATAATGGGCATGATGTAACTGTCTGGTCGATCGATCCGAAAGAAGTGGAGATGTTGAGCGAGAAGCGGGAGCATGTATTAAAACTTCCGGGTGTCCATATTTCAGAAGAGATTATGATCACAAATGAGATGGAAGAGGCTATTAAAGGAAAAGATTTCTTGGTTCTTGCAGTTCCTTCTATCTTTACAAGGAGTACAGCGGCAAAGATGAAGCCGTATGTTGTTGATGGGCAGATGATCGTTGATGTAGCGAAGGGAATCGAGGAAGATACACTGATGACACTGTCTCAGCAGATCAGCCAAGAGATTCCGCAGGCAGACGTAGCAGTGCTCAGTGGACCGACACATGCAGAAGAAGTGGGAAGAAAGCTTCCAACATCCTGCGTGATCGGTGCAAAGACAAAAAAGACAGCAGAGTACTTGCAGTCCGCATTTAACAGTAAAGTATTCCGTGTGTATACAAGTCCTGACATGCTTGGAATCGAGCTTGGAGGTTCTCTTAAGAATGTCATCGCACTTGCGGCAGGAATTGCAGATGGTCTCGGCTATGGAGATAATACAAAGGCGGCTCTGATCACACGTGGTATTGTTGAGATCGGAAGACTTGGCGTGAAGATGGGCGGCAAGTTCGAGAGCTTTTGTGGACTTACCGGAATCGGTGATCTGATTGTTACTTGTGCCAGTGTTCATAGCCGTAATCGTAAAGCCGGTTACTTAATGGGACAGGGCAAGTCCATGGAAGAGGCTATGAAGGAAGTAAACATGGTTGTTGAAGGTGTCTATTCTGCGAAAGCAGCTGCAAAGCTTGCACAGAAATATGAAGTTCCAATGCCGATCGTAGATGAGATCAACAAGGTTCTTTTTGAAGGAAAGGATCCAAAACAGGCAGTAGATGATCTGAGCTTCGCGTAGTCTAGATTAGAGTAATCTTCTCTTCTCTGGGAAGAATAAGAGAACGAAACGAATATAAAATTAAAAGTCATACCCCTTTGTCTGGCTGCATACATTGGTATCAGCAGAACAAGGGGGTATTTTTATGGATTCATTTCAGGTATACAAAGATATGAAAGCACGGACAAACGGAGAAATCTACATCGGAGTTGTGGGGCCGGTTCGGACAGGCAAGTCAACGTTCATCAGGCGTTTTGCGGAGCTTTTGATTTTGCCGAATCTTAAGGAAGAGCATGTAAAGCAGCGGACACAAGATGAACTCCCTCAGGCAGCATCGGGAACTACGATCATGACAACAGAGCCGAAGTTTGTCCCAAAAGAAGCAGCGGATGTAAAGCTTTCAGATGACATAGAGGTGAAGATCCGGCTGGCAGACTGTGTTGGGTTCATGGTGGATGGGGCGAATGGCCATACCGAGAATGGGCAGGAGCGGCAGGTGAAGACGCCATGGTATGACTATGAGATACCATTTACAAAGGCAGCCGAGATCGGAACACAAAAGGTGATACACGATCATGCGACGATTGGATTTGTTGTGACTACAGATGGAAGTGTGACAGATCTGCCAAGAGAAAACTATGTGGCAGCAGAAGAGCGGACAGTGAAAGAACTTCGACAGATCGGGAAGCCATTTCTTATTTTATTAAATTGCCAGAAACCGTATTCGAAAGAGACAGATCGTCTGAAATTAGCTCTTGAGGAGAAATATGCAGCACCTGTTTATCCGGTGAATTGTGAACAGCTCAAGGAAGACGATATTTATGAAATGATGCGCCAGGTACTGTATGAATTTCCTGTCACGGAAATAGAATTTTATATTCCGAAATGGGTAGAAATGTTGTCACGCGATCACAGAATCAAGAAAGATCTGATTGAGAATGTGAAGAAAATTATGGCGCAGATGTCAGATCTGCGAAGTGTCTCCGGAAAAGACTGGAAGACAGAAGTCCATACATAGACCAGATCCTGTTGGATCAGGTAGAGATGGACACAGGCAAGGTTATATTGCGGATTTCTTTCTGCCAGAAGTATTATTATGAAGTGTTGAGTGAGTTGACAGGAACTCAGATCCGCAGTGAGTATGAATTGATTTCTCTGATGAAAGAGCTTTCTTCTATCAAAGAAGAATTCAGTCAGATCAAGGATGCATTTGCGGATGTGAAGATGAAAGGCTACGGAGTAGTCAGCCCGAAGAAAGAAGAGATTCATCTGGATGAGCCGGTAATCATCAAGCAGGGAAGCAGATATGGAGTAAAGATCCGTTCCGAGGCACCATCGATCCATATGATTCGTGCGAATATAGAAACGGAGATTGCACCGATCGTGGGAAGTGAGAAACAGGCAGAAGACCTTGTTGCATATATAAAAAAAGAGAGCGAAGGTCCACAAGGCGTCTGGGGAACAAATATTTTCGGCAAATCAATTGAAGATCTTGTGATGGATGGTATGCGTAATAAGATTACACTGATTAACGAAGAAAGTCAGGTGAAACTGCAGGATTCTATGCAGAAGATCGTAAATGACAGCAATGGTGGTCTGGTCTGCATTATTATATAGTGATCGTGAGCTTTTTTTTTACAGGGAAATATGATAAGATAAACAGTAAGTAAAATATGCAAAAGAAAGCGAGGAATTCAGTGTTGCTGAATCACCAACAGAGAAAGATTCTTGAATTATTGTGTAAAACAGAACATGTGACTGCGAGTGAACTGGCCGGTCAGCTTGGAATTGGCGTGAAGACGGTAAGAGTCAGGATCAAAGAACTGAATCCGGAGCTTGAGAAGAATGGGATCCAGATTTTATCAAAGTCCAGGTACGGATATTATTTGGATCCAAGACAGCCGGAAGGTATCGAAGGACTGCTGAATCCGAAGGAGAATGAAGATCCGGTGATTCCTTCGAACAATCAGGAGAGAGTGCATTTTCTCCTTGCATATCTTCTGAACAGAACGGAATATATCAAGTCAGAGGAGCTGTGTGATTTCCTTTACATTTCTAAGGGGACGCTGACGAATACACTCCGGCAGGTTGAGGAAACTTATCAGAAGTATGGTATTACAGTTCATAAGAAGCCGGGATATGGTATCCGTGTGGAAGGCAGTGAATTTAATCTGCGTCAGTGTATGGTGGATGTCTTTGTAAAGCAGGATAGTCTGGAAGGAATCGGAAGACGGCATCAGACGGATGAGATCGAGACACTGGGAAGATGGTCTATCAGTGCCTGAAGAAATATGAAATCGAACTTTCTGAGATTACTTACAATGACTTTGTGGAACATATTTATGTGGCGATGCGAAGAATCCGTCAGGAGAAATATGTTGAACCGCAGGCAGCGGATATGCTTGGAAGAAAAGAGAAGCAGTTTGTGGAAGAATTGACAGAACTGGTGGGAGCGCATTATCAGATTCGTTTTTCTCAGGATGAGAAGAATTATCTGGCGCTGCAGCTTGCGGGAAAGGTTTATATCGACAGTGAATGGAATGAAGATTCGAAAGAACAGGAAAATTTTGTGATGGAAAGCGAGATCGATCGTCTTGTTACGGAGATGTTGGATATGATCTACCGGGAATTCCATGTTGATTTCAGGAATGATTTTCATCTGCGTATGAAGCTGAACCGACATATGGTTCCGTTTGTCCTTCGTATGAAATATCATATGATTCTGCGTAATCCGATGCTGGAGGAGATTCGCAAGAATTATGTACTTTCTTATACGATGGCATCCCAGGCGGCAATTGCATTAGGAGAATACTTTCAGCAGTCGATTTCAGAAGATGAGATTGCCGGATTGGCAGAGATTTTTGAGTTGGCATTGGAGCAGCAGGAGAATGAACAGAAGAAGTTTTCAATTCTGATCGTATGTGTATCTGGAAAGACGAGTTCAGAAATTCTCAGATATAAGTACAGCAAAGAATTTAAAGAGTATATTGAAAAGATTTATGTATGTAATCTTTATGAGCTGGAGAACTTTCCGTTTGAAAAAGTGGATTATGTATTTACAACGGTACATATCTCTTCTTATGTACCGGTACCAATCTTAGAGATTGGTTCATTTCTGAAGGACAATGACATTGACAGAGTGAGAAAGCTTTTTGTAAGAGAGAGTAAGGATTTTCTACAGAAATATTTTAAGAAAGAATTATTTTTTACGGATGTGGAAGGAAAGACGAAGGAAGAGGTTTTAAAGAATCTGTGCCGGAAGGTTGAGCAGGAGAAGGGGCTTCCAGAGACATTACTGCATCTGTTTTGAAGAGAGAGGAACTTACACCGACAGATTATGGTAATCTGGTGGCGCTCCCACACCCGGAATGCGCATTCCAGGAACGTGCTTTTGTTGCAGTGGCAGTTCTGAAAGAACCGATATTCTGGTTCCGGCAAAAGGTGCAGGTTGTATTTTTGACGGCGATCGGAAGGGAAGAGGATGAGAATCTGCAGCAGTTCTATGAGGCGACGACGGATCTGATCCTTCGTCCGGCAGATGTACAAAATCTGATCCGCCATCCGGATTATGACAGGTTGATCCAGCTGTTGCGCAGAGCAGAAGAGTAATATGTATTTACTTTTCCTGAGGGAGTGAACAGTAACTCAAAAGTGACCACATTCATTGTGGTCATTTTTTGATTGGAGTTTTTTGAAAATATATGTTAAATTAAGGTCAGTCGAGGGACAGGAAAGGAAATGACGATGAGACATCTAACATTGATCTGTATGGCAGGTATTTCAACGAGCCTCTTAGTGAATAAGATGAAACGGTTGATTCGGAATGAGAATCTTGAGATTGCAGTCACAGCGATGTCGGAACGTGCATTTCAGGGTTACACAGGTCAGACAGATGTTCTGCTGCTTGGTCCGCAGCTGGGACATCGGTTCGAAAGCCTAAAAGAACAGTATGAGTCCAAAGGCATCCACATAGACAGGATTGATCCGGAGCATTTCGGAGCAATGGATGCGAAGGCTGTACTGGAGCAGGCATTTCCAGACCTGTCTGGACAAATAGGTGATAAATAAAATGAATTAAAGATAGGAGAGAATGTATCATGGCAAAATTTACTTATGTAGTACAGGACAACGAAGGAATTCACGCAAGACCGGCAGGAATGCTTGCAAAAGAAGCAAAAGCTCTTGAGGGAGTTAAGGTTACAATCGCTGGAAACGGAAAAACAGCTGATGCTACAAGACTGATGGCTATCATGGCAATGGGTATCAAAAAAGGTATGGAAGTTGAAGTAACAGTTGAAGGTGAGAACGAAGAAGCTGCAGCAGCTAAGATGGAAGAGTTCTTCAAAGCAAACCTGTAAGAGAAAGTCATACATATACTCATTTGATTTCTAGTTAAGAAAAGATGTTTTAACAGATCGAAAATAAGGATTAGCCCTCCGAAAGAAAGATCTGTCAGGACATCTTTTTGCTTTTATCGAAATTTCTTGCGGTTGCACAAAAGTTTATTGTTCTGTATAATGAGAAAGTACGAGTGGAGATAATAGCAGGATTAAGAAAGGGGCAGACAGAAGATGAGAGCGGTTATTTTATCATTAGATACAGGGGCATATAAAGCGAAAGCAGATGTGGCAGCGGCAGCATCACTCAAAAGAATGCTGGAGCAGGTTGGAATTGAAGTCCGGGCAGCAAAAGCATTTCCAGAGGATAAAGAAATGTTGAAAACAGTGCTCTGTAAGCTGGCAGATGCGGAAATGGTTGAACTGGTTCTGACAACCGGAGCGGTTGGTTTCCTGGAGAAGCATTGTGCGCCGGATGCTGTGAGGGAGACAGCAGACCGTCTGCTTCCAGGTATTCCGGAAGCACTCAGGGCTTATAATCTTCGTCATACAAAGAAAGTGATTCTGGATCGTTCAGAGGCTGGGATCAGAAAGAAGACATTGATGATCAATCTGCCGGAGAGTGCCAAAGATGGCAAAGGAAGATCTGGAATATATACTTCCGGAAGTGGTACAGGTGATAGACACTTTTACATTAAGAATAAAACAGAAAGAATTGAAGTAACAAGGAG
>ENA-OQCX01000887-OQCX01000887.1-human-gut-metagenome-genome-assembly--contig:-NODE-887-length-14857-cov-1.944671_pt1 | contig 14857 bp, 19 predicted proteins | sample MGYA00242762_ERZ504587 | MGnify/ENA primary metagenome ERZ504587 (study PRJEB26092, sample SAMD00036337) | human gut metagenome | host: Homo sapiens | study: EMG produced TPA metagenomics assembly of...
CAATACATTATATATAGGGTCGCTGAATGCTACCATGACAGGCAGTTGCGTCTGGTCGCCCTGGTTGTCCTGATGATTGGGGTCATAGAGCGACTCGTCGCCGGTGTACAGATTACCGCAACCGGTAACAAGCAGCAGTATGCACCATAACGGCAGAATAAGTTCGTGCCGGTGTCTCCGCTTTTGCATGCTATTGCTATATGTCAGGCGTTTCATCTTTATATCTCTATTATTATGTCATCGTCCGGATTGGTGGGATCGTGCGGTTGCCATCCCATGCCGGTATCGTTGGGTACTATCTGGTCGGCCTTTATTACTAAAGGCGTTGTGATTTCGATGTTTACATCTTCTTTGCTGTAACGCAGGTATATTTTGCCGTCGCGCACTTCAATGAGTTGTGCTGCGGTCAGTTCGTCATAGGGATTGATGGCGCCGTAGATATAGCGGCTGTTTTTCACGGGATTGCCTTCCTCATCCACTACCGGTGCACCGGAAGAATCCAGTTGGGGAGTAGATACCTGCAAGGCAACTTGCAGGATGCCCGGTCCGTTGAGATGTCCTTTTGCCGCGCTGGGGATGACGCCGAGGGTGTGGAAATGGACCACGCATCGGTAAGTACCTCTCCGGTTTGCGTAACTCGTCCGGTTGTACCTGATGTGCCATCGGTAGAGGCGGGTGGTGTCCAGACAGGCGTCGGCGATGTTGAAGCGTCCGCAAGCACCGGACAATTCGATGATGGGCGCCGCGAGGTCTTCTCTTTTTATGTTTCCTTCGGTGCGGATATTGAAGACGATATTGATACGCTGGCTGATGCGTTGCATATCAAAATCCAGGATGGTCGGTTGTCCGGTTTGGATGTTTATGTTCTTTTGCACCGCATAGAATATGGGCGACTTTATTTCCTGCAGGTATTCATCGTCAGGATTGAAATCGGGCAGGTCATTGCCCTCTACGATGTCGGGCTTTTCATTGCCCATACTGCTGATTTGCAGATAAGGTCTTTCACGCTTACCTTATTGTCGTGGATGTAATTGTCCAGATTTTCTATGCTGATGATGGGAGTAGGGGACTGCTCCGTATCGCCTGTCTGTGCCGGAACATCCGCATACTGCTCGTTGATGATAAAAATGTTGTACTCACCTCCGCGCAAGTAAAAAGAAGAAGCGGTTTCTTCCGGACTCTCTATTGAGTTATCTTCCGAATTTTCTTTTGTATTTGAAGCTGTCCGGGTGTCGAAAGACGTTTCCTGTTGCGTTATATTATTGTTTGTGGCAGGGTCTATGGATGTGTTGATGATGCCGCGGGTGCGCCAGGTGTTTATGATACGGCTTGCTACGATGTGCATTTCTGCCGGAATTTCATCTTTGCTGATGTCGCCCCAGTTGAGCCGTACACGCATGTCGGTGATGTGCGGATGTTCCGCTTCCGGACAGAGGTCTACCGAGGTGCAGGCACAGATGCAGCACAGCAGGCTGAGGGCAAGGTATGTCAGTGTCTTGTTCTTCATCCTTTATCCTCCTTTTCATCTTCTTCTTCACCGGAAGCATCTCCCTTTTCTTTGTTGGCGGCTTCCGCTTCCGGCTTTCCGTCTTTTTTCCGGTTTTTCCCGGAGTCTTTATCTTTCCTCTCTTTCTTTTCCTTGGTATGCAGTTTGGCTTTCTTGGCATTGGCAGCACGTTTGCCACGTTTGGCAGAATCTTGTGTTTCGGCTTTCTGCTTCAATTGGTCTTCACGTACTTTCAGTGCCTTGCGTATGGCTTTTTCCTGCTCGGAAGTGAGTGTATCGCTAAGTTGTATGCCCAGAGAATCGGCTACCTGTTTGCGCAGTTTGTCGGCAGCTTCTTTCAAAGCGAGTTCCTTGCGCTCTTGCTGCATCAGCTTCCATTGTTTCAGCTCTTCTTTGGTAAGCAGGCTGTCCGGACGGCTGAAGCCTTGTTTCCGTACCGCATTGTTGATGGAGTCGATGCGTTCGCGCATCTTATTTATCTTCTCATTAAGTGCCTGGCGGGTGAAGTCGCGTATCTGTACACGGCGGTACACCGATTCCTTATACTTGCTGCCTGCCGACATGAACCGGTAAACGAAAGCCACGCGTAAATCCGTTATCAGAGGGAACGGCACGATGTGCCCGCTTTTGCATTTCTCCGCTATGCGCGGGTAACAGTCGCTTTCCGCATCGTGCGTATAAACATCGTATGAGGTGTAAAGCAGTCCGGCGGAACCTCCCAGCTCCAGGTCTATGTAATTGTTGCGGTAGCCGTAAAGCGGAGCGGTATATCCCACGCTGATGCCGGCTCCGTAGGCGTTACCCTGCTTGCCTTCCTTACCGATTTTAAAGTTGTAGCTGGCGGCGTTGACATATACGCCCCAGTAATAAGCGCGTTCCTGGCGCGGATTCTTGCGCTGGGTGGTGAATACGGTTTCCTTGAGACGTGTCATCAGATTGGCATCTTTGGTGACGCCGCCTCTTTTACGGGTGCGAAAATACTGACGCCACTCTACCGTGCATCGAATACATTGAAAATAAGGGATGGGGTGTACTTTTGCGAGGTGTTCCAGTTCCACTTTATATTGGCACCGATTGTACGTTTGTTCCGGATGGTATTGCCCAAGTCAAATTCTACGCCAATATTAGGAACGGTCAATAACCAGTCAACAGCATTTGTCTTGATACCCCAACGGTCTTTGAAAGATATTAATTCGGCTTTCGCATCGTCTTTCTTGCCGCGTAGCACCTGGGCATATGTGTTATTCAAAGTTATTGATATAAGAAAACACACTACAAGTTTTCTGGATAAAAAAAAGTAGTGCTTTTTTTTATACTCTTGTGATAAAATCACTTTCTTTTTAATATTATTTGTTTGTTTGCGACGTCAAAGATATATATTGTTTGTATAAAACAAAACTTGTCATTAACTTTCTTTTATTTATCAGACCTTTTTTAATGTAATATATCTAAATAGCGTTTTGATTGGATAATTTTTCAATGCTTCTCTGTAATTCGGGTAGGTGTGGTATAAAAAAGAAGGTGTAAGTTTTTCCCAACGGGACTTACACCTTCTTATCTGAAAAAATAATTGTTATTTTCCTTTATGCCTGTTCGCGCGTTTCTTGCGGATTTCGCTTTCATTTTCGCCGCACCGGAACCATGCAGGCCGGTGATATAGGTCTTTTTCTTGGCTTTGGTCTTGATTTTGTTTTCTTCTTTAGGCTTCTCTTTCTTGCCTTTGAAAACAATACCGCCCATCATTGCTTCTTCTATACTCACGTTGTTGATGTATTAAGTAATTAATAGTAATCCTCTTGTTGCAAAGTATGCCGTACAATTTACTTGGCGGGCAGTATCTCAATCCAATAATCATCGGGGTCGTTGATGAAATAGAGTCCCATGCGTATTTTCGAACATACCCAGCCGTTTTCCTTGTGATATTGGCGGATTGCATCATAGTCTCCGGCCACGCGGAAGCAGAGATGGCTTTCGTTCTCGCCCAGTTCGTAGGCTTGGGGATGTTCTTTCAGGCAGGTCAGTTCCAGAAGAAAACCCGTGCTGCCGTCGGTGAGGTAGACCAGCGTGAAAGAGCCGTCCGACGACTCTTTCCGATGATGTTCCTTCAGTCCCAATGCTTGTTCGTAGAAAGCGATGCTGCGTTCCAGGTTGGTGACGTTTATATTAAAATGGTCGAATTTGCTTTTTATTTCCACTGTTGTTACTTTTTTAGGTTTATAGTATCGGTTTATTTAATTTTTGCTTTCAGGATTTCGCCGATGTATGTACGCGGCATACCTTCTATCGGGGCTTGTGACGGCACTTTCTTACATTCCAGAATGACGGAAGGCTCTGTCTGTCCGTTGGGGTAGAAGCGTACGGTATAATTCTGGGCCGCTTCCATCTGTGCATAAGGCTGTTCCGGTGACAGAATGGTGAAGATTACCGGCTTGTTGCCTGCTATCTTGCCTAACGAGCCGCCGGCATTGGCAGTCATCATCGTCATATTGAAAGGTTCTTCGCCAATTACAATCACCAGCTTGCCGTTGCCGGTCTGGATGGCATCGGCGGGAACAGCATCCGGGGCTACCTCTTTATAGGCGCTTGGTGCAGCCTGTACATTTGTTTGCGGTGCGGCGGCAACCGTAACCGTAGCCGTAGCCGGTGTTGTAGCGGTGGCCTTGGGAGTTTCTACTGTAACTTGCGTTTTGGGGGCAATCACCGTTGTACCCGAATTGACGAGCGCCTTTGTCTCTTTCTTTTCTTCTTTCTTTTCCTCTACAGGAGCTTGGGCGGCGGTGCTGGCACTTAAGGCTTCCGTTACCTCAATGCAGAGGGCATCGACGAAGTCCACAGTCTTTCTGCGCCATTTGGCAAGTCCGCGTACCAGTTTGGTTTGAGACTTGTTCAAGGCGTACTTGTCGGTAATCCATTCTTCGGCGGTATATTTCTCTTTTCCTTCGCGGTAGTTGAAACGTATCTTCTCTACTTCAAAAACACATTTTTCCGGTTGGCAGGTGACGGTGAGCTGATAAAGAATTTTCGTTCTGTCCAGTGACAATGCGGTGGAGCTGAACACAATCCATTCATCGCCGATGCCTACAATCTGTCCTTTCTCCTTGTCGGAAAAGACTACGCGGCTGTTATTCCCGTTCTTTGCCAGACGTGCATCCATCCACCTCAACAGGCGGGGAGTAGATTGTGTCTTGAGACATTCCGGGGATACTGAAATCTTTGGTGAATACTACCTTGCCGTCCACTTCCGGAACAGCGCCGGCCAGATATTTGCTGTCATCCCTCTGGCATGCAGCAAGGCAGGCATGCAAAGGCAGAACAGCACAATAAGAACCTGTGTTAAATTTTTCATAATGCTATGTTTTATTTAGTAATGTCAAAACTCTCACCCCGGCGGGAGATTGTAAGGAAACGGCAACCCCGGCTTTCGGCAAAGGTGCGGAAAGCGTTACCGCCCCGGTAATCCTCACCGAAGTGCATAGGTGCAAATATAGCGGTTTTTATCCGTTCCACGAACTGTTCCGCACCGCGCATGTAATCTTTTCCGATGCGGCTGTCCACCGGAAACATGGCTATATCTACCCGGGGAGCCTTTTGTTGCAGGTTTTTTATCTCTGCAAGAAAGTCGCCTTCCGCCTTGCGTATCTCCTGCGGAGTAGACTCTTCGCTCCAATGCCAGTTGTTCAGGTCGCCGGCATGGAACAGGCGCATGCCTTGCAAATCTATCAGGAAAGAGATGCCTACATCGGTGGAGCCGAAGGCTTCGATACGGATATTTTCGTCTTCGTAGACATCCCCCTTATTTATGTAAACGGCATCTTCCGCCGTGGCACGCCGGTGTTCAGAATATCTTTGGAGAAGATATACCGGATGTCGGGCCGCTGTTCCTTCCATGAAAGGATGTCGCGGTTGAAGTGGTCGGGGTGGAAATGCGAGGAAAGCACGTAGAGCGTTCCCGGCTTCTTTAGCAGATGGTCGTGTACGATTCCCCGGTCCGGCGCCTCTTCCGAGGAGTCTTTGTAGTAATCGATAATGACCGTTATTCCGTCCGCTTCGATTGCGAAGCCGCTGTGGTAAATATAATCAAGTTTCATTGTACGGTTTCAATTATAGCGCAATATTACAAAAAACACCACACAAACTTCCGGTTTGGCTGTTATTTTATGCAAAAGTCCTACATCGGGACTTCAATCAGCAGGATATGCGAATCTTGCAGCGTTTCCAACTCAAAGCTGTCGGTTTCGTATACTCCCATACCGTCGCGGCGGGACAGCACTGTGCCGTCTACCTTTATTTCGCCCTCTATGAGGAAGATGTACACGCCGGCGTGCGACTGGTGCAGGTGATACCCCAGCTTCTTTCCGGCCTCGACTTCTCCGATGGAGAACCATGCCTGTTGCAGCATCCCGGCAGGAGCATTGCCGTCGGGCGATACGATAAGCGAAAGTTTGTTCTTGTGCAGATAGGGACGGATGTCATAATCCTGATAGGCGGGCGGGGTATTCAGCTTTTCGGGTATTACCCAGATTTGGAGAAACTCTGCCGGTTCGGTATCGCTTCCATTCATTTCGCTGTGGTAGATGCCCGTGCCTGCACTCATGGTCTGGATGTCGCCTATAGTGATGGTACGGCTGTTTTGTTTGCTGTCGCCATGCTTCAGCTTGCCTTTCAGGGGAATGGAGATAATCTCCATGTTCTTATGCGGATGGGTTCCGAAGCCTTTTCCCGGAGCTATCCGGTCGTCGTTCAGAACGCGCAGGGCGCCGAAATTCATGCGGCGGGGGTTGTAATACTTGTCAAAACTGAATGTATGGCGGCTGTCGAGCCAGTCATACGAAGAGCGTCCACGGCTTTCGGCTTTGTCTGTTACTTTTTTCATAATCTGTCTTTTTAGTGATTTATCTGTGTGTAACAAGCAGGTGGGCCTGAAAGTTTGAGCCGTGGATGATTAATGTTCTATAAACGCTTTTTTACAGTCTGACTTTCGTTTTCCAGCTTCTTGTGTTCCATGAAGTCCTTTATATTCATCAGGGTAGTGGATGCGATATTGGCAAGGGCTTCACGCGTGAAGAATGCCTGGTGGGAAGTCACGATTACGTTATTGAATGACAGCAGGCGTGCCAGCGTATCATCGTCGATAATCTTGTCCGACCGGTCTTCGTAGAAATATTCGCTCTCTTCCTCGTACACATCCAGCCCGGCAGAACCGATTTTCTTGTTTTTCAGTCCTTCTATCAGGGCATTGGTATGGATGAGCTGTCCCCGGCCGGTGTTGATAATCATCACGCCGTCCTTCATCTTACTGATGGAGTAGTCGTTAATCAGGTATCTGGTCTGCTCCGTGAGCGGGCAGTGCAGGGAGATGATGTCCGAGCTGCGGTACAGTTCGTCCAGCGTGGTGTATACCACCTGGTGCTCGCGGGCGAAATTGTAGTCGGGATACAGGTCGTAGGCGAGGATGTTCATGCCGAAACCGCGCAGGATGGCGATTAACTTCTTGGCTATTTTGCCTGTGCCGATGATACCTGCCGTTTTGCCATACATGTCGAATCCCAAAAGGCCGTGCAGGGAGAAGTTGCCGTCGCGTGTGCGCCAGGTGGCACGGGGTATCTTCCGGTTGAGGAGAGCATGAGGGCAACGGTATATTCCGCTACCGCGTAAGGGGAGTAGGCGGGGACGCGCACCACGGTGATGCCGTTTTCCGCTGCCGCTTTCAGGTCTACATTATTATATCCGGCGCAGCGCAGGGCAAGGAGTTTCACTCCGTTTGCCGCCAATTGCCGGATAACTTCCGCGTCGGCAGTATCGTTTACGAAGATACACACGGCATCCACGCCTTGCGTCAGTATCACGTTGTTCAGGTTGAGGTGTCCTTTGTAATAGCGGAGTTCAAAACCGTATCCGCTGTTTTTTTCATTGAATGAAGCCTCGTCGTAGGGCTTGCTGCCGAAGAATGCAATAGTATATGCCATGAGATTTTAAGTTTTGGTGAATATTCGCAGGTTATTAAGTGTGCATGACGGATGCGCTTCGTATAAGTGCACTTTCTGCATTTGTTAAAAGGCGGCATGCACAAAGAATATAACGTGCGCAAAGGTAAGAATGTTCGGGACATATCCGGCAGGTTGTGCCCATAATCTGTTGTCCGGATGATGAGTGCCGGCGATAGCAGGCGCTATGTTGTTCCGACACGGAGAAAGTTTTGTTCCGTCATGGTGGAACGGAACTTCTCGTGGTGGAATGAAATTTACCCCATGGTGGAACGATTTGGCATCGGCTGCTTTTCCCTTTGGGCATAGGGGCAATATATGCAAGCGGCAGGGACGGCAAATGGAGCAATCCCTTGTCTGTTTCAGCATGAATATTAGTGAATGTTTCAGTAGAAACTGTTGATTTTTTCAATTAAATTCTTCGGTTCTCCTAAATTAAATGCGCAAAATTGTTATTTATGTGCAACATTATTGTACCTTTGCGCCCGAAAACAATAAAAAAGATTTAGATGAGAAAAATTTCTTTGATTAGCATTGCGATGTTAATCGTTTCAATTCCAACTTTTGCAGGAGTCTCCTGACAAATACAAATCAACACCCTGCCTTTCTTCGTATGCTGTCGCGCGGCGCAAACACCACCAGTGTGGATGCTGCCTTGTCCAACCCTGCGGGTCTGGCTTTCCTGCCGAAAGACGGGTTTTATACATCCTTGAGTATTCAGAGTGCGTTCCAGACAAGAAATATCGATGCTTCGTGCGAGGCTTTGGGTCTGGACAAATATTATGAAGGCAAGGCTTCTGCGCCTGTCATTCCCAGTGTGTTTGCCGCTTATAAGAAGGGCGACTGGACTATCTCCGGTTTCTTCGGCATTACCGGCGGAGGCGGAAAAGCTTCGTTCGATGACGGCTTGTCCATGTTCGACGCCATGGTGATAGGCGGATTGCTGCAACAGGGTATTCCGGGCAAAGCCTATACACTGAACAGCTACATGGACGGCAAGCAGTATATCTACTCCGTGCAGTTGGGGCTGACCTATAAGATAACGGACTGGCTGTCTGCCTTTGCAGGCGGGCGCATGAACTACTTACGGGTGGTTACAAAGGTGCGCTGAATGCCAGTGCGGCCGTTGATTTGCCTTTGCCCACCGGTGGAGCGATACCCGTTGGAACCGAGCTTATCGGCATCGACCTGGATTGCAGCCAGACCGGTTGGGGATTTACTCCGGTTATCGGTTTGGATGCCAAGTTCGGCAAACTGACGATTGGTGCGAAATACGAGTTCAAGGCCAATCTGAATATTGAAAATAACACGAAGATAAATTCGCTACGCATGATAGGCGCTCCCGAAAGTGAGCTGGAGGACTACAAACACGGTGTAAATACGCCGAACGACATTCCCGCCATGCTTTCGGTGGCTGCTGCCTATGAGTCCCTTCCTGTGCTGCGCGCATCGGTGGAGTATCACTTCTACGACGATAAGAACGCAGGCATGCAGGTGGCAAACAGAAGTTCCTGACGAAAGGGACAAACGAGTATCTGGCCGGTATAGAGTGGGATGTTATCAAAAGACTGACCCTGAGCGGCGGTGTGCAGTTCACCGATTATGGTTTGTCCGATGACTATCAGAGCGACACAAGTTTCTCGTGCGATTCCTACTCGCTGGGTGTGGGCGCGAAGTTGCAACTTTCGGAAAGAGCCGATTTGAATGTGGGCTATATGTGGACCAACTATGAAGATTATACCAAAACCGGCCAAAACTATCAGGGTACAAATCTGCCCGGTACAAACGTGTACAGCCGTACCAACAAGGTATTCGGCCTCAGCATAGACTATCGCTTCTGATCTTTCATAATCCTTTATATACGTAAGAGAGGATGTGTCGCAAATTCGGCTGGCACATCCTCTCTTTGTCTTATGCCTTTAGGGCTTTTATTTTTTTCCTTTTACGGATTTCCGTGCAGGTTTCAGAAGGAATATTGCACCAGCAGGTTCATGCGGTTGGCATGGTTGGTGGAATTGTCGAAGTTCGTACGCCAGCCGCGCAGATACTCTGCACCTACCTGCATGTTGGGGGTGACATTCCAGAACAGGTTTGCTACGAAATATTGTCCATAGCGGTAAGTGGACGGTTCGTTGGCAGGATACCCGTTTTCGGAATAGAGGCGTGACATGCTGTATGTGCTTGAAAGGAACACTTTCGGACTGATGTTGTATTGCAGTCCGGCATACCAGCCCAGCATCGGCAATGCTTGCATTTTGCCTGCTTCATCGGGATTGGGAACGATGTCCACGTTCAGGTTGCTGAGGTCGTTCAGGTATTGCCCGATGCCTTTCCCGTAGGTGGCTTGCCCGAACACCTGCCATTGTTTGCCCAGATTGAAGGTGGTGGATGCCTGTATGCCGAAGCCGGTAACGGCATGCGCTTGTCGCTCAGGGTGCTGGTGTAGGTCATGCTGCGGATAGTCCGCCTACGCGCACATGGCTTTTGCTGTTCCAGCCGTACTGCGCATAAGCGGTGAAGTCGGGCATGCGCTGTTGTGCGATGTCAAGCTCGCTGTTGGTCGTGCCGTCTACCGCAGGCACTTCGACAGAGGCGTTGAAACGGAAGTTTTTCAGCCTTTGTAGGTGTATGACACTTGGGTGGCGCGGTAAAAGGTGGCTCCGTTAGGCCCCTGGAAGTCGATGGTGGAAGGCATTGCGCCCAGGTCCATGAAGCCGCCGTAGGTGTAGCCCACCGTCACGTCGCGGAAAGACACGTAGGCATTGCGCAGTTGGAAGCCTTTGTTGGAACCGTCGCGGAAGTTGCCGGCGGTGTACACCACGAAGTCGCCGAGAATCTTGGTATGCCCCACCAGTTTCAGGAAAATGGTGGACGTGCTGGCATCCATTTGAAACTGGTTTCTGATTTTGCTCCCGTTGGGGATGTAGACGGGGATAAAGTCGATGTTGTCGACGATGCCGCCGAAGTCGTACTCTGCCGTGGCGCGTACATAGCCGCCGATGCCCAGGGCGAACTTCCCTTTTCTGTCCGTCAGCAGGAAGCGGGGCGCCTGCGGTTCGTGGATGTAGGGCATTTGCGACTCGTTCATGATGCGGATTATCTCGTCGCCCGCTTTGTCTATGGTGACCAATACGACACCTTTGGGAGACTCATCCTCGATAATCACTTTTTTCTGTGCGTGGACTGCGAGGGCAGACAGTGCCGCACCGCACAACAGAAACATTGTTTTTAAGATTGTTTTCATTTAAGTTAGGTTTTGGTGAATGTGCTTTGAACAACTTAAATTTAAAATGGTTTTGCAGTCACCGGAAGAAAGCGTATCTTTGCACCCGATTTAACAAGAGTGAAATCATTAGTTACATGTATGATGCCGTGAATAGCGGTCGTGTATTCTAGAACACCACGTAAAAAACAGGAATATGAAGCAAAAAGTATCTGTACCTTTATGCTGCTGGGCATTCTGTTCAATGTCTGTCTGATAGCGGCCAATCTTCTCGAGACAAAAGTAATTCAGGTTTTCGCATTACCGTTACTGCCGGACTGTTAGTGTTTCCCGTTTCTTATATCATCAACGACTGCATTGCCGAGGTGTGGGGCTTCCGCAAGGCGCGCCTGATTATCTGGAGCGGCTTCGCCATGAACTTCTTTGTGGTGATGTTGGGACTGATTGCCGTGGCACTGCCTGCAGCTTCCCTTTTGGACGGGGCGCCCCATTTCAACTTCGTGTTCGGCATGGCGCCGCGCATTGTTGCCGCCAGTCTGACGGCATTTCTGGTAGGTTCGTTTCTGAACGCCTACGTCATGAGCCGCATGAAAGTGGCGAGCGGCGGACGTCATTTTTCCGCACGTGCCATCTGGTCCACGGTAGTGGGCGAGACGGCCGATTCGCTGATATTCTTTCCGGTGGCGTTCGGAGGCATTATCGCATGGCAGGAATTGCTGCTGATGATGTGCACCCAGATTGTACTGAAATCCATGTACGAGGTGATAATACTGCCGGTGACCATCCGGGTGGTGAAAGCCATTAAAAGGATAGACGGTAGCGATGTCTACGACGAGGGGATTTCTTACAAGGTGTGGAAAATCAGTGAAATTTAAGTAGTAGAGGTTGTCATAAATATATAATAAGGTGAATAAAGAAGCAGCATTGGTCGTATTCAGCGGTGGGCAGGATTCGACAACTTGCCTGTTTTGGGCAAAGCGTGAGTTCAGGAAGTATATGCGTTGAGCTTTCTGTATGGGCAGAAGCATCAGAAGGAAGTGGAGCTGGCACGGGAGATAGCGCGTAAAGCGGAAGTGGAGTTTGAAGTAATGGATGTTTCCTTCATCGGCAAGTTGGGGCATAATTCGTTGACGGACCCCGATATGGTGATGGACCGGGAGAAGCCGGCAGACAGTGTTCCGAATACCTTTGTGCCGGGGCGCAACCTGTTCTTCCTCAGCATTGCCGCCGTCTATGCCCGCGAAAAGGGTATCAACCACATCGTGACGGGTGTGTCGCAAACGGATTTCAGCGGGTATCCCGATTGCAGGGACGCATTTATCAAATCGCTCAACGTAACGCTCAACCTTGCCATGGACGAGCAGTTCGTACTCCATACTCCGTTGATGTGGATTGACAAAGCCGAGACTTGGGCGCTGGCGGATGAACTGGGAGTGCTCGACCCGATTCGTCATGAAACGCTGACCTGTTACAACGGCATCCCCGGCGACGGCTGCGGACACTGCCCCGCATGCAAGCTCCGCCGAGAGGGGCTGGAGAAGTATCTGGCGGGAAAATGACGAATGTATTATACCACAAAGGAAACAGAACCGATTATAAACCGATTGTAATATGACCGAATTAAAAGACCAACTTTCCTTATTAGGAAGAAAGACAGAGTACAAGCAGGATTACGCCCCCGAAGTGCTGGAGGCATTCGACAACAAACATCCCGATAACGATTACTGGGTACGTTTCAACTGCCCGGAGTTCACCAGCCTTTGCCCGATAACGGGACAGCCCGATTTTGCGGAAATCCGCATCAGCTACATTCCCGATGTGAAAATGGTGGAGAGCAAGAGTCTGAAGCTCTATCTCTTCAGTTTCCGCAATCACGGCGCTTTCCACGAGGATTGCGTCAATATTATAATGAAAGACCTCATCCGTCTGATGAATCCCAAATACATTGAGGTTACGGGCATCTTCACCCCGCGCGGCGGCATCTCCATTTATCCCTATGCAAACTATGGACGTCCCGGCACGAAGTACGAAAAAATGGCGGAACATCGGTTGATGAACCGCGAATAGAATGGTGGAATATACCTATCAATAGCGATTGCGGGTGTGATACTTTCTTAGCATGGCGTCGGTATAATTACCTAAAAGAGGTGATTGTGAGGTTGCTTTTTTCTAATGACCTTTGCATACGGTATTAGTAACAACTTAACAATCACTTCAAATTGAAAACAGCCATATTTAGTTTATTATTTTTCTTCTTGACAGCATGCGCCTTTTCTGTATATGCGCAGAGGCCGGGCAAGACGATGATTTCGGGTAAAATCCTGTCTACGGAGAAAGAAGTCGTGGATTTTGCAACGGTCTATCTGAAAGGGACCGGTTACGGGGGAATAACCAATCAGGAAGGTATCTATCATGTGAGTGCGCCTGCGGGCGACTATACGCTGGTGGTGTCGGCCGTCGGCTATAAAACCGTAGAGAAACCGGTGACGCTGGTCAGAGGGCAAAGGGTGAGGCAGAATGTCACAATCACCCCCGAAACTCAGCAACTGGACGAAGTAACGGTGGTGTCGACGGGCGTGAGCCGTGTCAAGCGGTCGGCATTCAACGCCGTGGCGGTGGATACGAAAGAGTTGCAGAACACTACCAGGAACCTGAGCGATGCACTGACCAAAGCGCCGGGAATGAAACTGCGCGAGTCGGGCGGGGTAGGGTCGGACATGCAGCTCATGCTGGACGGCTTCAGCGGGAAGCATGTAAAGGTCTTTATAGACGGCGTGCCGCAGGAAGGCGTCGGAAGCTCTTTTGCGCTGAACAATATCCCCGTGAATTTTGCCGACCGCATCGAGGTGTACAAGGGCGTAGTGCCGGTGGGATTCGGCACGGATGCATCGGCGGGGTTATCAATATCGTTACGAACAAGAAACGCCGCCGCTGGTTTCTGGATGCGTCCTACTCGTACGGTTCGTTCAATACGCATAAGTCCAACGTACACTTCGGGCAGACTTTCAAGAACGGTTTTACGTACGAAATCAACGCGTTTCAGAACTATTCGGACAATGACTACCGCATCGACTCTCCGGTGGAGGACTTTGAAACGGGCAGGATAGACCGTGACAAGAAGGTGCGCGTACGGCGCTTCAACGATACTTACCACAATGAAGCGGTTATCGGCAAGGTAGGCGTTATCGACAAGAAGTGGGCGGACCGTTTGATGTTCGGTTTCACTTACTCCAATATGTACCAGGATGTACAGACCGGCGTACGGCAGGACATCGTGTACGGGCAGAAACACCGCAAGGGACATTCGCTGATGCCTTCGTTGGAGTATAACAAGCGCAACCTGTTTGCGAAGGGACTGGATGTAGTGCTGACCGTCAACTACAACAAGAACCTGACGACCAATGTGGATACCGCTTCCTATAAATACAACTGGTACGGGGAAAGGAAGCCGCTGAACTCTCCCGGAGAGCAGTCCTACCAGCACTCGCGCGCCGACAACAATAACTGGAACGGTACGTTTACAGCCAACTACCGCCTCGGAAGGGTGCACACGCTGACGTTCAACCACGTGCTGAATGCTTTCAGCCGTTCCAATACTTCATTGCTTGCCAAAGAAGAGCAGTCGGATGCCATTGCCAAGGAGACCCGCAAGAATATCTCCGGCCTCTCTTACCGCCTGATGCCGTCCGAAGACTGGAACTTATCCGTATTCGGCAAGTATTACAACCAGTTTGTCGCCGGACCTGTGGCTACGGATGCCAATCAGAACGACTATGTACGCACCACCCGCAGCGTACATTCCGTAGGCTATGGAGCGGCGGCACTTACTTCATCCTGCCGGGACTGCAAGCCAAACTGTCCTATGAAAAGGCCTACCGTCTGCCACCATCGAAGAGATGTTCGGCAATGAGGACCTGGAAATGGGCGACATCGGCATCCGGCCGGAGAATAGCGACAACATCAACCTGAACCTGAGCTATAACAAGACTTTCGGCAAACATTCCGTGTACGTGGAAGGCGGCTTTGTCTACCGTAACACCAAAGACTACATCCAGCGCAACATCACCGACCTGAGCGGCGGCCAAGTCCGCAGCCACTTACGTCAATACGGCAAGGTGCTGAACGAAGGGTATAACATCTCCG
>ENA-OQCX01000888-OQCX01000888.1-human-gut-metagenome-genome-assembly--contig:-NODE-888-length-14853-cov-2.075581_pt1 | contig 14853 bp, 17 predicted proteins | sample MGYA00242762_ERZ504587 | MGnify/ENA primary metagenome ERZ504587 (study PRJEB26092, sample SAMD00036337) | human gut metagenome | host: Homo sapiens | study: EMG produced TPA metagenomics assembly of...
TTTTCAGACCCGCTCTAGGAAGTATAAAGAATGAACAGAAAAACATTTCTGAAAAATAAGAAAATCAACTGGATCAAAGTGGTTATCCAGATATTGTCCTTCGCTTTAATTCCGGGCTTATTTGAAGGGGAATTCGCAGCTGTGGGAAATATTGTTTCCTGCATATACAAGGGAAATATTTCATGGGAAAGTGTGAAGTATTCGGTATGGATGCTGTTGGCAACTGTGCCGGCAACAGTACTTGTGGGAAGGTTTTTCTGTGGATTTTTCTGCAGTTTTGGAGCAGTGCAGGATTTGCTATGGCTTGGATCACACAGATTGCGGGCATTATTTCCGGGAAAAAGAAACCTGAAAAAGGCTGACCGGATATTCAGATTTGCCAAGTATGCAGTGCTTTTTTACTTTATAATATTCATATGGAGTGGTGTAACAGCTGTGAAAACAGCCGGCCCGTGGCAGGTGTTTGGGCAGTATGTTTCATTTGGACACTGGCCAGGATTGAAGCCTTTGCTTTCAGTTGGAGGAGTTCTGCTTCTTTTAATCTTTATTGGCTCACTGTTTGTACAGAGATTTTTTTTGCAGATATTTTTTGCCCTATGGGAGCAATTTATTCACTGATTTCACAGACATCTTTCCTGAAAATTGATAAGCCGCGGGAAGAGTGCGGAAAGTGTCATTTATGTACCTCGAAATGCACCATGGGGATGGATCTTACGAAGAAAGACAGGATTGCCGGAGGAGAATGTATCAGCTGTCAGAAGTGTGTAAGCTGGTGTCCAAAAGGGAATGCGCACTTTAGAAGCAGATATGGAGTGCTGATCGGAGTGGGCGTTACCTGTGCTACCATCATGGTGTCACAGCTCCTTATAGCAGGAAATCTGGCTAAAGAGAAAACGGCAGATTCAGTGAAAAAAACGGCAGAAAATGATGCTGGAGGTAACTTTCAGAATGGTATTTACACAGGAACCGGTGAGGGCTACAGAGGCAAGGTGACGGTTACGGTAAAGGTTGCCGATGGGAAGATAACGGAGCTTGTACTGGATGATTATGCAGATGATAAGTCTTATATGGAGAGAGCGAAAAACAGGATTTTCCAGGAGATGATCAGCAGGCAGAATACAGATGTAGATGCAGTTTCCGGAGCGACTTACAGCAGTAACGGCTTGATTGAAGCTGTGAATAAAGCACTGGGAAATGACGAAGGTGAAGGGAAGAAACCTGAACAGGAAGAATCTGAAGATAAGCAATCCTTTATAGAGGCTGGACGTTTTCAGAATCTGACAGATGGCATTTATACCGGCTCGGCCGATGCATTTCGAGGGGATGTGGAGGTTCAGGTTACAGTTGAAAAACAGAAGGTAACGGATATTTCCATTCTTTCCTATTGTGATACAGAGGAATACTTTTTCAGGGCAGCACCAGCTGTAATCGAACAGATGAAGGCTGAGCAGAGTCTGAATGTAGATGCAGTAAGTGGAGCAACCTACAGCAGCAATGGGGTTATTCATGCAGTGGCAAATGCGTTGGAGATTCCGGAGGATCAGTATGCACCAAGACCTGGCAGGAATCTGACTGCAAAGAAAAAAGAACCATGGCATATTGTGAAGCATGAGATAACAAGTCAGGAAGAGTATGAGGAAAAAGTAGAGAAATATTCAAAGTGATATGGTCATCCCCCAAAAATAAAAGCTTCTGAATCAGACACAGGACTGAAAAATCCTGTATCTGTCAGAAGCTTTTATTTTTGATTTGTATCCATATTATTTTCTGCCATAGACAGATATTTATATGTGGGCAGAAAGTTAGTGCTTTTTGCCTTTCTATAGTATTGCATAAAAATACGTTCCATAATATTGGGAATCTGAGATTCAACCGGCTGAAACAGGATGATCAGATACTGCATGGAACTGTATCTGGTACAGATATCCACACGCCGGATGGTGTTTTGGATAGCCTGTTCCATATGGGAAAGTGTCTGCTCAATTTCTTCAATATGAGCGGGAGTGTCCCGAAGTGGCTTCCAGTGTGAGCATTACCAGGTAGCAGCGGCTTCCGCTTCGGATAATGAGCTGTTGCATATATTCATACTGCCTGGAAAAATCCCGGTAATTCAGTTCAAGAGCACCTGCATAGCTGCCACTTTTGCGAAGCGCGTCTGCCACCTGCTGAAGATCCCTGGCAGTACCTGGTGAATCGGAAGAGGAATGACTGATCTGATGATAAAAGGAAAAGTGATTTTTACCATTTTGCTTTACATTGTATAATGCCTTATCTGCTTTGGAATAACAGTCTGCAAAGGTATCGCTGGTAGTGCACATATACAAACCGGCAGACAGAGCAGCATCTTTGATTTCAGGATCAGCTTCTGCGATGGAATGGAAGTGGTGGAAAAGCCGTGTCGTTAGTTTCGACACATTTTCAGCACTTATGTCTGGCAGAAACAGAAGAAATTCATCTCCACCAAGACGACAGGCAATACCGTTGGCTGTATAGCGTGAAAGCAGGGTTCCCAGATTCCTTAAGGCGCGGTCACCGGCCATGTGTCCATAAACGTCATTGATTTTTTCAGATTATCCATATCAAGGAAAATAAGACAACCGTTATGTTCCTGCATGAATTCTGCAATAAGCCGCTCTCCAAGGCTTCTCATAGGAAGACCGGTCAGGAAATCATAATTCTTTGAATCCTCCTGGTTCTTTATGGTGCTGACTACTTCTGAAATGAATTTGTTAATGGTGTGGTCAGCCTCTGGTGGAGCTGTTATTTCCTGTGTGCGGATATTGTGGAGAACAACACGCTTTTCATCTAATAGCTTTAAAAATACATCTGTAATTTCCGGATCAAACTGTTTCCCGCGGTTCTTACTGATTTCCTCCCGGATCATTTCCGGAGGAAGTGCATTTCGGTAAATTCTGCGGGAATTCATGGCATCATAGCTGTCTGCCATTGCGGTGATGCGTGCATGAATGGGAATTTCGACACCGGAAAGCCCGTCTGGATATCCATTTCCATCATACCGTTCGTGATGATTTCTGGCCACTTCAACAATATGAGGGACAAAGGTAATATCCTTCAATATTTCTGCACCGATGACGGTGTGTTTTTTATCAGATTATACTCGTCATCTGTAAGTCTGGAGGGCTTGTTTAAGATCAGATCCGGAATACCAATTTTTCCGATATCATGAAGGTAAGCGGCATGCTTTAACTGCTGGATTTCCTCTGAAGACCATCCAAGCTCGGCTGCAATAAGTGCGGCATATTCTGCAACCCGGTAGGAATGTCCGCGGGTGTACTCGTCCTTAGCCTCGATGGTGGTGGACAAAGTCTGCATCATTTGCAGGGAAAGGAGCTCTGTCTGCTTCTGTTTGCGTTCCAGTTCCTGTTGCTGGCGCTCATTCTCTATATGCTGGATGCTTCGAAGAGTCCGGACAATGTTGACAAACAGCAGAATGAGCATTCCAATGCCGATAAAAAGACCGGACAGGGATGTGACAAAATATACAGAGACACATTCAGCAGCAACGCAAAGCAAAACGAGCAAATGAGCCAGGAGCAGAAGATGGTCTGAGGCTTTTTTCTGTGGCGGATGTAGAGGCAGAGATGGATAAACACCATCAGGAATGTACCTATCAGTATGATCTGCCCAGGGGGAGGGTTTCAATGTAGTCTGCAATATTTGCTATGGCCAGAATAGAGCAGACTGTAAAATCCAGCAGGGAGATTCCGATTACAATATGATAAAGTCTGCGGTGAAGCCCATTCTGTATATTGTCTGCATAAAGCAGAAGGGGAATCGGTCCAAGAAGAATCATAACGAAGCATAAGGAAGCCAGGGCAGATGAGTTTGGGATCAGCAGCTGGCGGATCTTGGACTCACCCAGCATCCAGGTTGCTCCCATTATCATACACCAGCCAAGATATTCCATGTCAAAGCTTGTGTGGTACACAAAACCAAGGGTAAGGCTGAAAAGAATGGTGGTCAGTCCTGCAAACAGGGTGAAAAATGCGATGTAAGTGGCCAGTCCGTAATGGCTGAAGATCAGCTGCCAGATGTCCGCTTTATCTCCGCAGAAAATCTGGTTCACAACACCGGAATAGTTGGAGGTGTAGGTGGTCAGTTCAATGCGGAGCTCCTTTCCGGCATCTTCATGGGAGGTGGAGCAAAAAATGAAACGGCTGGCGGAATTTTTCCCAATCAGACGGGTTTTACTGGTGCTGTACTGTTCTCTTAAGGTGCCGTTTATGTATATGTTTACGTCCTGCAGGGAGGAACGAATCGCTATAGATGAGGCATCAAAATCTGCCGGAAGGGTAGAGGTGATGACCATGGTTTCGCCTGCGGGAACATCATAGGAACCGGGAACTGTGATTTCTTCAGTGGTGCCGTCAGATTTTTCCCAGGTAAAGGTTCCGGGATAGAGGAGGGACGGAGAGTTTCCGCTGACAGTTCTTTCATCCGCACCGAAAAACTGCATGAAAATGAACCATCCAAGAATGGCGAGCATCAGAAAATAGAAAATGTATCTTGGTCCTGGCGGGCAGGGGATTTCTCCTTGGTCATGGTAATTCTCCTTGTATGTGAGCGGTGTTAAATTTTTGTGGTTGTTAATTGTATTATACTATATGCGAAGAGATTCATCAAAACATTATTATCCGCAATGTTTGGAAAATTTTTAAAATCTTTCAGAAATCTGACCGTTTCGGTATACGAAATTCCAATAAAGTGGTATAGTTAATCTAAATAAGTTTTACAAAAATATGTGGTGTTTGGGATGGATTGAGAAAAATTCTGTCAAAAAACATGTGAAGTACGGGGGAAAATATGGATATTTTAGTTGTGATCGATATGCAGAATGATTTTATTGACGGAGCGCTTGGCACACCGGAGGCGGAAGCATTGTGCCTAATGTGGTGGACAGAGTGAAGAATTTCAATGGTCTTGTGCTGGCGACCAGGGATACTCGACGGCGGGGATTATCTGCAGACCCAGGAGGCAGAATGCTTCCTGTAGAACACTGCATCCGCGGCACCTACGGCTGGGAGATCCGGGAGGAGATTGCAGAGCTTCTGGAGTCCGGACCCATTGATAAGCCAACCTTTGGCAGCGAAACTCTTGGAAAAGTCCTGAAAGAATTTAATAAATCAGAGACCATTGACAGCATTACACTGGTAGGGCTTTGCACAGATATCTGTGTGATTTCCAATGCTATGCTGCTGAAAGCATTTTTGCCGGAGGTACCGATCATGGTAGACTCTCTTTGCTGCGCCGGAGTGACACCGGAGAGTCATGAGCGGGCGCTGGAAGCGATGAAAGCCTGCCAGATAGAGGTCCTTTAGGGAGCCATGAGAAAATAGAATTTGGAAGTGGTTGCTAAAAAATGCCGCAAAGTCACGGGAAGTGGTGATCTTGTGGCATTTTTATTTTTCTGCGTCAAAAGAAAACTTATTTTCTCATATTTCCATCAAAATCACATGATACTATATTAAATAAATTGCGGCTTCTGTCTGATGGGAAACCGCAATGGATTACAAGAGCCTGTTTGAAATACAGAAAGCCTTATGGGACAGGTTTAAGAGAGAGGAAAGAGCCGTGAAAAAAATAGAGATTCTTGTTGTAGAGGATGAACCGAAATTAGCACAGACGATTTCTGACTTTCTGAGGATTCAGAACTATGAAGTAGAGACAGCACTGACCGGGAACAAAGCCCTGGAATATTTTTGCCAGAATAAGCAGAAGGTGGATCTGATCCTTCTGGATCTTATGCTGCCGGATATTTCCGGATATACCGTATTGAAAGAGATCAGGAAAATATCGGAGGTTCCGGTTATTATTTTGTCTGCAAGGTCGGCAGTGGCAGACAGATGAGCGGATTTGAGAAAGGTGCAGACGATTATATCACCAAGCCTTTACTCTGGCTCTTGTGAAAATGCACAATTGAGGCGGTGCTGAAGCGTGCGGGAAGCTGCGGACTATGGTGGAATACAACGATCTGCAGGCAGATGTAAATGCACAGCTTTTATTTTACAAAGAGCAGCATATCCCCACCACCAGGAAGGAATTTGATCTGATGGTTTACTTCATGGAGCATCCGGGAATTGTTCTGCCAAGAGATACCATACTGAATGCGGTGTGGGAATACGATTATGCAGGTGATGTGCGGACCATTGATACTCTGGTGAAGCAGCTACGGAAAAAAATGGGAGAAGGCTGCAATTATATCCGGACTGTTTACGGCGTGGGCTACATCTTCGGGGAGGACATCCATGAAAACTAAAAAAGATTTCTGGAGAAATGGGAAAGCGCTGTGGATTCAGATTATTGCTTTTGCGCTGGCAGCCATTTTGTATAGTGTGTGCTGTTATCCCATATATACTTCATCAAAGGCCAGAATCATGCGTCAGCTGTATGAAGATATCCATGACATGGATCTTGAGGAGCTTAGCGAGGACGACGAAGAAACACTTGGTGATTATCAGAAAGAAAAATTTGAGACTATAATTGCGAATGAAAATTATGAGCAGATTTATACGTCCAGATCATCTCTGAAAACTATGCAGTCCCGTAAGTACATAGAAAACAAAATTGCCCAGTACACAGAAGAAGGAACCCTGGAACAGCGTCGCATGGAATCCCGGCATATTCTGATGTTTCGTGGGAAGATTATACAGGATGGACATACATTCTATGTATACCTGCGGAAAGATGTTCAGTCAGTTCTGGAAGTGATTGAGGGAACCAGATTATATCTGGCGGTTGTTTTGCTTCTGATGGTGGGATTAAGCTATTTCCTAGAAAAAATGAGTAAAGCAAGTACCGAGAAAAAAGCAAAGCAGTCTGACTATCAGCTTCTGGAAAGCCAGAGAGAATTTGTGGCGAATATTTCCCATGAATTAAAAACACCTCTTGCAGTAGTGTCCAGCCAGGTGGAAATGCTGGAAATCGCAGGAGATAAGATTGATCGTTCCTACTATTATTCTTCCATTCACGAGGAGCTGGACAAAATGTCCAGAATGGTAGGAGAACTCCTTGATTTTTCCATGTTGGACAATCAGATGAGTTCTATGGAAATGAGCCGTGTAAATGTATCAGAAATGATAGAATATCTGCTTCTTCGATATGATGCTATGTTCCGCAAAAACGAGATCAAAGTGGAACAGGAAATCGAAAAGAACTGTTTCGCATACGGAAACCGCATGTATCTGGAAAGAGCAGTAAACAATTATCTGATGAATGCGTTTCAGCATACAGAGCAGGGAAAGCGGATCCGGATTACTCTGAAGAAAGAGAAAAAGCAGATACGCATGGAAGTCTACAACGATGGAGAGCAGATTAAAGAAGAGCAGATGGAGCATATCTGGGACAGCTTTTACACAACTTCCCAGAAGAAGAAACCAGTCACATCTGAGAATGAAGTACGTAACATTGGTCTTGGACTTTTTGTGGTCCGAAAGATTGTGGATAAACATAAAGGAAGCTGCGGAGCTAAAAATATGGAGAACGGAGTGCTGTTCTGGCTTCAGCTTCCGGAAATCAGGGATTTGGGAAAATGAGAAAGTGGAATAAAAAACAAAAATTGCAGTATTTATTATATTTTTAATTTTAGCTGTGCTGTTTGCCGCTCTATGCTGGAAAAAGCGCCGTGGAATCTATAATACATATATGAAGCTTACTGGTCAGGAGATTCCTTATTCTGTCCAGGAAAAAAGAAGGAAAAAATATGGATATTATGACCAGGAATTGAATGCTTCCATGGATCTGGAAAATCCGGTTTACATAACTGAAAATGACGGTTCTGCAAATGAGCTCGAAACAGATATTCCAAGAGAAACCACACGTATAGCATCCTCTTATGAAATCGACCAGCAGCTGCAGGCCGAGCTGGAGAATGGATACAGCTGGGAGGAGCCTATGGTGATCCAGAATCCTTATCAGGTTTCTCCATTGACAGCGGTGATTATTTTCGACACAAAAGAAGAGTGTGCGGTGCGTTTTACGGTCAAGGGAAAAACGGAAGCCGCAGATATCAGCGGAGAAGTGGAAGCTGCTGTTTCACACAGAATCCCGGTGATCGGTCTTTACCCGGCAATGGAAAATACAGTTGTTCTGGAGCTTCTGGATAAATCAGGCAAGGTTACAGATTCCCGGGAAATCACTATTACAACGGATGAACTTCCGGATAAACTGGATGATGCTGTGAAACCGGTGAAAACAAGCGGGGGATCTGCATTTGAACTGACTATGGTATATGGACAGCGGACAACTTTCCCATTTGCTTATGATTGTATGGGAGATATCCGTTGGTACATGAGCGGAGAATTTACTTCTGGAATTTATATGTTGTCAAATAGCAGGATGATAGTTGCCTCCAATGAAGCTTTTATGCCATCCCAGGACAAACCGCAGACAACCAATCTCTATGAGATGGATTATCTGGGACGCGCCTACACCATGTACTATGTGGCGGGTGGAAATCACCATGAAGTAATCGAAAAAGAGCCGGACGGAAATCTTCTGGTTCTGACCAGTTCTCTGGAAGGACACATTGAGGACAAAATCCAGGAAATTGACAGACAGACCGGTGAAGTTGTAAATGAATTGATAATGGAAGACATTTTTGGAGGGAAATATGAGGACCGGGTTGACTGGACTCATTTAAACACCGTGTCTTATCAGCCGGAGACAGATACCATTGTGATCAGTCCGCGAAATCTGGAATCTGTGGTCAAATTGAACTGGACGACAAAGGAAATCCAGTGGATTCTCTGCGATCCGAAATTCTGGGAGGGTACAGAATATGAGAAATATGTGCTTCAGCCGGAAGGGGATTTTGTTTATCAGTTCCAGCAGCATACTGCCTACCAGCTGGAAACAGATCTGGATGGAGATGACCAGACAATAGAAGTCAGTATGTTTGATAATCATTATGTAAAAGTACGAAAGTCCGATGTATTGCAATACTTTGATGGTGAAAAAGAATCTTATCTGTTGGTTTATGCTGTAAATGAAGCAGAAAAGACAGTAAAGCAGATTAAAAAGATTCCTACTGTATGGTCTACCATTACTTCTTCTGCTATTTATGATGCTGACAGTAATCATATTTTCGGCATGTGCGGTCATGTGAAGGATTCTGAAGATAAACGAAGAGGAATGAACTATGAGTTTGACTATGATACAGAAGAGCTGATCAATCAGTTCAGCATCAAAAGCTATTATTATCGCGCATCAGAGATGAAAATTGACTGGAATGATCTGGCAGCAGTCATGGAAATAAAAGACAACTATATTATGGGAGAATTATATCAGCCTGTAAAAGCGACCTGGTTCTTCTGGCAGAAGAAGCCGGAACAGGTACTGGATGACGGCGAGATTACATTGCATCTTACCGGACAGGTGCTTTATGCAGGCGCTTATGATCACCAGATTTCCCAGATTATTTTTCATGGAAAGAAAAATACTTATGTGTATGACACTACAGACATCCGTCTTCATACGAAATCTTACCTGCAGTTCTATGAGAACATTCCGGTACCGCTGCAGGGAATGGAAGCGGATGATTATGAGATTTATGTTGTATATCAGAACGAATTTTTATGATTTGGAACAAAATATAAAAATTAAGTGATTTAATGCTGCTGTTCACTGGTAACATTCTGCGAAGCGTGTTGCTGTGAATGGTGGAAATAGTAAAACTTTAAATTTTTACAGGCAATATTAAGAAAGTGTTTCTGCTTTATTGCGGAACTATGTTATAATAGTTGATAACACGACCAGAGCGTGTTTGAAAAATGATTCCGGCACATTCGGCAGAATATTTATTTCAAACATGCTCCAGGTAAATGAAGTTATACCAGAAAAATAAAGGGAGTAAAAAAATGAAGAAAAAAGTTTTATTACAGGTAATGGGAGCCGTTCTGGTGGCTGGTTTAATGGCTGGTTGTGGTGGCACAAATGATACAAAGACGGAAGAGAATACCAAGACAGAAGCTGCCGCAGACAATGCTGATGCCAAGGAAGAGACTGACAGCACGGAAGCAGAAGATACAAGTGAAGATTCTGCAAGTACTGATTCCGCTGAAGAAGACAGTGCAGAGGCAGATGACACAGCTGCAGAAGCAGAGAGTACAGGTGAGGATTCTGCAAGTAGTGATTCAACAGAAGCAGACAGTGCAGAGGTGGCCGACAGCAAGGAGACAGAAGCAGCAGGAAGTTCTGCTGGTACAGCAAGCCCAGACTGCAAACAGTGATGCATACGGCGAGGTTGTTTCTGCAGCAGGATGGAATATTACAGTAGAAGATGTGGAGATCAATTCCTCTCTTGAGAATGTAAGCGTAGAACTTGGCTATACAGGTGTGGAGACAAGCGACTACAAGAAAGAGGCTGACGCAGGCAAGACTTTCTGTATGATTAAGCTGAAGATCGAGAAAGACGGCAGCAAGGAGACTTTGGACTGGGCGAATCTGAAGCTGACTGACAGTGAAGGAAATGAATATAGCAGAATGGATGATGAATTCATTTCAGAGCTTGGTATGACACGTATGGCAGGAACCACTTTGAATTTCGGTTCCAACGAGGGCTGGATCGCATTTGAGATTGACGAGAATGCAGAAGGTCTGGAGCTTAGCTATCCATTTGAGGCAGAGGAATATCACTGCGCATTATAAGGATGATAAAAAATGCAGACAATCCGTCAGCTGCCATGACGGTGGTATGAAAATGCGGATTTTGTATTAGATCGTGTTTGAGAAATCATAAAATTGCACAGGAGGCTGGCATGAAGAATAAAAGATATCGGGAACTGGCTGCAATACTTGTAATGATGACAATGACAGCGGGTTCTATTACTACAGTTGCAGCAGAAACAGAAACTACAGCAGAGGAAGAAACTACAGCAGAGACAGAAACAGATGAGCCGGAAACAGAAACTGCCGAGGATGCAGAGAATGCAGATTCCGAGGCAGCAGAAACAGCAGATACCCAGTCCCAGGCGGCTGCCCTGGAAGTAACTGACCGGTTTGCACAGCAGACTGCTGTTGATGAACACTCCTTCAGGAGGCGTCAAACGGCTACAGTCTTGATGAGGCCCTGATTGTAGTCAATCCATATGGAATGTCCCCTTTAAGTGCAGTTGCCGTTTTTTCCACAGAGGAAGCCTGCGGCGGAACTGTTACTGTGAAAGGGAAATCCGCAGAGAACGATGTGACGGGAACTTTTGAGGAGGCAACGGAGCATATCGTCCCGATTTATGGTCTTTACAACAATGATACCACAGAGGTTGTAATCACTCTGGATGATGGAACTTCTGCTACCTTTGAAGTAACAACTGAAGATATAGGTGTTGACTACGGTACAATCCAGACAGAGATGAAAAGTGAGGCAAGTTACGATTATTCGAACTTGACTTTTGTCTGCTCCACTATGGGAACCCTGTATGGAGTAGATGCGGCCGGAGATATTAGATTCTTTACCAATATTGGCGGAACTCTCGGAGTTCACCAGCTGGAGAACGGGCATCTTCTCATGCCTGCATCCTATGTGCTGAAGAGCAGCTATTATAAAGAAGGAATGATCGAAGTCGACCTTCTGGGAAAAATTTACCGCGAATACATGATTCCTGGTGGCCAGCATCACGATTTCGTGGAGCTTCCGGATGGCAATCTCCTGGTGGCTTCTGACAGCCCGGACTTAAGCACAGTTGAGGACTACGTGGTAGAAATTGACCGTGAGACCGGTGCTGTTGTATGGGAGCTTGACATGAAAGATCTCATCAGCCAGGAAGATGGACAGTCTGCTTCTATGGATTCAGACGGAAGTGAGGAAGCTGACTGGTTCCATAATAATGGTCTTGCCTATGATGCAGAGAATGATCTGGTTCTTCTTTCTGCAAGACACAAAGATGCCATTGTAGCAGTAAATAAAGAGGACAAATCCCTGGCATGGATCCTTGGAGATCCTACAGGCTGGGATGGTGTGGATCAGTCTTACTTCTTTACTCCGGAGGGAGAAGATTTCGAATGGTTCTATGCACAGCATAATGTTTCCATTCTGGATAATGGAGATATTTGCTCTTTTTGACAATGGTACTGCAAGTAAAACGTGTGATGGCGATAACCGTGTAAGTGGTGATAACGTATATTCCCGTGCGGTTGTTTATCAGATTGATACAGAGAACATGACCGTTTCCCAGGTAACTGAGTATGGTAAAGAGCGAGGCGCCGACTGGTATTCGGACTGGATTTCCGGTGTGGTTTCCCTGGATGGAACACAGGATCATCTGTGGATCACAGCTGGCTCCCACCTGCATAGCGATGAAGAAAACCGCAGTGATTATTATCCGAAAGATATGTTTGTACAGGGACTGACCAAGACCACACATATCGATCAGGTAGATAATGGAGAGCTGAGCTTTGAACTGACGATCTCCGGTGACACTTATAACGCGCTGACCTATCGTTCTTTCCGCATGCCCCTTTATACAGAAGGAAAATATGATCCATCCGCAGTTCCGGAGGTGCTTGGTTCTCTTGGAGAGACAAGTTATGAGGAAAGCAGCATTGATGTGAGTACTGCAGAGGCTTTGCCAGATGGCTGGAATTTCCTGCTGGATGGAAGCAAGATCAGTGTGAACGGAAGCTTCCAGACCCAGACCGCAGCAGCAGATCTGCTGGCTGGAAAGATGATCCTGATAAGCGGTGAGTCCCAGAGAGCTTATCAGCTGACACAGACTCCTTCTGAAGGAGATGACGGAACAAATGTTACAGTTAAGGGCTGGACGGCAGTTGATGGGCTGGAAGGTCAGGAATGGGATATTTACCTGGAACTGGACGGTGTTCTTTATAATACGGGATATATGTACAGTCAGGCATAAGTATATAATTTGTCAAAATGGGTTCAAGAGCCTTGAACCATTTTGACGTTACAGGCTTTGCAGCCTGTACGGACATAACGACAAAAATTTGAGGAGCTTACAGTATGAAAAAATGGAGCAAAAAGAAAAAAATCACCATTCTGCTTCTGTTTCTGGTGCTGCTTGCATTGTTTGCAGGCCTTTGCTGGAAAAAGCGGCGGGGAATTTATAATACTTACATGAAACTTACCAATCAGGAAATTCCCTATTCTGTAAAAGAAAAACGGAAGAAAAAATATGGCTATTACGGTCAGAAGCTGAATGTTACCATGGATGTGGATGACACGATTTCCATTCAGGAAAACGATGATTCCGCGAATGATATCCAGACTGAAATCCCTCAGGCGAAAACACTGGTGGCAACCTCCTATGAGATTGACCAGCAGCTGCAGACAGAGCAGGAAAATGGATATACATGGGATGATCCATGGTTATTCTCAACCCATATCAGATTTCCCCATTAACTGCAGTAGTACTTTTTGACACAGAAGAAGAGTATGGAGTGCGCTTTACTGTGAAAGGAAAAACTGCAGCAGCAGACATCAGCGGAGAGATAGATGCGGCCAGTTCACACAGAGTGCCCATTATCGGTCTTTATCCGGGAGAGGATAATACAGTAGTACTGGAACTTCTGGATGATTCCGGCAGAGTGAAGGATTCCCAGGAGATCACCATTACAACAGAAGCTTTGCCAGAGTCTCTTACGGATGTGATCGAACCTGTGGAGACCAGTGGAGAATCTGCATATGATCTGACCATGGTTTACGGACAGCGCACTCATCTTCCTTTTGCATATGACTGCATGGGAGATATTCGCTGGTATATGAACAAAGAGACTGGAAATTATGGCCTTTACATGCTTTCCAACTGCAGAATGATCTGGCAGGATACTGCCGGATATGTTCCGAACCTGGAGAAGCCTCAGTCTACCAATCTTTATGAGCTGGATTATCTGGGAAGAGCTTACAACATGTATTATCTTTCCGGGGGAAGTCATCATGAGGTAATTGAGAAGGAGCCAGGCGGAAATCTTCTGGTGCTTACAAGCTCCATGCAGAGCCACTGTGAAGATAAAGTTGAGGAAATCGACCGGCAGACAGGTGCGGTGGTAAATGAGCTGAAACTTCAGGATATTATTAAATGTAAATACGAGAATCTGGTTGACTGGGCTCATATTAATACGGTTTCCTATCAGCCGGAGACAGATACTATTCTGCTCAGTGTCCGCAATCTGGAATCTGTGATCAAGGTAAACTGGACAACCAAGGAAATCCAGTGGATTCTTTGCGATCCAAGATTCTGGGAAGGCACAGACTATGAAAAATATGTGCTGAAAGCAGATGGTGATTTCATTTATCAGTTCCAGCAGCATACAGCATATCAGATCGATACAGATCTGGATGGCGATGACCAGACTATAGAAATCACCATGTTTGATAACCATTTCCTGTGGAGAAGGAAGAAAGATATCGACTATTATGACAAGACAGAGGAATCCTACCTGCTGGTATATTCTGTAAATGAAGCAGAAGGTACTGTGAAGCAGATTAAGAAGATTCCTACGGTATGGTCCAAGATCACATCCGCAGCGATTTATGAGGCTGACAGCAATCATTTCTTCGGAATGTGCGGTCATGTGGCAAATGCAGAAAACGGCTGGAAGGGAATGACCTACGAGTTTGACTACGATACAGAGAAGGTCCTGAATCAGTACTGTCTTAAGAAAACCTTTTACCGTGCAGAGGAAATGCGGATTGATTACAACGATCTTGCAAGTCCTATGGAGCTGGATGAGAATTATATCAAAGGAGAATTGTGGCAGCCGGTGAAGACCTGGAAATGGCTGTGGAACAAGAAACCGGATCAGGTGCTTCCGGCAGATACCCTGACATATAACATCACTGGAAAAAGTGCTCTATATAGGGACCTATGATCATCAGATTTC
>ENA-OQCX01000889-OQCX01000889.1-human-gut-metagenome-genome-assembly--contig:-NODE-889-length-14833-cov-1.455052_pt1 | contig 14833 bp, 17 predicted proteins | sample MGYA00242762_ERZ504587 | MGnify/ENA primary metagenome ERZ504587 (study PRJEB26092, sample SAMD00036337) | human gut metagenome | host: Homo sapiens | study: EMG produced TPA metagenomics assembly of...
CTGGTTTCACTCTTGAAATACTTCCAAAACGCTGTACTTTTCCCATAATAACGATTCCTTTCTGTTAATCTTATAACTTATATACTCTTTTTGCATTATCACCAAATAGTTTCTGTTTCATTGTTTCTTCCCTGTCTTCAACAATTTCTAACAACGCTTTGAGCCATTCTTCTAAAGACATTGCTACATGCAATACAGGGAAATTGCTAGCAAATATGATCTTATCTTCACCAAACGCTTTCAATTGCAATATTGACAGGTTCTCTAAGAGTTTCTACATCCCATTCTCCTTTTGGATTTAGTCCTGAGATCTTACAATATACATTTGGCAGATTTCCCATCTGGTTTAAATAATGTTTCCACTTTTCTTTATATGCCTGTTCTTGTATCGTTGGATCCTTTTTAGAGATAATATCCGGATCAACAATTCCCATATGATCTAATACGATCGTTGTATCTGGCATTGTTTTGCCAGTTCATATAAATCTCCCAGTTCCCCATTTCGTACACAGCCTTCAAACAACCAGATCCTTACTTTCTAAATACTTCACGTTCTCAATAAATTCAGGAAGCAGGCAGGTTCCGGCCACTGCGGATGGTACATGCAGTACCTGACGAACACCTTTGATGCGATCTGATTTCGCATATTTATCGATATATGCTTTAAATTCTTTCTGCGTAAGATCACCGGAAATTATTGCACCTTCTATCACCTTATCTGGGTCATTGCATACATCTATGATGTATTCATTTTCTTTATCCTTTGATCTTGCGCCGAATCAACTTCAACGTATACTGCTTTTGATATCTGGTAATTTTCTCCTAAAGACTTTTTATAATCTTTCTAATAAATTAATGTTCTATTTAAAATTTCTCCTTCATCATCAAGCCATGGTAATGAAAATTTATCTAAATCCCAAATATGTAAATGTGTATCTATAATTTCCATAGTGATCTCCTTTTTTATTTCATATTAATATTCTACTGGTGTTCCACCTTCTGCACTGGATTTATAGCAGCTTTCTACAACACACATTGTGTGGTATGCATCTTCTACGCTGTTCATGTAATCATAATCTGGATTCTCTAATTTCTTCATTAATCCACCCATTGTACCAATGAATGCTTCTGGGAACCAGCTTCCACGTACTTTTAACTCTCTCCATCCTTCTCCATCATCAAGAATATATTCTACTTTGTCCGGAGTCCTTCTGGATAATCTAAGATCAGTCCTAATCTGACACGGATCGCACCTTTCATTCCTTCAATCTTTAACATACTTTCCTGATAATCTTTTGCATAATCATGGTTATGGTTAATATGAAGGTTTACTCTTAAATCTTTTCCATAATCCATAATAATTGCTGTTCTTGTCTGTGCCAGATCTCTCATCTTAGGATGCTGCATTGTTTTGCAGTAAACACTTGTTGGGTCACCGACAAAGCTTCTAATACAGTCAATATAATGAATACTATGATAGTTGATTTCCATTCTTTCTTTGCTGAATAAGAAATCCCATAAATGCCATGGATGTAATTCAACAACTCTCCAGTCAATATCTACGATTTCACCAATCTTACCTTCATCGATCAGCTGTCTTGCAGCAATGATATATGGTGCCTGTCTTAACTGGAAGTTAACTCCTGCGATCAGATTTTTTTTCGTGGCAGATATCTAAGATTTCTTTTGCCTGCTCAATGGATTCTCCCATTGGTTTCTGCATTAATACTGCTGCACCATCTGGTAACTGTTTTAAAATAGAAGCTGTTGCAGATGCTGGAACTGCGATATCGAAAACTGCATCATTTTTCTTTGCAATTTCTACTAATTCTGGAATTGTAGATGCTACTTCTGGGATATCAAACTGTTTTGCTACTTCTTTCGCTCTTTCTTCATTTAAATCATAAATTCCTACGACAGGATATGATGCCAGTTTATATGCTGGAAGATGAGATCCTGAAACGATTCCACCGGCTCCGATGATTACGATATTTTTTGCCTTTTCTGGCATTTCTGGAACATAATTTAACTCTTCGATTGTTGATACGTTATCTACCATGATAATTTCCTCCTATATCACTTTGTTATTTATAAACTGTTTGAAATTCCTACAACTACTAATGCAACAATGATAACTGCATTTCCAAGTAATGCAACATTTCTTGCTTTTGCAAAACCTTTCCATTCTCCGTCTCTGAATCCCCAGATATTTGCAATGATCAGTGCGAGTCCATTAAATGCTACCCATCCGATACTTGGTCCATATGCCCCAAACAGTGCTGTTGCTTTCCATATACTGCTAATGCCGCAAACCATACGAAAGATGTTAATAGTACTTTAAAATATGCTTTTCCACAACCAGGCTGAACATAATTAACATATGTTTTGTTTTTAATTAATTTTATCATTGCGTATCCAAAATTGGCAATAAATCCACCAAAGAATACAACAACCCATGATAATAAGCTGGCACTTGTTGCATTTACCCCGTCTGCTACTGCAAGATTTACTGGATAATTTGATGCAGATGCACCGATATTAATCGCTGCTGAACCTGCTCCTGAAGCTAATGCTAAGATTAAACCTTTTACAAATACTCCACCACTCTTTGTTGATTTATCTTCTGTAGAAGCAGATCCTCCATTGCTGTCTTCATTTTTAATAAATCCTGCTTTAGATAAAACTGCAACTCCGATCAATAAAATAGCCTGTCCGATCAATAATACTGTTAAAACCTTGGCTGTTGGTGTTGTATGAAGAATTGCCATAGGCACTAAGCTTCCTAATAAGTTGGATAATCCAAGGTTAACACCTGTTACCATTGAAACTCCGATCATATCAATGGCTCTGCTGTACCAGATTGAGCTGACTCCCCAAAAGAATCCTGCTAAAGCTCCTAAACATAATGTCTTTGTTGGTGTAGCTAAAACGTAAGTCATATAATGTGGTACTTCAATCGCTGCCCATATATGTGGAATACATAAAACTCCTACAATGGAAAACAATACCCAAAATGCCTCCCATGAAAACGGCTGATACTTTTTAAAGCAAATTCCAAAGCTTCCTTGAAATAAGCATGCTAACAATAAGATACCAAATGCATACATTACTTCTTCCTCCTTTTTGATTCTTATTTCGTTGTTTTCTTCACCGCGTCCTTCTTGGTATTGCGGTAGTACCAAGAACTGTGACTTCATAATATCATCCGTTGTTTTTTATGTCAACTGTTAATACTAACCTAATATTTTTTATTATTTTTGTGCAATTTTACCTATTGTGTTTTCCTTTTTTCTATTTTATAATCCAATTAAATATCCGTGGTACTACCACAAACCATTCAAAAAAATACTCATAATACATTAAGGAGGACTATTACATATGTCTATTTCATTAAAAGGTATCACATGGTCTCACAGCAGAGGCTTTACTTCTATAGTTGCTGTATCTCAGAGATTTTCTGAATTACATCCTGATGTTGAGATCACTTGGGAAAAACGTTCTTTACAAGAATTTGCAGATGCACCATTAGAAAATCTTGCAAAGAGTTATGATCTTCTTATTATAGATCATCCATGGGCTGGATTTGCTGCAAAACATGGCATCTTATTACCATTAAATGAATATCTTCCAACTGATTATTTAAAAGATCAAGAAGAAAACTCCGTTGGAAAATCTCATATCAGTTATAACTTTGAAGGTTTTCAAAGTGCTCTGGCTATAGATGCTGCAACTCCAATTGCCGTGTACCGACCAGATCTGCTTTCTAATGATGAAGTACCTTCAACATTTGATGATGTTTTATCTCTTGCAAAGAAGAATAAGGTTATTTATGCTGGAATTCCTTTAAATCTGTTAATGGATTTCTATATGTTCTGTAATACAATGGATGACTCTTTCTTTAGCGAAGATCGTTTTGTTTCAAAAGAAACTGGTACAACTGTCCTTGAACTTATGAGAGAACTTGCTTCTTATTGTACGAAAGATATTTTTAACTGGGATCCGATTCAGGTCCATGAAGTACTGTCCAGCAAAAATGACTATTCCTACTGTCCTTTTGCATATGGCTATACAAATTATTCAAGAAATGGTTATTGCGAACATCTTTTAAAAGCTACGGATGTTGTAACATGGAATGATAAATTATTAAAAACAGTCCTTGGCGGAACTGGTCTTGCAATTTCAAGCCAATGCGAACATAAAGATCAAGCTGTAGCATTTGCAAAATATGCCGCTTCTCCTGAGATTCAAAAGACACTGTTCTTTGACAATGGAGGCCAGCCTGGTCATCGTGCTGCATGGACAGATACAGAGACAAACCGCCGCTGCATGGATTTCTTTAAAGATACATTAAAAACTTTAGATGCATCTTACTTACGACCTCGTTATAGTGGTTACTTATACTTCAGGATCATGCGGGTGATTATATTCAGGATTATGTAATGAACGGCGGAAATGTAGATGATACTCTGAATAAATTACAACAGTTATATGAAACTTCAAGAAAGGAGAAGATCTTAATGAAACCATTAGATGGAATGATCGTTTTAGATTTCAGTCAATTTCTGGCTGGCCCTTCTGCTGCCCTTCGACTGGCTGACTTAGGCGCTCGTGTTATCAAGATTGAACGCCCTGGTTCTGGAGATGGAAGCCGTAAAATGACATTACATGATTTAATGTCTGATGGCGACAGTGTTCTTTTTCAGACCATCAATCGAAACAAGGAAAGTTACTGTGCAAACTTAAAAGATCCTCATGATCTTGAATGTGTCAAAATTTAATCAAAAAAAGTGATGTGATGATTGAAAACTTCCGTCCTGGAATCATGAAAAAGCTTGGCCTTGATTATGAAAGTGTTCATGAGCTTAATCCAAAATTAGTTTATGGTACAGTCACTGGATATGGTTCTACCGGTCCATGGATCGCAAAACCTGGGCAGGATCTTCTGGTTCAGTCCCTCTCAGGACTTGCATGGTTAAATGGAAATACTGATCAGCCTCCTACACCTTTTGCTTTATCTGTTGCTGATTCATATACTGGAATCCATCTTGCAGAAGGTATCCTTGCATGTCTGTTCCGACGACTTTCCACAGGCGAAGGCGGACATGTGGAAGTCAGTCTTTTGGAATCTGTTATCGATATGCAGTTTGAAGTTCTCACAACTTACCTGAATGATGGTCATCAGCCACCTGTAAGAAGTTCTTTTAATAACGCACATGCCTATTTAAGTGCACCATATGGAATTTATGAAACTTCTGACAGTTACATTGCTCTGGCTATGGGATCTATTACGGATCTTGGAAATTATTTAGAAAGCAGTAAACTGCAAAGTTATGATGATCAGCAGGAATGGTTTGAGAAACGTGATGAGATAAAATCCATCATTGCTGATATCTTAAAAACAAACACCACGGACCACTGGGTATCTCTTTTAAGATCTCATGGATACTGGTGTTCTGAAGTATTAAACTGGGAACAGCTTTTAGAACACGATGCTTTTAAGAGTCTTGAATTCCTTCAGACGATCAAACGTCCTGATAAACATGAACTGATTGTTTCAAGATGTCCTATTTCTTTCCAGGATGGACATGTCTATTCTTCAAAATGGGCACCTGAATTAGGTGAAGACACTGAAAAGATCAATCAGGAATTTTTATTATCATAGGGAGGGAGAAACGATATGAAACCTTTAGAAAATATAACAGTATTAGATTTCAGCCAGTTTTTGTCTGCTCCATCTGCTGCTTTAAAATTAGCTGATCTCGGTGCAAATGTAATTAAAATTGAACGTCCTGACACGGGTGATATATGTAGGACTTTATATATTTCCAATTGTGTGATCGATGGGGACAGTTCTTTATTCCATGCGATCAACCGTAATAAAGATGGAATTACAATTGATCTGAAAGATGATTCCTCAAAAGATCTTTTACATGATCTGATCAAAAAAGCAGATGTTATGATCCTTAATTTCCGTCCTGGAGTTGCCAAACATCTTGGAATTGATTTTGACTCTGTATGTAAGATCAATCCAGAAATCGTTTATGGCGATATCACTGGATATGGAACATCTGCCCTTGGAAAGATCTGCCTGGTCAAGATCTGTTAGTTCAATCTTTGTCTGGACTTGCATGGTTAAATGGAAATGCCAATCAACCTCCTATGCCTTTTGGTTTATCCATTGCTGATATGTGTGCTGGGCAGCATCTAGCTCAGGGCATCTTAGCTGGTTTAATACAATCTAAAACAAAAAAAGAACCTGTTTATGTCCAGACAAATCTTTTGGAATCCATCCTGGATCTGCAGTTTGAAGTATTTACCACTTATCTGAATGACGGACATCAAAATCCTGTCAGAAGCACTGTAAACAATGCAAATGCTTATATTGATGCGCCTTATGGTATTTACAAAACAGCGGACGGCTATATTGCCTTAGCCATGGTTCCAATCCCTTATTTAGGAGAGCTGATCCATTGTTCTGAACTGACAAAATATACAGATCCTTCTCTTTCTGATAAAAGAGATGAGATCAAATCAATTTTATCAAAACATCTGATCACTAAAACAACGTCTCACTGGTTATCTTTGTTAGAACCTGCAGATATATGGTGTGCTGATGTTTATACATGGGAAAAGTTACTTGAATCTGACGGTTTTAAAGAACTTGATATGATCCAGAAAGTAAGCCGTGACAATGGAACACAACTATTTACAACAAGATGCCCTATCACGATTGACGGGGAACGATTTATAAATGAAAAAGCAGCTCCTTCTCTCGGAGCAAACAATGCAAAATATCATATTAATTAATCAAATATATAAAGGAGAAATGTTATTATGGAACAGAAAATTTATTATGAAGATTATGAATTAGGAAGCACTCGTACAACGATCGGACGTACGATCACAGAAGCGGATATTGTTTTACATGCAGGTCAGACAGGGGATTTCTTCCCTCATCATATGGATGCCGAATTTGCAAAAACAACAGGAATTCGGGGGAAAGGATCGTCCCATGGAAACTTTTGGACTTTTCAGTGTTAGCTGTAGGTTCTACTGCAATGTGATCAATCCTGTCGCATTTTCTTATGGATATGATCATCTTCGCTTTATCCGTCCTGTATTTATCGGTGATACGATTCACACAAAAGTTACAATTCATAACAAAGAAGATCATAAGAAAAATCCTAATATGGGAATTATCACAGAACGTCTGGAAGTCATCAATCAGAATGATGAAACTGTTTAGTTGCTGATCATTTATTAATGTGTCAGAAAAAAGCAGCTTTATAAAAATCTTGATTTGCTTCCCCATATTTTTTCAGTATATATTAACAAACAAAAAACTTCGTCTATCCTTGTCATCTCAGATAGACGAAGTTCTTTGTTTCTATTCTCTTATGATTTTTTATGATTCAAAAATTATCTTAAGCCTGCAGTCCCATCAAATGGTTAATAAACTGCTGAGCCGTACGTCCTGAGATTCCTCCGTGGCTTAATTCCCATTTGTTTGCTTCAAGTTTCAGTTCATCTTCACCCATGTTGATTCCTGCTTTGCGGGCAAGTTCGAAGACGATTCTCGAAGTATTCTTTCTGGCTTGGTTTTGAGTAGTTGATCGTCACACCAAAACGGTTTACCAGAGATAATTTTTCTTCCATTGTATCGGATCTGTGCATTCCGTTGCTGTTTTCCACATCGGATCTATCATTCCATGTCTCTTTGATCAGATGACGACGGTTAGATGTTGCATAGATCAAAATGTTCTCAGGTTTTGTTTCCACTCCACCTTCAATGACTGCTTTTAAGAACTTATATTCGATTTCAAATTCTTCAAAAGAAAGATCATCCATGTAGATGATGAATCTGTAGTTTCTGTTCTTGATCTGTGCGATCACATTGGAGAGATCTTTAAACTGATGTTTGTAGATCTCGATCATACGCAATCCCTGATCATAGTATTCATTTACAATCGCTTTGATACTTGTGGATTTACCTGTACCACTGTCACCAAATAACAGAACATTGTTTGCTTTTCTTCCTTCTACAAATGCTTCTGTATTCTCAACAAGTTTCTGTTTCTGAATCTCATATCCAACAAGGTCAGATAATACGACTTTATCCATGTTGTTGATCGCACGGAAACGGATGTTGTTATCTCCACATTCTTCGATACGGAATGCTTTGTTAAGACCGAACATACCAACTCCATAGGCTTTGTAGAAGTCTGTGACCATGTCAAAGAATTCATTCTCATCTTTGGCTGTCTCTAATCTCTCGCTTAATGCCTGAACTTTCTCGCTGACATTCTTATTGTACATTAATTCTGGTTTACCGATTGCCTGATAATCAGAGATTCTGCTGAAGCAATCTACACCTAATTCATCTTCGATTCTGCTAAAGTCAAAGTCAAATAATTCTTTAAATGCCTTAAAATCACTCTTTGCAAAGTGGTTGACACTTCCTTCACTTGCTCCGACTTTCTCGCATGTGATACTGAATGGATTTTCATTTGTGATCAGTAAGTATGTTAAATAGTTGTGCCACAGATTCTTATCAAATGCGTAATCTGTTGCGACTTCTAAGATTCTTTTTACCTGTTTAAATACTCTTGTTCTTAAAACATCCTTTGTCTGTGATCCATCGTCCATGCAACGAAAGATATCACTTAACTGCATTAAGATGGATTCTTCTTCCATATCACCGTAAATCAGTAATTTTGATACGATATTATACATCTCTTTTATCCCCCAAACTTTTTTCTTAAAATCATTCTTTTGTAAACTGTTAGCAATCGTTACGTTTATTTTGGTCTTAGGTACGATTTTATACCTTTTGGTTTGTAGTTTTCAATAGTTTTATGCAATTAATGTATAAAACTTTTTAATATTATATAGTTTCTGCATTTTTTTGCTTTGTTTTATTATGATTAACAAACTTTTGAAATATATTTTTTGTAAAAAGCAATATATTCATACAAAAATAGTGAGACAAGAATTTTTATTTATTCTTATCTCACTATTTTTTACTTACGATATTTTTATTTTAATGCTTTTATCACACGGAACACTTGCTCTACCGTATCTATCAAATTCTCCTGTGCATTTTTCTTCTTCATAGCATCTTCTAATGATACCGCAGATCTTACAATTGGAAAATATGCATCAATCCCTGCTTCATTGCAAGCAGTTGCACCTTTGGTCACTGCCCCTGAGAATCCCAAGACTAATTTCCCATATTTCTTCGCAAGTTTCGCTACTCCGATCGGTGCTTTCCCCATCGCTGTCTGGGCATCTAGGCATCCTTCTCCTGTGATCACGATATCTGCATCTTTAATCTCTTCTTCTAATTTTGTTTCGTGTAAGATCAAATCTACACCTGATTTTAAAGTTGCATTTGTAAATGTTAAAAATGCAAATCCTAAACCACCTGCTGCACCTGTTCCTGGTTTATCTGCATCTGCTTTTGTAAAGCTTTCTTTTGCGATTTTTGCATAGTCTGCTAGCCAGTGATCCATATCTTTTATCATCTGTTCTGTGGCACCTTTTTGTGGGCCAAAGATCACACTGCAGCCCTGTTCTCCACATAATGGATTCGTTACATCACAGGCGATATGAAATTCGCAGTCTTTTAATTCTGGGATGGCTTTATCATCTTTGATCTGTACTAAATCTTTTAATCCGATCGCACCATGTTTAATCTGGTTTCCATCTTTATCTAAGAAATCATATCCTAACGCCTGCAGCATTCCGACACCACCATCATTGGTTGCACTTCCACCAATTCCCATGATAAAGCGCCTGCATCCTTTGTGAATCGCATCAACGATCATCTGACCGACTCCGTAAGTTGTTGTATATAATGGATTACGTTCTTTATCGGTTACCTGTGTGATACCTGCTGCCTGTGACATTTCCATAATGGCTGTGCTTGTTTCTTCCATATCTGATTTTGTTGGACGGATAATTCCATACTTTGCTAACACGGACTTCCTTGCCGGACCCGTAACTTTAATAAATTCCATGTTACCACCCATACCATCTACCAGAGCATCGACCGTTCCTTCTCCGCCATCTGCAAGAGGTTTTATGACTACTTCTGCTTCTAAATCGACTTTTTTTATTCCTTTTTCTATAGCTTCTCCCGCCTGAATTGATGTTAAGCTTCCTTTTAGTGAATCAATCGCTACCACTATTTTCATCATAAAAACCTCACCTATTTTCCACAACCAAACAGAAATTTTCTCAGACAATCCACAGGAATCATCGTCATTGATAACAATACTGTAACAATCCAGCCTTTTGCTCCAAATGGAATACAACTAAACATCTTTCCGATCCATATAAATACTTGAAATGGAATTGCCGCTGCGTTTACGATCATAATCTGTACCAGCATGATAATAAAAAATACTTTCAGAAAATCCGGGTTCTCATTTAATCTTTTGAAAATCCCAAATCGTTCATCCCTGACATTAAATCCGTTAAATAATGCACTAAAGATAAATAAAACAAAATATGCTGTTAAATGCTGTGCTTTATTATCAAATAGATTCGTGATCACTGGTAATTTTAAGAATAAGAAACTTAATATAACCAGCATATCCCCATAAATCCTATCTGCGTCATCATGTCTTTGCTGATAATACCCTCATCACGTCTTCCTCGGTGCTTCTTTCATATATTTTGAAAGTGCTGGTTCATTTCCAAGCATCATTGCTCCGAGCCCGTCCATCCACAAGGTTTACAAATAATAAATGTGTGACTTTTAATGGTTCTTCTATTCCCAAAAATGGTGCAACTGCACTGACAACAACTGCTGTCACATTGATCACTAACTGGAATTTACAGAACTTCAAGATATTATGATAGATCGTTCTTCCATACCAGATTGCATCCTTGATTGATGAGAAGTTATCATCCAAAATAACAATCTTTCCTGCCTCTTTCGCAGCCTCTGTTCCACTTCCCATTGCAAATCCAACATCTGCACGTTTCAATGCTGGGGAGTCATTCACTCCATCACCTGTCATACCTACAACAAGATTCATTTCCTGACACAGGCGCACCATTCTTGACTTATCCGTTGGCAATGCTCTTGCAATCACACGGATCTGCGGTAAAATAGCTTTGACTTCCTCATCACTCATCTGATTTAACTGTGCAGAAGATAAAGCTCTATCTGATTCATTTTTTAACAATCCTGCATCTTTTGCGATTGCTACTGCCGTCTCCAGCGGTCTCCTGTGATCATAACAACCTGAATTCCAGCTTCCTGTACCTGCCTGATGGCATCTTTGGCTGATGGTCTGACATCGTCTCTGATCGCCACTAGTCCAATGATCACAAGGTCGTCGTTGATCTGATTCTTCACAAGCTCTTTTTCTGAATATCCAAAAGCAAGAACACGCATTGCTTTCGCTGCCAGAGAATCAATCTTTTGATTTAATGCTTTCTGATTGATCTCTTTGATCTGTCCATCACCATCTAAATATTTTGTTGCTTTTGCAAGCAATCGTTCGGGTGCTCCTTTATAAAATGTCTTGCCTATGCTCTCAATTCTCGCCTGACTGAACTTATTGGAAGAATTGAATCCTTGATGGGCACTGACCTTACATCCGTCATTCCCATCCAACATACAAAATGTCTCTTCACCAATAAATTTCAACAACGCCTGATCCGTTGCATTTCCACCAATGACCTTATGATAAACATCAAACATCGCCTGTGTATTCTTCCCGATCGCAAGATCTAACAGCCCTTTCACCTTCCCATGATGTCTTAATTCATTTGCAGAAATTGAAGTTCCATCCGCTGTAAAGAAATCTACAACTTCCAATTCTCCCTTTGTGATCGTTCCTGTCTTATCACTGAATAAAATATTTAAAGATCCTGCTGTCTCAATTCCTTCTGCCTTACGAACTAATACATTATGATCTAACATTTACTTGTATTTTGCATTAATACAAGAGATATCATAAGCGGCAATCCTTCTGGTACTGCACATACAATGATCACAACCGCAAGTGACACTGCATCGATCAAATCCTGCACGACCTTTGCTGGTCCCATAGAAAAATATGCCTGAAATCCACCTGCCATTATAATAAAATATACAAAATACATAACTGCGATCACGATTGCACCGATATATCCAAACTTCGATATCTGATCAGCAAGTTTTGAAAGTTTTACCTTCAATGGAGAATCTGGTTCTTCTTCCTGCATCTCCTCAGCCATCTTCCCCATCATCGTATGAAGTCCAACCTTCTGAACATCCATTATACCTTCACCATCAAAGATCACAGCTCCACGAAACAGAGAATATGAATCAACAAATGTATCTCCTGTAATCTCTTCTGCAAGATAAACACCCTCTCCGGCTGCTTTCTTCTCACACTCCTCTGCTTCTCCATTTAAAGCAGAATTATTGACTTTCAGGTTTCCTGTATGCAAAATACCATCCGCAGGAATCTTATCCCCAGATTGCAATAAAACCTGATCCCCAACAACCACGTCATCAACATCGATCACTGCAATCACACCATTTCTGTGTACCTTACACTGATCCTTCTTCGTACTCTCCTTCAACTCTCGATACTTTGTATCACTCGCAACCCCTGTCTTTGCCGTAACAAAAGCAACGATCAAACACCGCAATGATCGTTCCCATCGGTTCATAAATCTCAGCATATCCAAAGAAAAACATCACGATCATCAACACCGCGATCGCAAGCAAAATTCGAATCATCGGATCCTGAAACGTCTCTTTAAACTCCTGCCAAAACGTCGTAGGTTCTGAATCTGGAATCTCATTGGAACCAAACTTCTCTCTCGATTCCTTAACTTCTTTATCTGTAAGCCCTTTTATATCCATGTCGCTCCTCCTAACCAAATAGCTCGTCAAATTGACTTTCAATTTTCTTTAGTATAACAGAAAATCAAAAGAATGAAACATTTTTGTAACATTTTAGCTATTTTTTTGCAGAAGAGACTTCATCGAAATTTCCTATGAAATAAAAAATGGGCTGCTTCTGCAGCCCAATCTAATGAAAAGAGAGGATTAAAATATATATGAAAAACTATGTCTTAAGTATATCAAAATCCCCACTCCATTCAATATTCTAAATCTAAACAATTCTAAAGAAAATATAAACTTCTATAAAGAGAAAATTATCCACAGTCGGATTTAGTGTCCGCTACGTGCGAATCCGAGCGAGAGCGTGTCACCAGATAGTTTATATGAAGCGGTCTACCAACTGCCGCCTCCTCCGCCTCCGAAGCCGCCTCCTGAGAATCCTCCATCTCCTCCAGAAAAGAATTCTCCAACTCCTCCAGATTCTGATGGTTCTACAACTGTCAGGTTCTCAGAGACCACATGATCCATATAGTGCCCCATCATATAATAATGGAAATAAGGATCACTGCCGCCATAGACATACCAGTCTGGCGCAGGAAGTTTTAATGCATCCAGTTTCTTTGCATAAAGATCAAACAACCCAAATACCATGGAATAAGGCAGAATATGATAAAACATGTCTGGATGATCTTTCGCCAATACCTTCATTCGGTCTAATTCCGCAGTTTCAATAAAATCACGAAGTCCTGCTAGATATCCCATCCATTCCACACATTGGTGGGTTCTCTTCTTCATAAATGCAGTCAGGATCACTCCGATAAATGATACTGCAACGATCACAAGATACACATGGAAGAAATCAAATAATTCTCCTCTTTTTATTTTCACATAATAGTATAATCCATAGAAAATAAATCCTAGAATAGAAAGTACTGCCGATGCGATCGGAAGTCCCGTTCTTGCTCCCTTTGAGATTGCATACCATTTATCTACACTATGGCATGCAAGAAACATTCCTATAAAATACAATATCCACGCCATCAATGGAAGGATCAGATTTAAGATCCCATCTGGACTAAATATCATCATAACGAATGCAAATAAACAGATTGGAAACTGCAGCAGTACAAAGGATACGATCCTTGCAACTTTCGAAGATTTTGTATAAATATTTTTCTTATGATCATATTTGATATCATCTTTCACCACCTGCACGGTATCTGCAAATTTGTACTGTAAAGAAGAAGCTTTTACTTTTTTTCTGTTCTTAAATAAAGCTTCAAACATTGTTTTCTGATATCTTGGTTCTGAATCTGGAATATCTTTGAGTTTGATAAATTCCATATCCTTTTGCCCTTTTTCCTTCATCTTCAGATAACCCTTATCTGCCCAATAAAGGATCAAGGAAATAACATCCTTATCATCCACGGAACCGTCCACAACATATCCGACAACCGCACTGTCCATTCCTTGTGGCGGCTGATATTGAATCGATGGATGATCTTCTCATCACGTCCGAATAAAACAAATAACACTGCTGTGATCACAAGAACTCCTATTGATAGTCTAAAAATCCATCGATCCGCTCCGATCTCATGTTTTGCTGTAAAATATCCATCACCCAGATCACTGTAACATGTTAATCCATTTTTAAATGGCAGTGTCTTCTTTAATGTTCCTTTAATCTGGTTCTTCTCCTCATCATATTTCAAAGTGATCACATCTTTTGCATACTTTGATTCCCCATAACGTCCATAATAGAAATTTACGCCCTTAAGATCTGTTTTCTTTGGAAAATGAATTGTAAAAGTACTTCCTTCTGGAATCTTATTTCTCCAAAGTGTCGGGAAAATATTGTAGTACAAATAATCGTAGGTATCTCCCTGATATTTAGGATCAGTTGATACGTAAATCTATAGTTTCCTTTACTTACGGTATAATCCGCAGAACCAAACCTCAATACCTGACTATTACCGTCAG
>ENA-OQCX01000891-OQCX01000891.1-human-gut-metagenome-genome-assembly--contig:-NODE-891-length-14820-cov-1.944123_pt1 | contig 14820 bp, 18 predicted proteins | sample MGYA00242762_ERZ504587 | MGnify/ENA primary metagenome ERZ504587 (study PRJEB26092, sample SAMD00036337) | human gut metagenome | host: Homo sapiens | study: EMG produced TPA metagenomics assembly of...
CAGATACACCTGTGAAGAACCTGCACAGGCAGCAGATACGCCGACTGCAGAACCAACCCAGGCAGCTGCAGATACACCGGCAGCAGAACCAACCCAGGCAGCTGCAGACACACCGGCAGCAGAACCAGCTCAGGCAGCGGATGCGGTTGTGGATGATGGCTTTAACAGCGGAGATACTGCTGAGCTGACTTTGGAGGAAGAGGAGAGTGCTACCCCTACTCCTGAGACCACTGGTCAGATTATCCTGAAGGCAGCAGATGGAACCCAGACATCCTATTTCACATTAGCAGAGGCAATTGCGGCAGCACCGGTTAATATTGGCAAGGATGGTGAAGTTACCCAGATCCTTGTAACCGGAACTGTAGAGATCAGTGAGACTGTTGTGATCGATCAGAATAAGAATATCTCTATTGCAGCAGCTGCGGATGGAACTACTATTAAACGTGCAGCCGGATTTTTAGGAGATATGTTTAAAGTAAAAGATGAGTCCACTTCTTTCCAGTTTGGTACAGGCAAGGAGGGTGAGACTGTTTTAAGTCTGACTGTAACAGGAGCACTTGACCAGGGGGATGCAACAGGCTCCATTATTTCTGTGGAGGGCGGTTACTTCGGATTGTCCGATGGTGTAACCCTGACAGGAAACAGAACCAGTGCGCCGGGAGCTGCAATCTGTAATTCTGGCGGAAGCATCGGACTGGCAGGTGGTACTATCACAGGAAACCAGTCTGAAGGTATTGTAAATGAAGCTGCTGAAATTACAGGTGGAGCTATTTACAGTCTGGGCGAGATCCGTGTTTCCGGCGCCGTAATTGTAAAGGATAACAAGGACGATGGTCTTAATGATAACAGTATTGTTTTAGGCGGTGATAACGCATGTATCGCAGCAATTGGCCAGCTTGCTGAAACAGCAGACCTTCAGGTAAGAAGAAGTGACGCAGCTGCCGGAAAGATTATTGTAAAGGTCGGTACGGATGCGAATGGTACTGCACTTACTACTATGGAGAATATTCTGGCACATGTTCATTATCTGGACACTACAGAGTATACCATTAACAACCAGACTGGAGCACTTGAGTCTGTTACAGCTCCTGTTAGTACTATGACGCTGACCGCAGATTCTATTTCCTGGAATAAGGCGTATGAGCATACTGTTGATCTGACCTTCCATACCAATGATGCTGGTGTTGGAGGAAGATATTATGTGACCTGGGTGAAGAAATCTGATTCTACACCTGGATTCGAAGCAGTAAAGAGCAATTATAAGAGCTCTGGAGATATTGCAAGCTCTGCAAGTGTACAGTTGACAGATGTAGCTTATGATACAGCCATTAAAGTAGTTGTATATGCTGAGGATTCCAAGGGACTTGAAGCAGTTGCGCCACTTGTACTTACATTAAAGGCGAAAGCAAGCACTCCCACAGAAACTCCGATTACTACTACACCGACGCCAACTACTCGTGCAACCATTAACCCGTCTGTCAGCGAAAGCAAGGTAACAGGTCTTGAAAAAGCACTGGCATTCTACCCGAAGCAGATGTACAATTTCACAGTAACTGGCGCCGGAACTGACAATACAAACCCGATCAAAGGTGATACCAAGTGGATCCCGTATGGCTGGAGCATGTCCGCGAAGAACATTGACACCGGATATCAGAAGAGCTGGTCTATCGGAAATGTAAATGGTATCAAGCAGGCGAAGACTTTAGAATGTATATCTTCTTCCAGAAGTACATATACAATGGATCCGAATGGGAAGCTACCGGCGTGAAGGAAGCTCTCCTACAGAATTTAAGTCCAAGGCAATCGACTTCACAGTAACTCCATCCGGCACAATCACGCCAACTGCAACAGCCGGTTCTGGTTCCGGCGGTTATGATTATAACGGAACAGGTAGCGGCGATGGAGATGGAACAGATGGCGATGATGCAGAGAACCATGACGGAACAGACAGCGATACCGGTTCTACATCTGCAACAAACGCGAGAACAGCCGATAACTCCCCGATTGCCACTATGATGATGCTTGCAAGTCTTTCTCTGGTAGCTGGAGGTTATGTTATCGTCCGAAAGAGAAAAAAAGAAATCTAAGAAAATCTATGGCATATGAATAACCATGCATTTTGATCAGAAGTTTTTCTGACAGCAAAATAATAAGAAACATACATTAGGCAGGTCTTTTGACCTGCCTTTTTGCATATAATAATACAGGCAGCGGGGGGACAGGCTATAGCGTGTAAAAAAGGCCTCTGCAAGATGTACGTTACACTTTGTTGGAATGATTTTCAAACACGCTCTAGAGATGAAATGCCGCCTGAGTTTTTTCCTGCTGCAGGAGGTAAAATATGTTGTCAGAAAGCGTATTGTCAGTCAGAAAAGAATTGTTCCCACAGAATAAAACGCTGTCAGTGACATGCCGAAAGTAAATATACAAAAGAAAGTACAACCGACAGATGCAGATATGGTACAAACATCGCTGTCATTTGAAAACATATATTATTCTTTATGGGAAATAGCTGGACGCTACAGCAGCTTTTGCCAGTTTCGCGTGATTGGAAACAGTCATGACGAGAGAATGATCCCAATGCTGGAAGTTGGCACCGGCGCACAGATGATCTTCTGTGTGGCTGGAATTAATGGAACTCAGGCTCTTTTGCCGGAACTTCTTCTGAAAATGGCAGGAGAATACTGCAGGGCTACGAATGCGGCTGGAAGCTGGATGAATTTTATGAAGTGAAAAAACTCCTTGATAAAATAAGGATCTGTCTGATTCCGATTTTAAACCCGGATGGTTATGAAATCCGCCAGAATGGCTTTGGTGCTATTCGAAATCCAGTTTACCGTCAAATGCTTCGTATGCAAAGCATTCCTGCTGAGGATTTTGGATATAATGCCCGTGGAATGGATATTTCACATAATTTTCCAACGGTTCATTATATCCGTTCACGTATGGGAGAGGAACCAGCCAGCGAGAATGAGACAAAGGCATTGATCCGGATCATTCAGGAATATGATGGAAGAGGACTTTTGACGTTTGCTCAATCCGGAAGGGAAATCATTTATTATCACTGTCAGCAGGGAGTGGGAAGTCTTCCGAAATCCTACCGGCTGGCAAGACATATGCAGAAATCTTCTTCCTATCATCTGGAAAGGGAACAGATGACCGAATCGGCCAGGGAAAAAATTTAAGGGAATGGGAACCCCGGAACAATACTATATTCAAACGAAAAAACAGCCGGCATTTCGTATTAAAGTACCAGCTCAAAGCGGAAATGGAAGAGGCGTTGAAGAGGATAAAAAGGCAGTATATGAGGAAATACATTTGCTTCCATTGGAATATATATTTTCATTAGACAATTAAATGTTATTGTTTGCAGGTGAGCTTTTTGTAAAATAATTACCGGAGAAAGCTGGCCGGTAACCATAAAAGGAGATGTCCGAAATAATCGAAACATCTCCTTTTAGTATATGATTTGTTTTTTGGCGTTTACGAAACGCATAGAAGATTGCCATGCGCATCCGAAATGATTATTTTTCGGAAGTAGCAGTTTCCGGTCTTTCGTATTTCCTGCGGATATCTTTCATGACAAAAAGATAGGAAACACCGGTAAATACTGCTGCTGTAACCCACGCTGCCGGGTCACAGAAGCATGCAAGTGCATAACTTCCTACCGCCATGGAAATCATTGCTACAACCAGACGTGCAACCAATTCAGAAACACCACCCATCATAGGCAGGAATCCATATCCGCAGCCCTGCATGGTATTTCGGAATACGAAAATACTGCTTAAAGGAATGTAAAAGATCACACTCATATAAATGTAAGTTTTTGCCCATGGAAGCATGCTGTTCATATCCACATTTCCAGTGAAGAAAAGTCCAAGAGCTGGTTTCAGAAGAATACAAACCAGCACGGCTGCTGCAAGAGCATATACAACAGAAGCTTCCAGAGACGCTTTAACACCCTGGCGGATTCTCTTGATATCACCCTTTCCGAAGTTCTGTCCACTATATGTCGCCATAGTCTGTCCCATAGCCATCATTCCCTGGGTTACCAGGTTCTGCACCTTGCTGGCTGCCGTAAAAGAGGCAACGGCATCGGAACCGAAAAGATTGATGCAGATTGCATGACCATAGTACCGGAAGCTGTAATTGCAAACTGCAATGCCATAGGAATTCCCATAGCCAGCTGGTTACGGCTCTCCTGGCCGTGAAGCTCCAATGTCTTCTGTTTGGGGCAAGAGAAGGCATACGTATATAGATGTAGACCAAACAGAGTATTGCGGAAACGCCCTGAGAAATAATGGTTGCCCATGCTGCTCCGGCAACGCCCATTTTAAAATTGATAATCAGTACCAGATCCAGAATTACATTTAAAGCTGCGGAAAATACAAGAAATACCAGCGGAATCTTACTGTTTCCAACTGCACGCAGGTAAGAGGAAAACAGGTTGTAAAAAATAGTGGCGATGATTCCGGCGCTGATGATCATAATGTAGGTATATGCATCCTGAAAAATGTTGTCAGGTGTGTTCATCAGCTTCAGAAGAGGCGCATGCCCAGCAAACTTAAAGAACTGATGATTACGGTAAAAATCAGGGAAAGAAGAATTCCGTTAGCTACACTGATCTTTACCCCTTCGGTATCTTTGGCTCCGAAGCGCTGAGCGGTGAGTACGGAGAAACCAGCTGTGATTCCCTGCGAGAAGCCCACAGTAAGAAACATGATCGTTCCGGTGGATCCGACTGCCGCAAGGGCATCCGCGCCTACATAGCGTCCTACAATAATCGTATCTGCCATATTATAGAGCTGCTGAAAAATGTTTCCAATAATAAGAGGAAGCATAAATTTCAGGATTACCGGCAAAGGCCGGCCTTTTGTCATATCTTTTTCCATAAAAAACTCCTTATTGAGAAATATAGAAATCGTAAATAAAAAGTGTTACTAAATTACTTACATATTAGAGTGTGTCAGAGTCTGTTTGAAAAATCATTCCCACAAAATATAACGCACATTTTGCAGATTGCATTTTTTACATACTCTGGAAGCGAAAATTATTTATCACACTGCGGATTATCTGTCACTATTTTATTTTTGACTATTTTAAAGGCATTTAATGCCATAATGTTCAAGAAACCACACTTTTTCTCGAAAAAATGTTTAGGAATTTTGACTGATATGTTGGTTTTGCTTGCTATTTGCTCTCATAAATGGTAAAATCAAATATAACGTGAAGATATTTTTTTGAAAGAGAGGCATTCATATAAATGGCGAATGAACATGGAGAACAGATCAGAATCGTGCAGGAGACTGTGGCTGGTAAGGAGATTACTTTTGCCCATGTAATGGGAGGACCGGCACCGATCATTTATCAGAAGCTTGGGTTGAATCCGCAGCTGGATTATCGTTCCTCTGCAATTGGAATCATGAATATGACACCTCCGGAATCCGCAGTTATCGCTTCTGATATTGCGGTGAAGAGCGGTAATGTTTATCTTGGATTTGCAGACCGGTTTACAGGGACTTTGATCATTACAGGAGAGATTTCTGATGTAATGTCTGCAATGACTGAGATCGTAAATTATTTCCGGGATTCTCTGGGATATGTGGTCTGCAATATTACGAAACGATAGGAAGTAGAAGCATGGAGCGAATAACGAAGGAAGAGCTGCTGGAAATGCTATTCCATGATGATTATGAACATCTGAAGGGGAAGAAGCTTCGTATGACTCGTGTGCGTGTACCGGGAAAGGAAGTTTGTCTTGCTCATGTGATCAGTCCTTCCCAATCTTGTATTTATGAAAATCTGGGACTGCATATTGGAGTTCATGAGGGGGAAGACCACACAGGAGAATCCATTGGTCTGATCCGTTTTACTCCCTGGGAAGCGGTTGTGGTAGCTGCAGATGTTGCCATGAAGAGTGCAGATGTACAGATCGGTTTATGGATCGTTTTTGCGGTTCTCTGATCATTACAGGAGGATTGTCCCAGGTGCAGACTGCTGTGGAAGAGTCGTACGTTTCTTTGACAGAGAGTTAGGCTTTAAAACATGTGCGGTTCACAGAAGCTGACAGATACCTTATGGCTGCGGGAACAGCAGCTTATGGATACGATATTATGATATGCAAATGTAAAAATAATGCACTGCTGTATTTTTACAAGTAAGGTTTATTGAAAACAGGGGAAATACAATTCGATGAAGAAAATTTTTTTGATGGGAAGAAGTGAGGCCGGCAAGACCTCACTGACGCAGGCACTAAAAGGCGAGGAGCTTCATTATATAAAAACACAATATACCAATTCCAATGACGATACCATTGACTCTCCGGGGGAGTATGCAGAGTCAAAAAGATTCAGTGTAGGACTTGCATGTTTTTCCTTTGAGGCAGATGTGGTGGCAATTGTGCAGGCTGCAGATGAGCCATTTAATCTGTTTGGTGCAAGCTGCCGCTCTTTTATCCTTCGTCCTCTTATTGGCATTATCACAAAAATTGATTCACCATATGCCAATATCCCTATGGTGAGACAATGGCTGATCAACGCTGGATGTGAACGCATTTTTATGGTGAATAATGTGACCAGAGAGGGAATTGATGAGTTGATGGAATATCTGCAGGAGGATACCCCGAAGCTTACATTGGAACAGGCGAAATTCAAACAGAGCTTGGTCTGAACGAGTGGATCCTCTTCCAGAGGGAGTGGCTTATCCGGAAGAAAAAGAGAATATGCTATAAAAAATTCCCATTCAGATTTTCCTGTTATCTGGATGGATTTTATATGGTATGTTGCTTATGTAAATTACGGTATTAAAGAAATGTACTGCTTTAACAGACAGAGGGTTAAATCCGGAACCGCCTGGGTAGCAGGAATCCCCACCGACGGTTCACCGATCATATTATATCAGATATTGGTGCAATAATTGGAAAATAAGTTAGCAACCACCAGTTCAAATTAAAATCTATGATTTCGATATTCCCGGGGACTGCATCCCTTTATTTTGGCAAAACTTTGGAATAATAATTGGATCTGAAAATCCAGCCTTGTCAGCCACCGCGCTGACAGGCTGGTCATCCTGCAAAAACTCCAGGCTGCGCTCGATCCGATATTCCTGCAAAAAGGCAAACAAGGTAGTATTCATATGACGTTTAAAAAGCCGGGTACATTCGCTTTCACACAGGTGGATGTGTCCGGCGATGTCATTTAAGGTGATCTTATTTTGATAATTTTCTTCTATGTAGGACAGAATCTTCTTGATTCGGTCGTATTCCAGAGAGTTTTCCCTGGAAGCCTGGGGTTCGTAGGTAATATGCTCCAGAAGAAGCCGCCACATGGATTGCAGCAGATGGTAATGTCCAGCTCATAAAAATCCGGTTTCTTTTCATCCAGATCAATAATGCGGAGAAGATATTCGCGAAAAGGCTTGTGCCAGGGCTCACTCTGGTCGATACAGATGGCAGGAGCATAGAATCCTGAATGACAGGATCTACATATTTGCTGTTGACAGTGCTTTGGAAAAATCCATAAATCAGCCTGGAATCAAAGGTTACAGGAATATAAGCGCAGTCCTTCTGATTTTCCATTGTGCCAGAGTGAAGGGCACCGGAGTTGTTAAATACAATATCTCCTTCTTTTAAGTGGTAACCATATGGTTGACCTTGTAGCACATAGTGCCTTTTTGCACATAAGTAATCTCTATTTCCGGGTGCCAGTGCCACATAAAGGAACCAGACTCATATTCTGAAAGTTTCTGGTAGCTGACCAGGAATGGAAACTGTTCATTGCCGTGCTGTTTTAATTCTTTTTGAAACTGATTGGTTATGATCTGCATGCCAAACCTCCCGAGAAAAAATTTCATATCCTGTGGACTGTATAGAATTCCATATGTTCAAAAATAGAGAACTACAATAAAACGCATAAATTTACCTGTATTATACATCTGTTAAAGATAAAACGCAATATATTACTTGTTTTCGCAAGTTATTTAAGGTTAATGCAAAGGAAATGCATGTAAAATGAAATTAACTTGATGAGAGATCCGGATAAGCACAGATGAAGCGGAAAATATGCACTGAGGCAGCTGGAGTACAGAATGTAAAATTATAACAATATTAACAAAAATAGGAGAATGAGACCATGAATTTACCAGAAAAAGCAAACCTTGAGAAAATCTATGGAGAGAACAGTGCCTGCGCAGCTCGTTCCAGAATCTAGCAGACAACTTTGCCAGAATCTACAAACATGACCATGCAGATTTCTTTACTTCCCCTGGAAGAACAGAAATCATCGGAAACCATGTTGACCACAACGGCGGCAAGGTAATCGCAGGAAGTATCAATCTGGATACCATCGGCGCAGCTGCACCGAATGGAACCAACGTGATCCACATTACAAGTGAAGGCTACAGAGATGAGATCGTAGTTGATCTTGACAAGATCAACAGAGCCAACTATCCGAAAGGAACCTTTGCCCTGGTTGCCGGTATGATGGAAGGTGCGAAGAAGAATGGCTTTCAGACAGCTGGTTTTGATGCCTATGTAAGCACCAACGTGATCGCAGCAGCAGGAGTAAGTTCCTCTGCATCCTTTGAAATGCTGATCTGCGTAATCATCGATTACTTCTTTAACAACAGCAAGATGACTTACACAGACTATGCAAAGATTGGTCAGTACGCAGAGAACGTATACTGGGATAAAGCTTCCGGAATGATGGATCAGATGGCATGTGCAGTTGGTGGTCCGGTTCTCTTCGACTTTGCAGACAGAAATGATCTGAAATACAGCAAGCTGGACTTCTCCTATGGAAAATTTGGTCACAAACTGGTAATTGTAAACACCGGAAAAGGCCATGCAGATCTCAGCCAGGAATACTCTGAGATTCCAGGTGAGATGAAAGCAGCAGCCAAGGTACTTGGTGCAGAGCTTCTTCATGAGACTACTCTTGAAAATCTGCTTGCACATGTAAACGAGATTCAGGACGACAGAGCAATTCTCCGTTCCATTCACTTCTTTGAAGAGACTTCCCGTGTAGAACGGGCAGCAGAGGCAATTGGTAAGGCAGATTACGAGGAATTTTTGAAGCTGATGGATGAATCCGGAAGATCGTCCTGGGAACTGCTTCAGAACTGCTACTGCATGAAAGACTGCCACGAGCAGAAGATCCCGTTGGTTCTTGCTCTTACCCAGCTGTTCCTGAACAAGATCGGCGGCGGTATCTGCCGAGTACATGGCGCGGATTTGCCGGTGTTATTGCAGCTGTTGTACCGGAAAATGAGATGGAGAATTATGTAGAATACATTTCCCTGTATGTTGGCAGAGAGAACGTTTATCCAATGGATATCCGCGCAATTGGAGCTGTTCACATTGGATAATGACAATATTCTGAGTTATCTGAACTAAAGGTGACCTTTTTCGCAGCAGCTTTTCGCTATGACAGCCAGTTTAGAACTTTTACAGTCTTTTTGTGTTACCGTATTTGCGTAATATATACATAAAGAATCTGGACATATTTCCTTCTGACGTGCTATATTGAGTCTATCACAGAATTTTCGGAAATAAAGGAAAATACGAAAGAAGGAGAATCAGATGGAAAGATTGATTTTTCATGTTGATGTGAACAGCGCTTTTCTTTCCTGGGAGGCAGCGAGCAGAGTAAAGGCAGGTGAGCCGGATCTGCGGGAAATTCCGTCTGCAGTAGGCGGTGATCCCAGGACACGTACCGGAATCATAGTTGCGAAATCCATTCCTGCCAAGAAATACGGAGTACAGACTGGTGAGCCCGTGGCAATGGCCCTTCGAAAATGCCCGAATCTGGTAGTGGTACCTAGTGATTTTCGCCTTTACACGAAGAATTCCCAGGCATTTAAAGCAATTTGTAAATCTTATGCTCCTGCAATGGAATCCTTTTCTATTGATGAGGTATTTCTGGACATGACTGGAACTTCCCTGATCTACCCGGATCCCATAGCAACAGCCTGTGAGATAAAGGATAAGATTTATCAGGAGCTTGGATTTACAGTAAATGTGGGAATTTCCACCAATAAGCTGCTGGCGAAAATGGCCTCGGACTTCGAGAAGCCAAATAAAGTGCACACCCTTTTCCCGGAAGAAATTCCGGCAAAAATGTGGCCTCTTCCCATCAGAGATCTGTTATTTCTGGGAAAAGCTTCGGAAAAGAAGCTGGTTGATTTCGGTATCCGCACCATAGGGGAACTGGCTCGGGAAAGGGAGTCCACTATTCAGACACTTCTGGGAGAAAAGACCGGACATCAGCTCTTCCAGTACGCCAGAGGCATTGACAATTCTCCGGTTTTGGAAGTGCCTGAGGAGAGTAAAGGCTTCAGCGTGGAGAAGACTTTCAATGATGATATTGTATCTATGGAGCAGATCCAGCCTATTTTATTGGAGCAATGCGATGTGGTAGCCACCAGAATGAGGCGGAAAGGAAAGAAATGTACCTGTATTTCTGTCACCTTCCGCACTCTGGATTTTAAGAATCGTTCCCATCAGATGAAGCTTGGAAGTGCTACGGATGTAACCGATGAAGTCTACGCAAATGCCAGAAAACTGTTCGCAGAGTTCTGGAAAGGGCAGCCATTACGTCTGATCGGTGTGGCACTTACCGGGCTTACTGAGGACGGATTCGAACAGATGTCCCTGTTTGAGGACTGTACGAAAAAGGAACAGCGCCAGAAGCTGGATGCAACGATGGATGCCATCCGCATGAAATTTGGAAACGACAAGATCACCCGGGCCAGCATTATGAACAGCAATGCAGGAATCGGCGAAAAGCCAAGGCGCAGATGGAAAACGAAGAAAATGGAAAAAGATTCTAAAAGAAATAGAAAAGAGAACATTGTCATTTCCTTTGCAGGGAAGTGCAATGTTCTTTTTTTGCACAGGAAACACGGTTTTGTTCCTTATGTGAAAAAATGTAAAAAAACACTTGACGAAAATACAATTCTAGTGTACTATACAACTATGACAGTGATACAGAAAGAGAGGTAACCATGGAATATAATTCATCGCTGCCAATTTATCTCCAGGCAGCAAATTCTATAAAGCAGGATATTGTAACAGGCAAGCTGTCTCCTGGTGCGAGGCTTCCATCTGTGCGGGATCTGGCAGTAGAATATACCATTAATCCCAATACAGTCAGCCGCGTATATAAAGAATTGGAGATGGAAGGCGTCTGCTTTACCAGACGCGGGATGGGAACCTTCGTGACAGAAGATCCGGAAAGAGTGCAGCAGCTGAAGGAAGAGATGGCAGGAGCTGATCCGGGAATTCCTGGAAGGAATGGAGCAGCTTGGTTTTTCCAGAGCTCAGGCAATCGGACTTCTGGAGAAAGAACAGTCGGAATGACGAGGAGTGTATAAAAATGATCTTAGAGAGCAGAGAAGTAACGAAGAAATACGGCAGTAAGACTGCTGTGAATCAGGTATCTTTACAATTGGAGCCAGGCCTTGTATACGCCATGCTTGGCCCCAATGGAAGCGGCAAGACCACCTGGATGAAAATGGTAGCAGGACTTGTAAAGCCTACCAACGGTGAGATCCTTTATCAGGGAACTCCCATTGGAAAAGAGAGTAAAAAAGAAATTGCTTATATGTCCACGGAGCCTTATTTCTACAACTGGATGACAGTTTCAGATGTGGGAAAATATTATGAGGACTTTTTCGAAGATTTTTCCATGGAGAAATACAGACAGATGATTTCCCGAATGGAGCTTACAGAGGACATGAAAGCGAAGAAGCTGTCCTCTGGTATGATGGCCAAGCTGAAAATTGCAGTTACCATGGCAAGGGAGGCCAGGCTGTACTTGCTTGACGAACCGTTGAACGGCATTGACCTTCTTGCAAGAGACCAGATTATGAAGAGCATTCTGGAAGCCATAGATCCAGATGTGACACTGGTAGTTTCCAGTCATCTCGTAGACGAACTGGAACGTGTAGCAGATGCAGCCATTTTTATGAAAGATGGTATTTTGGCAAATCAGTGCATGGTAGAGGAGCTTCGGATCAATCAACACAAATCCGTAGTGGATCTGTACCGTGAAATCTATGGACATGGAGGAGAAGAAGTATGTTAAAGTTGATGAAATATGAGCTTCGGAAAACCGCATTTTCCAAACTTGTTCTGTTGGTGATCACTGCAGTGGCAGAAATTGCTTTTTTAATAGGTGTATTTTGGAAAAAGGATAATATTCTGGCAATGGGAATTATTTTCCTGGTCATGTGTACAATATTTGGTGTTATCTACATTGGTATAGAGAGTGTAAATGTTCTCCATCGTGACCTGAATACCAAACAGAGTTATATGTTATTTCTCACGCCAAAGAGCAGCTATCAGATTCTGGGAGCCAAGATCCTGGAAAATGGAATTTCCATTATCATGGCAGGCGCATTTTTTGCAGCGCTGGCAGCTCTTGACGTGACAGTGGCAACTCTTTACATTGGTGGTCTGAAAGAGATGATCAATCTGGTAAGTTCCTTTATGGAATTAAACTGGTCCGTGACTTTTACTCCTACAGAAGCAGCTTTCTATTTCTTTGGTCTTCTGGCTAGCTGGATCGTCTTCATTGTGAATGCTGACCTGTCCGTGATTTTATCCGCCAGTGTCCTTGCAGGCAAAAAAGGCAGCGGCATCGCCGGCTTCCTTATCTTCCTGGTAATATCTTCTGTTATTGGGAAGCTGCTGGATCTCATTCCGGTTCTGGAAAGTATGGAACTTACTTTTGTCCTGTATATTGCAGCATCATTTGCCATTGCGGCAGTGCTGTATGTAATCAGCGGCTGGATCATGGAGAAGAAGCTGAGCGTATAATAGAAAACGCAGGATCAGAAGGTTAGAGCGTCAAAAAAGATCTATTTCAAAACAGGGCATTACCTGCTTCTCGTTGAGGAGTAAGTAATACCCTGTATTTTTTACTTAATCAGGCGTTTTTTGAATTAGTACTGACCACTCTGGCCGCTCTGTCCTGCGGACATGGATCTTTCCTGCGCTCGATCATCTTTTTCACCATATATCCACCTACACTACCATTCTGTTTGGAAGTAAGGTTTCCGTTGTATCCGTCTGTAAGCGGCACACCCAGCTCATTTGCAACCTCAAATTTGAAACGATTTAATGCGCCCTTTGCTTCTGGTACAGCTGCTTTGTTAGAAGAAGTATTGTTTGACATAATCATTTTCCTCCTTGGTTAATTGTTGTTTTGTTTGATGTTACATTGCTAGTATGTACTCTGAAAATGAAAATACACTGGGAATAAATGGGTGATCAAAAAAAAGACAACAAAAAAAATATGCCGGATAGCAAAATGTTTTAACTTGACGCTACATTCTCAGTGTAGAAATTCTTATATTGGGAGCATATCTTATTACAAGAACAAAAAATTGCATACACAAAAATAGAGATAGGAAACGGGACTTCGTACTTATAATATGAAATCTCCCTATCCGGAAGAATTTAACAGGCAGTCCATTGGACTTACTGCCAGCTTGCATTTTGCACCGACCCAGAAAGCAGCGGATGCACTGCTGAAAGAGGGTAAGGATCCAGAGCAGATTTTTGTCACAGGAAATACAGGAATTGATGCTTTGCACTATACGGTGCGAAATGATTTTTATCACCCGGAAACAGAATGGGCAAAAGGCAGCAGACTGATTGCTGTGACAGCACACAGAAGGGAAAATCTGGGAGAACCCATGCGTGATATGTTCCGGGCTATACGCAGGATCGTGGAAGAATTTACAGATGTGAAGGTTATTTATCCTGTACATTTGAATCCGCAGGTCAGAAAAATCGCAGATGAGGAATTCGGTGGATGTGATAGAATACACCTGATCGAACCACTGGATGTGGTAGAATTTCATAACCTGATGAAAGCCAGTTATCTGATCATGACTGATAGTGGCGGAATTCAGGAAGAAGCTCCGGCATTGGGAAAACCTGTGCTGGTCATGCGAGATACAACAGAACGTCCGGAAGGTGTGGAAGCAGGAACCTTAAAGCTTGCAGGCACGAAAATGGAGGATATTTACAGAGAATGCAGGCAGCTTCTTACAGAACCTGAAATTTACAGAAGGATGAGTGAGGCCAGAAATCCTTATGGTGATGGGACTGCAAGTATCAAAATCAGAAAAATCCTGGAGAATATAGATGCATGAGCATAAACACAATCAATGCAAAAGAAAAGTAAAACATCGAAAGAACGTGATGAAACTTATTATATTTTGCATAACTGTGGGAATTTCACTTATGTTCATTTATTATCAGAACCTGAGAAAAGAAATAGATGCCCGGCAGAAATGGCTGGAAACAGTCTTGACCGGAGAAAAAAAGTGGATTCTTGAAAATCAGGGGCCTGAGGGTGAATTTTACATGAATGGAAGTAAAGCCGGAGATGTTAATCCATACTTTGCATGTATGGCTGCACTGGGGCTTCTGGCAGAAACAAAGAACTGCCCCATTACTGAAACAGAGAAAAAAGCTGTTGGCAGGTATCTGGACTGGCATACCGGGATTTTGCTGGAAACAGATGGAAAAATGGGAATCTACAGGAAAAAGAGTGGGAAACTTATTTATAAAGAAAAGGCTGATTCCGAAGACGGATATCTTGGTATGTACCTTTTTCTTATGGGAAAATATCTGGAAAAGACAGAAAGTACAGACCTGCCGGAATACTGGAAAAAAGGAATCAGCCTTGCATTAAAAAAAGATTCAAGGCCTGATGCAGGATGGAATCACACAGGTCTCAGAAGAAAATACAACCGCTTATCTGATGGATAATCTGGAAGTATGGAAAGGTCTGCACGAATTGGAACTTG
>ENA-OQCX01000892-OQCX01000892.1-human-gut-metagenome-genome-assembly--contig:-NODE-892-length-14819-cov-2.546964_pt1 | contig 14819 bp, 20 predicted proteins | sample MGYA00242762_ERZ504587 | MGnify/ENA primary metagenome ERZ504587 (study PRJEB26092, sample SAMD00036337) | human gut metagenome | host: Homo sapiens | study: EMG produced TPA metagenomics assembly of...
TGCATAGAAAAAGCCAGGAATACAACCGGCACCAAATCCTACAATCAATCATCAAAACTGACAGTTTCTTACGGAATTCAGATTTTCAAATCGATGGAGCAGCTTCCGTATTTGTTTTTTCATCCGCCTCTGTTCCTTTCCTGCATGCTTCCGGTGTATCTCCGAAAAACTCTCTGAAACTTCTGCAGAAGTATGAGTTATTGGAAAATCCTACTTCTTTTGCAATTCCGGAGATTTTCATATTCGTTGTCTCAAGAAGTTCTTTCGCTTTTTCCATCCGCACCTCACGGATAAAGCGGTTCAGTGTCACTCCCGTTTCTTCTTTGAACACAGCACTTAAATATCCGGGAGAAAGAAATACCATTGCTGAAAGCGTCTCTGCTCCAAGATTCCTCTCCTGATAGTGATGATAAATGTAACTTTTTACTTTCGTAATCTCTGAACGGAATCCGTCTTCCTGTTCCTGTATACAGTGTTCATATTCCTGAAGTGCTTCGTCTACTATAGCGATCACATCCTTCAGGTTTTTGCAACGATATAACCGATCCACTCTCTTCGAAAGCATTTTCTCATCCATTCCATCCATCTGATCAAGCAATTCTTTTAAAATTCCGGAAAATACAAACTTACATACATATCTGAAAACTGCTTATTGACACGGTATTTATCTTCCAATTTCTCAAAATCCTGACGGAGATGGGGCAGATCTTTATATTGAATATCATTCGTGATCTGTTCCATGATTTCAGAATCTTCTGCCGGGTCTGCTTTCTTCTCTTCCTGCTTCTCTCCATGAAAAATAAATGCTGATGCGGCTGGTAGAACTGCTCTTCCAGCATTCCTTCCAGGGCTTTAAACTCCTCTGCCAGATTCTTTCTATCCTCAATTTCTTTACTGACCGCAAAATAACATTCACTGTCAAACTGATGCGCAAAGAATCGATACATTTTCTCTACAACCACATGATAGTCTGTATACTTCTCCGCGAACAGAAAGATGGACTCATTTGAATTCAGATTCACATAATAAAATTCTCTCTGCACCTCTTCCTTCAGACTTGTCAGAAAATGTTCCTCCTCCGTCTCGAAAAAACCATTGGATGCACTGACAAGAACCATACGCGAAAACTGTGAAACATCATCTTCTGTTTCATCCGTTAATTTCTCAAGTTGAACAAAATCCTCTTCTTTTCCAGAATATAGATATCTCAGGAAGAAGTATTTCTTCAGATAATCTTCTTTTCTGTTCTGCTGCTTTTGCTTCTCTTCCTTAGATGAGATATTTTCCATCACTCGTTGAAAGGTCTTATGAAATTCGTTCGGATCGACCGGCTTTAGGACATAATCCACGACACCATATCGCAGAGCCTCTCTCGCGTAGGAAAAATCATTATATCCGCTGAAAATCACGATTTCCATCTCCGGATGATCTTCTCTTACTGCTTTCGTCAGTTCCAGACCATTCATGTAAGGCATCTTCACATCTGAAAACAAAATATCTACATGATTAGATGCTAATACGCCAAGTGCATCCTTTCCATTCGCCGCTTCCAGAATCTGGAATTCTCCTTCCTCCCTCTTTAACAGAAAACGGATTCCCCTTCTCTCCAGTTTTTCATCATCTACGATTAATATTGTAATCATTCCCCCGCGCCTCCCACACGCTGACTTTGCAGTTTCAATGTTTTTTCAAACTTATTACTATTTCCTTTTTTAACGTCCGAAAACAGCAGAGAGTAATTTCTCACTCTCTGCTGTCTTTTTATAATTTTCATAGTTCTATTTTAAGTCATCTTTCAGACAATGTCCACACTATCCTTTAACTGCTCCTGCCACAACACCTTCGATAATATATCTCTGACAGAACAGGTAGAAGATAATGATCGGCACAATTGCAAGAACAAGAGTTCCCATCATTGCTCCCATATCTACGGAACATATCCACCTTTCAGATACTGGACTGCCATCGGCACTGTCTTATATTTTCTCTGATCCAATACAAGTGATGGAAGCAGATAGTCGTTCCAGATCCACATTGCCTGAAGAATTGTAACTGTTACACAAGTCGGCTTTGCAATCGGAAGTACAACTTTGAAGAATGTCTGGATTGGTGTGCATCCATCGATCATCGCAGCTTCTTCAATCTCCAGTGGAATGGATTTCATGAATCCGGTGAACATAAAGACGGAAAGTCCTGCACCAAATCCAAGATAGATCACAATCAGTCCCCATGGATTTCCCATATGAAGCATATTTGCAATCTTAGATAATGTAAACATTTCCATCTGGAATGGTACGATCATTGCAAACAGGCAAAGCATATAAAGGATCTTCGTAAATTTTGTCTTCACGCGGCAGATATACCATGCACACATGGAGCAACATAAGATGATTACTGCTACAGATAAAATTGTGATAAACAAACTCCATCCAAATGCCTGAATCAATCCTGTCTGTTTAATACCACGGATATAGTTCTCTAATCCGACATACATCTTTCCGGTCGGTATCTCGAACGGTGCTTTACTGATATAGGCTTTTTTCTTAAAGGAGTTGATAAATACCAGTATGATCGGATACACATACAGCAGACTGAGCACTGCAAAAATGATTGTTAATAATGTACCATGTTTTACTTTTTTGTTCATTACTGCTGCACCTCCTTTGATGTTGTCATTTTATTCTGGATCAATGCAATCACACCTACAATAATGAAGAAGACAACTGCTTTTGCCTGTCCTACGCCTTCCCAACCGGTTCTTCCATAGAATGTATTATAGATGTTCAGGGCAAGCATTTCTGACATCTTGTCCGGTCCACCGTTTGTCAATGCAAGGTTCTGGTCGAAAAGTTTAAATCCGTTTGTGAGTGTCAGGAAAGTACAGATGGTGATGGATGGCATAACCATCGGAATTGTAACATATCTTAAAAGCTGTACTTTATTCGCTCCATCAATCTGTGCTGCCTCGATCAGTTCTCCAGGAATATTCTGGATGCCTGAGATATAGATGATCATCATGTATCCAACCTGCTGCCAGAGCATCAGGATAACTAATCCCCAGAAGCCGTATTTTGAAGAATATGTAAGTGTTTTCTGGAAATGTGCCAGAATACCGTTTAATAACAGCTGCCATACATATCCAAGTACGATACCGCCGATCAGGTTTGGCATAAAGAATACAGTACGGAAAATATTCGTTCCTTTAATCTTCTTTGTCAAAAGCATTGCTACCGCAAATGCAAAAATGTTGATCAGTAATACTGTTACAATTGTAAATAATGCAGTAAACCAGAGAGAGTGAAGAAAATCCCCATCTCCCAGTATCTTTGCATAGTTGCCAAGTCCAATAAATCTGGCGTCTGTTACCGTTGTGAATTTGCAGAACGAAAGATATACACCTAACACGAATGGTGCAAGGAAACCTATCGTAAATGCAATCAGCGTCGGCAATACAAATACCGGAAAATATCTTTTTATTGCTTTTTGCATGTTCCTCTCCTCCTGTCTCTCTTTCTATAAAAAAGCCTGTCTGCACCTTTGCTTTTTACATTTCTAATCACATAATTTCAGCCTGCCCCCGGTATTCTCGTTGGCAGGCTGCATGATATTTTCACTATTTCACAGCCTTTTTATCTGCCGGTCCTGTGAAAAGTCTTTTTTATTCATTTGCTGCTGCGTATTCTTCTGCCCAGCCATCAACAAATGCTGTCTTCACATCATCCCATGTGCCTGTGCCCTGTGCATATTTCAGAAGAGCTCCACCCACATTGTTCTTCCAGTTCTCAGATGGCATTGTTGTAAAGTTCCAGCTTACTGGTGTCTTTCCAACCTTTGTGTACTCGGCATTTGCTTTTACAAGCGGGTTGTCCGGAAGGTAATCTGAGAAAGTTGTAAACGGTGTTACGAATCCCATCTCATTTGCCAGCATGTCACGACCTTCGTCACTCTCAACTACCCATTTCATGAAATCAAGTGTTGCCTGAATATCTTCTTCAGAAGCATTTTTATTTACACACCAATAGTTCTCTGATCCTGTACAAAGTCCCTGGTTCTCTTCTCCGTCAACTCCGATGTAGATTGGAAGCATTCCCATATCTTCATCTGCTACTTCGTTATCTTTGATATCATTGTAAGCCCATGTACCATTCTGATAGAATACTGCTTCACCAAGTGAGAATTCGCTTGCTGCGTCATCTCCTGTCTTAGAAGAGATCATAGATGGCTCACATGTAGAGTTGTTCAGATACAGATCCCAGATCTGTTTGTAGTTGTCAAGGTATGTTCCCTTGATAGCATCTGTAGTATCAATTCCGTCTGCCTTGTACTCATAGTAGATTGGAAGGTTTGCAAGGTGTGTCTTGAATCTCCAGTCAGAAGAAGAATCCATTCCTGCTGAAGTGAAAGCTCCTTCTACTCCAAGATCATCTTTATGCGCCTGAATCTCTTCTGCAGCTGTCTTAAGTGCCTGGAAGTTATTCAGCTCATCGATGGATTTGATGCTTGCATCCGGCAGTTCGAAGTATTTGTTCAGAAGTGCCTTGTTGTAGATCAGACCATAAGTCTCAATAACATAAGCGATTCCGTCTACTGCATCACCATCTTTTAATACATAGTCATCAGACTCAACGTCTTTGTAAACGTCACTTCCTGAAAGGTCATAGCAATAATCTTTCCATGTAGCAAGTCCAACCGGGCCGTTTACCTGGAACAATGTCGGTGCCTCGTCTTTTGCCATCTCTGATTTCAGCTGTGACTCATATGTTCCTGATGCAGCTGTCTGTACATCAACCTGAACACCAGTTTCATCTGTGTACTCTTTAGCAAGTTCTACCCACTGGTCAGCCTGCTCCGGTTTGAAGTTCAGATAATAAACTTTTCCGGATGACTTATCTCCTTTTGCTGTTTCATCTCCGCCTGATGTGCTTCCACATCCTGCAAGCATTCCGCCTGCCATTGAAGCTGCAAGTACAAGTGCAAGAATCTTTTTCTTCTTCATAATTGAATCCTCCTTTTATGTTTACTTGTCTTTGTTTTTCTTGATGATGTTATTATAAGAAAAAGTTCCAAAATAAGATATAATAAAATTCCAAGAAACATAACACTATTTCAAGATTATTGTAATTTTTAAAGATTTTGTGTATGATACAAGAGTTCATAAAGAGTCAAAATCAGAAAGGATGTGTCTGTTTTTTATGCTATCAGACGCGACAGGATAGAAAAAGATGGATCGTACGATCAACTATCAGATAACAGAAGAGGCAGATGGCCTGCGCATCGAACAGTTCCTGCGCCACCAGGGCTACTCCTATCAGAACATCACCCAGTTAAAAAAAATGCCGGAAAGCATTTTAAGGAATGGAGTCTGGGAGTATATGCGTTCACCACTTGCTACCGGAGATCTTCTCACAGTATATATTCAGGAAAATGAAAGTTCACCGAATATCCCTCCTGTCGAACTGCCACTTAGCATTATATATGAAGATGAAGATATCCTTGTTGTCAACAAACCTGCCGGAATGCCGATCCACCCGTCACTGAATAATTATGAAAATTCTCTTGCAAATGGATTGATGTGGTACTACACGCAGCAAGGAAAGCCATTTATCTTCCGCTGCACAAACCGTCTTGACCGGGATACTTCCGGACTGACTGTCATTGCCAAACACTTGATCAGTTCCAGTATTCTCTCCTCCATGGGGCTCGTCATGAGATTAAGCGTGAATATCTTGCGATCGTCCGCGGCAGTGTAACACCTCCATCCGGCACGATTGATGCTCCACTTGCCCGCACCGGCAGTTCCATGATTGAGCGAAAAGTAGACTTCGAGCATGGAGAGCGTGCAGTCACACATTATAAAGTTGTAGAAGAAAAAAACGGGCACAGCTTGTCTCTCTTATCTTAGAGACCGGCCGCACCCATCAGATCCGTGTCCATATGCAATATTTAGGTTTTCCTCTTGTCGGTGATTATCTATATAATCCCGATATGGAATATATCCACCGTCAGGCATTACATTCCTGGAAACTCTCCTTTATTCATCCGATCACAAGGGAGCCGATGGAATTTACAGCAGAACTGCCTGATGATATGAAAAAGATTCTTCTATAGTAATTCCTTGCGTAAAGAAAGTCCCTCACAATCGAGGGACTCTTCTTATACACTAAGCTTCTTATCTGCCATCCATCCGCTAAGTAAAAATACTATTACACAGATTATAATGTAGTAAGCAGGATATCCGACACCAAAGAACGAATCTCCTTCGACCTCTACATTCGGAAGTACATTGCTGATCAGATTATAAATCTTTTCTATTATAAATGTAATTCCAAAGAAAGCTACGATTGAGATTCCTCCTGCATATTTTGAGTTTCTCAAAATCGTTCTAGAACCAATCACTGCAAGATATCCAACCATCACAACCTCTATCCATCCGACAAAGATGCAGAAAAGATTCCAGATAATCTGTGCAATCAGCTGCCCTTCGCCTGACAATTGTATAAAACTATCTCTTATGATCGCAAATACATTTCCAAGTTCTCCGACATACTGAAGCATCCCTACAAAACAAAGCAGTCCGGCAATCACATAAAGTGCAAACACGAAAAACATCTGTACAATCGCTACAACAAATTTTGCTCCAAGAATTTCCCATACGGATTTCGGAGTCATCCAGATCATATAGCTTTGCTTTGTTTTCAAATCTCTGTTTAAAATCAGTATACTCTCAATTCCCATATAGAACAACTACAAAAAACGATCCGACTAATAAAAGCGTTGCACTGATTCCCATCAATGCATCCTTTTCAACCAGCACGCCTCCAAGAAATGTAAGCACACAGACAGCTAAAGCTACCATAACAATCATTCTCGAAGTCCGCTGTTTCTTCCATTCATATTTCATTAATTTTCCCATCGATACTCCCTCCTTACATCTTCTGCAGATAAAGCTCTGCAAGTGAATTTCCCGTTGTCATTCTCTCTGTTTCAACATTCACGACATCCACAAGCTGTCCATCTTTTATAAAAATCGCATCCTCAATAAAGCTTTCTACCTCTTCAATCAGATGAGTAGAGATCACCATTGTACGATTCTCATCTGCTTCTTCCAGGATCAAAGCAATGATCTCTTCTCTCGCTTTATAGTCCACACCGTTCAAAGGCTCATCTAACAAGAGAAGATCTGCTTTTCTCGCCAATGTCGCTGCCGCTTTCAGCTTGGCATTCATTCCGCTTGACATTGCAGATGCTTTCATCTCTTCATTCAAGCCCAGACGTTCAATTGTTTTTCTAAACTGCTCTCTGTCAAAATCCTCAAAGAAATCTGCATAATATGCTTCCACGTCTTTTACTTTCATATAGCTATAGAAAAATGGTTCCGTAGACATATATGCAATGGAAGCTTTGTCATAATAACTGAGTGGATGTCCCTCAAATAAGATTTCTCCTTCTGTCGGCTTTGTCAGTCCTGCTGCCATCTTCATAAGCGTTGTCTTACCGCTTCCGTTTTCTCCAAGAAGACCATAAATCGTGCCCTTTTTCAAGTTCAGCGTAAGTTCTTTAACTGCTTCTTTATTCCCAAACTTCTTCGTGATACTTCTATACTCTAACATCATTTCTACTCCTCCTCGTAATCGGCAATCTGCTCGATAATCTCGCCTTTCTGAAATCCGAGATCACGCATCTCATGTACAAAATTCTTCAACAACTCTTCCGCCATCTCTTTCTTCACATTATCAAACATATGCTCCTCCTCCGACACAAATGTACCGATTCCTCGCTTCGTGTAACAATATCCTGCCAACTCCATCTCCCGGTAGATTCTCGCCGCTGTATTCTGATTCACCTTATAAAGAACTGCAAGTTCTCTGTTCGACGGCATCTTCTCACCCGGTTTCAACTCGCCCTTTACCATCTTTTTCTTAAGCTCGTTGATCACTTGAAGATAGATTGGACTTCCTGAATTATATTCCATGTGATCCCTCCATTTATCTTCTTTGTAATCACTGTATCAGTGCTATATTTAGATAGTACACTAGTTTTTTAGTTTTGTCAATGGAAATATAGACATTTTTATCTTTATGTGTTAATATAAATACACTTTCATTATATTTAACCAGGCAACTGAGAGGCGTTCTCACCTGCTTCTAGTCTTGTGGAAGGGGTGGTCATTATGAGTACATATGAAGAATTGATGGTTATTCTGACGACAGCCAGTTTGATTGTTTTGATTTTGAATTATACACATAAAAAATAGACGTCCTTGCTTGGCGGCAAACGTCTATTTTTTAATACTTTGCTACTGAAGCAGATGGGATAGAGCCATCAACTCAGTTGTCTTGTTAAGCATATTGTAAGTCACTTTTTCACTTCTGTCAAGCATCATTCCCAAAGTTTACTCAATCTGCCAGTCAATCGGCTCAATCCCATTCTTCTCCAGAAATGCATTTGTCTGACTGAATGGCTTGCTTCCAAAGAAACCTCTGTAAGCAGCCAGCGGGCTTGGATGCGGTGCTTCCAGGATAAGATGCTTTGGATTCGTAAGCATTCTCTTCTTCCTTTGCGCAGGAGCTCCCCACAGAATAAAGACAATCGGTCTGTCCTGACTGTTCAGAGCCAGAATTGCTGCATCTGTGAATTCTTCCCATCCAATTCCTCTGTGAGAGTTCGCCTGATGCGCGCGCACAGTCAACACCGTGTTTAGCATTAATACTCCCTGCTCGGCCCATTTTGTCAAACATCCATGACTTGGAATCGTACATCCAAGATCATCATGAAGTTCTTTATAAATGTTCACAAGTGACGGTGGAATATCCACACCTTTCTGCACGGAAAAGCTTAATCCATGTGCCTGACCGTTATTATGATAAGGATCCTGTCCAAGGATCACAACCTTCACATTCTTCAGTGGAGTCAGATGAAATGCATTGAAAATATCCTGTGCCGGTGGAAAGATCAGTTTTGTCCTGTATTCTTCGTTTACCGTCTCAAATAATTTCCTATAATAAGGTTTAGAAAACTCTCCTTTCAACGCCTCATACCAGTCTCCGTTCAAACCACTCATTTTTATTTCCCTCTTCTTTCTGCTTCAACCATTCTCTACAGTCTGACAGAAATTCCTTCGTTTCTTAAATACTCTTTTACTTCTTTGATTTCCAGCTCTTTATAATGGAATAAAGATGCTGCCAATGCTGCATCTGCACCGCCCTCTGTCAGTGCCTCTTTAAAATGTTCCAACGTTCCGGCTCCACCGGATGCGATCACCGGAATGGATACACTATCTGCAATTGCCCGTGTCAGTTCCAGATCATATCCGGCCTTCGTTCCGTCACCGTCCATACTCGTCAGAAGAATCTCACCTGCGCCAAGGGCCTCTACTTTCTTCGCCCACTCAATCGCATCGATTCCGACATCCAGACGTCCACCGTTCTTATAAATATTCCATCCTGTTCCGTCTGCTCTTTTCTTCGCGTCAATCGCCACTACTACACACTGGCTTCCAAACTTCTCTGCCGCTTCACGGATCAGCTCCGGTCTGTTGATTGCAGAAGATTGATTGAAATCTTATCCGCACCTTCTCTTAACAATGCACGGAAATCATCAACTGTCCGGATTCCTCCGCCGACAGTAAACGGAATAAACACACATTCCGCAACCTTTCGTACCATATCAACAACTGTTCCTCTATCATCTGAAGAAGCTGTGATATCCAGAAATACAAGTTCATCAGCTCCTGCCTTATCATATGCCTTTGCAATCTCCACCGGGTCTCCGGCATCCTGAAGATCAACAAAATTCACACCTTTTACAACACGTCCGGCATTCACATCCAAACATGGGATAATTCTTTTTGTAAACATTCCGCACAACCTCCTACAGTTCTACAAAGTTTTTCAGAATCTTCAGTCCTACATCACTGCTCTTCTCCGGATGGAACTGGCATGCGAAAATATTGTCCTTCTCAACAGACGCATGGATATGTGTTGTATACTCTGTTGATGCCTTGACAATCTGTTCCTCTTCTGCTTTCAGATAATAAGAATGTACAAAATATACATAAGAATTCTCAGCGATTCCCTTAAAAAGTCTTCCATCATTCTCTAAATGAAGGGAATTCCATCCCATATGGGGAATCTTATATCCTTCTTTATCAGGTATCCTTAAGATCTCACCCTTTAGAATTCCAAGTCCTTCTACACCCGGAGCCTCATCGCTGTGCTCAAATAAAAGCTGCAATCCAAGGCAAATTCCAAGAAATGGTGTTCCCTTTTCTGTAACCTCGCGGATTACTTCATCGAGTCCTGACTGTTTTAATTTCTCCATAGCATCTCCAAATGCACCGACCCCCGGAAGAATCACTTTATCTGCATGAAGGATCTCATCTCTGTCCGCTGTAACTGTGACATCCTGTCCAAGTGCAAGCAATGCTTTCTCAACACTGCGGATATTACCGGCATCATAATCGATTATTGCTATCATTTTGCCTACCTCTTATCTGTAATCTATTATCTAGTATCTATTTTCTATACTTTACCACACTTTGCGTCGAGTTCAAACCAAAATTCGACACCATTGTCATAATTTTTCACACCATAGCCCTGATGGAAAGATTCCATGATTGCCTTAACGATTGAAAGTCCAATCCCGTTTCCACCATATTCACGTGTATGTGCTTTATCCACTTTATAAAATTTATCCCACAGTTTCGGTATATCCTCTTCTGGAATCGGTTTTCCACTATTGAATACAGAAACACGTACCTTTCCTTCAGTCCGAATAATTTTCACTTCGATTCTCTTCTCATTTTCAGCATGATGGATCGCATTTGTCAGGTAATTACGCACAACCTGCTCTGTCTTAAATTCATCCGCCCATACATACGCTGATTCGCCTGCAATAAAATCTATATTTGCTTCAGCCTGTTGGATCAGAATATCACAGCTTGCAATTACGCCCTTTACAAGCTTTACAATATCAAATCGTTCAAACTCCACTTCATCCGAACCAAATTCAAGCTGATTCAATATCAGCAGATTCTTCACCATCCGATTCATTTTTCCTGCCTCGTCAATAATGACATTACAATAAAATTCTGTACTCTCCGGATCGTCATTAATTCCTTCCTTCAGTCCTTCTGCATACCCTTGAATCAATGCAATCGGTGTTTTTAACTCATGAGAAACATTTCCCAGGAATTCATTTCTCATGTCTTCCAGTTTTTCTTTTTGTTCAATATCATGCTGCAGCTGATTGTTTGCTGTTTTCAATTCAGAAATAGTCTTCTCCAACTGTTCTGACATTTTATTAAAGTTTTCACCAAGAACGCCAATCTCATTTTTTCCACCGCTTGTATATTTCGCATCAAAATTCAGATTGGCCATATCTTCGGACAGCCGCGCCAGTTCCAACACCGGTTTCGTAATTTTACGGGAAAAAATCCACACCAAAATACCACCGAAAAACAAACCGAAAATTCCAAGATAGATCAAAAACTGATTGGCAAGATTTGCGCTTTCGCGTATACTGTCCAGAGGACTTCGCATCGTAACAAACACATTGTCACTCAAATATCCCCACATTTCTAAATAGTCTATGCCGCTTTGCGGATCCTTTATTTTTCGTACCACATAATCATTTGTGTGCTTCAAGATTCTTTCCTGATCATCGTCCTTCAAAAAGAAAATACGGAGCATCTGTTTGTACAGGAAACCTTCTTCCTTTACATTTGTAAATACAACTTTTCCATCGTCAGAAATATCCATCGCGCAGACATCAATATTTGTTTTTTCAAGTTCCGCACAAGTTTCTTTTGCACAGCCTCATTTCCAAGATTTCCATTGTTCACTGCTTCACTCATTGCCTCATACATCTCAATCAGATCTTTCTGCTTATGAGACATATAATATCGTCCAAGGAACCCTGTATTAACAATAAAAACTGTCATCAGAATAAAAACAAGAAGACCAATAAAAATAGCTGTCATCTGTCCGCTCAACGTATATTTCCGTTCTTTTTTTGCTTTCTTCATCTGATTTATTTCTCCGCGCTCTGAACTTCGAACTTATATCCCATGCCCCAGATTGTTTTGATATATTCGCCCTTATCTCCTAATTTACTTCTCAGTTTCTTCACATGTGTGTCAATTGTTCTTGCATCACCAAAATAATCATAATTCCATACATTATTCAATATTTTCTCTCTGGAAAGCGCAATTCCCTGATTTTCTATAAAATAGGTCAACAATTCGAATTCTTTATAACTAAGTTCGACCGGTGTTCCGTCAATCTTCACGATATGTGCTGACTTGTCAACGGTAATACCGCCTGCCTCCAGCGAATCATTGCCGACCGTTCCAAAAGTCTGCGAAGGATTGCATTCACTCTTGCCACAAGAATCTTTGGACTGAATGGCTTGGAGATGTATTCATCTACACCAAGTTCAAATCCCTGCAACTCATCTCGCTCCTCAGAACGCGCTGTCAACATAATGATCGGCACTTTAGAAGTCTCTCGAACCTCACGGCACACCTGCCAGCCATCCATTTTCGGCATCATTACATCTAAAATGATCAGGCAATCTCTTTATCTTCGTAAAAAAGATCCATTGCTTCCATTCCATCTCCGGCTTCTAATACTGTATACCCTTCTCTTGTAAGGAAATCCTTCACAAGTTTTCTCATTCTGCTCTCGTCATCCACAACTAATATTTTTGCTCTTTCCATCTTCTTTTCTCCTAACTTATATTTGGGTGTACCACATCACTTCTACATTTAATTACCTTTTAATATACCAAATAGTTTTGTCAATATTGTGAACAACAAAACGGTCAATCTATAAATGTGTATCAAAACTTCATTTACAGACTGACCGTCTCTTCTTTTAATGTACCATATTTTGTTTTCGTCAATTCTTTTCGGTCTGATTATTCAAACTCATAGTTAGAAAAATCATTCAATTTGCCTCTTCTTCATCCGTCCTTCACAACTACACGCATGGCAGTCCAGCTTAATAGACATTAATCCCATAAGGATTTACCATCGATGATATAATTTCTGTTTGCCATATCAGTTACATCAACGTCTGATTTTAATTTCTGACAAGTGTTGCAAAAATGTCATGATCTGCCCGGCTGACATAAACTTCACTTTCTTTTCTACCATGTTTTTTACCTCCATCTGTCTATCAAATACAAGTAATAATAAAAGTCAACACAGAAATCTGCACAATGCCTGAATGCAGATTTCTGTAATTTCAAACATACTTGACCAGTATATACCACTTATTCCGGAGGTGCAAGTGAATTTTTGATTTTTTTCGACATATTGTCTACCTTTTTTTGTTATAAAGTTCTCACCCGGAGAATCTTGACAGCCACTACTGTCACTTCTATAATAATTGATGGCTTATTATTACTGCTTTCTTCCGGAAAGCAGTAATTCAATCATGGCAGTAGGTACTACACACAAAAATGAGGTGATATCTATGAAACACAAATTTCAAATTTCTGAATCTATCCGGCTTGGAGCAATCCTTGCACTTTCCGGTGGATTCATGGATGCTTACTCTTATATGGAGCGTGGAGAAGTATTTGCCAATGCACAGACTGGAAACATGCTTCTCTTTGGAGTACATCTCTCTCAGGGAGACTTCCAGAACACACTGAAATACCTTTTCCCTGTACTCGCCTTTGCACTTGGAATCGCTCTTGCTGAAGTTGTCCGGGCTAAGGCTGGAAATCTGCTTCACTGGAGACAGATTTCTGTTCTGGCAGAAGCACTGATCCTGATTGCAGTCAGTTTCTTCCCAACAGCATTGAATCTTCCGGCTAATGCACTGACTTCTTTCGCCTGTGGAATCCAGGTCGAAAGTTTTCGTAAGATTCACGGCAAAGGAATTGCTACTACAATGTGCATCGGTAATCTGCGCAGTGGGACAGAGAACCTACACCACTATTTCCATACAAAAGAACGACATTTTCTAGATACGAGCCTTTTGTATTACGGAATCATCGCCTGCTTTATTGTCGGCGCAGTAATCGGCAATGCAGCAGTCCAGCTGTTCCGGACAAAGGCAATTCTTGGCTGTTCTTTCTTATTATTAATTTCATTCTTTATGATGTTTATTGATTGGGAAAAGAAAGAAAAGGAGCTTGCACTTTAATGTGTGGCTTCTTTTTTCATACCGGTTTTCTCAGATAGAAAAAATCCCGAAAGTGCAATGTTGATCAGCACTTCCGGGAAATAAATTTACTGCGGATGACAGGACTTGAACCTGCACGTCGTAAACACCAGAACCTAAATCTGGCGCGTCTGCCAATTCCGCCACATCCGCATATTTCTTATTCAATTATTGATTAAGAAAAAATAGAACAAGCAATTTGCTTGTTCCAGTGAGCGTGCGGGGATTCGAACCCCGGACAACTTGATTAAAAGTCAAGTGCTCTACCACCTGAGCTACACGCCCTTATTCATTTTTATTTCTTTCCTGCTAGCAGGATAACTGGGCTAGCTGGATTCGAACCAGCGAATGCAGGAGTCAAAGTCCTGTGCCTTACCGCTTGGCGATAGCCATCGAAGACTTCATATCTGACACTGCACGGCCAGTTGGAATATTTAAAGAAAAAGGTGGATAGCCGGACTCGAACCGGCGATATCCAGAACCACAATCTGGCGCGCTAACCAACTGCACCATACCCACCACAAAACGAGCCTGGGGGGATTCGAACCCTCGACCTACGGCTTAGAAGGCCGTTGCTCTATCCAGCTGAGCTACAGACTCATTTCTCTCTTAATGAGAACCTCTCGTTTTCAAACGAGAAGCGGG
>ENA-OQCX01000893-OQCX01000893.1-human-gut-metagenome-genome-assembly--contig:-NODE-893-length-14814-cov-2.823585_pt1 | contig 14814 bp, 13 predicted proteins | sample MGYA00242762_ERZ504587 | MGnify/ENA primary metagenome ERZ504587 (study PRJEB26092, sample SAMD00036337) | human gut metagenome | host: Homo sapiens | study: EMG produced TPA metagenomics assembly of...
CGATAGTAAGAAGATAAAGCACCATTAACACGGTTACGCAGATACAAAGCTGCTGTAGAAAGATTCAAACCATGTAAAGCCAGTTTTTCACGATCAAAATCCACCTGATATTCCGGCTGATAATCCTGACGGCTGATATTCACCTCAGACACACCGTTCACTTTCAATAAAGCTTCTTTCAATTCAGCGGCTGCCTTATCTGTTTCTGTAAAATCATATCCATAGATTTCAAAATCGGCAGTGGCCTGTCCACCCATGCCTCCACTGCTACCACCCAGGATAACCTGGGCTTTATCCAGTTCGGGATAGGCTTTCAGATCCTCACGCATACCATCGCAGACTTCTGCCAACGTAACAGAACGCTGATCGGGATTATAAAGGTTGATATTGAATGAAATGATATGGCTACCATTATCCTGAATAGAAGCCCAAGTATTATCCGCATCAGCCTGTCCCACAGTATAGTTACAGATACGCATCACCCCTTCATATTTCTTCAGCCACCTTTCGGTCAGCTCCTGGGCCAATGCTGGGCACGCTCTACGCGAGCTCCGATAGGCAATTGTAATTGAACAGAAATACGACTGTTGTCTTGTGACGGAAAAAACTCTGTACCAATTCCTTTCGCACAAATCAGGCTCAGCAGAAAGAACCCGAAACAACCGGCAATAATGGTCTTGCGGTGACGGACAGCCCAGTTCAAACGTTTCTGATACCAGTTATCCAATCCATCCAACGCACGTTCTATCGGTTTGTAGAATGTGACAAACCACTTACTTTGTTTTTTTTGCAAGCGAAGCATCTGCGCACACATCATCGGAGTAAATGACAGAGCCGAGATAGTAGAAATAGTCATAATGACACACATCATCCAGCCCAACTGACGGAACAAAACTCCCGACATACCACTGACCATCGTCAACGGGAAGAATACCGCAATCATGGTCAATGTGGATGCGATAACAGAAATTGCCACCTCATTTGTTCCATGGATAGCCGCCTGTTTCGGCTCGGAGCCACGCTCGATATGGGTCGTTACGTTTTCCAAAACAACAATAGCGTCATCCACCACATTACCAATCGCAATAGAAAGGCACGACAAAGAAATAATATTCAGAGATCCCCCATCCGTAATAGCCAAATAAATAAAGGAGGCAATCAATGACATGGGGATAGTGATACAGATAATCACCGTAGCACGCCAAACGACCTAAGAAAACAAATACCACCAAGACCACAAACAGAATGGCATACATAATAGTTTCCGTCAAACTGTCGATGGTATTCAAAATATTATCCGAAGTGTTCACAATAACCCCCAGTTTCACATCACTGGGCAGTGACTTCTGTAACTTAGGCAACTGATCCATTACTTTCCGGGAAATGTTCACTGAGTTTGCTCCCGATTGTTTCTGTACAACAATCATGGCTCCCTGCACCCCGTTATTATAGGTTTCCTGAGCACGTTCTTCTACAGAATCGACTACCGTTGCCACGTCACGCAAATACACCGAAGCACCATTGCGTATACCCACTACGATATTCTCCATTTCTTTCGGGTCCTTGAATTCTCCTTCCACACGCAAGGAATAGGTATTACTGCCCACATCGAAAGTTCCACCCGGAGTATTCTTATTTTCAGCCCCGACAATGGAACTGATGGTCTCAATCGTCAGATCATATGCTTCCAGTTTGTTGGGATCACAATAAATATTCACCTCACGCTTCGGCGCACCGGCAATGGACACCGTTCCCACACCGGGAACACGAGCCAAAGGATTTACTACATTATCATCCAATATCTTATACAAAGCCGGCTGACTTTCTTCTGCCTGAACGGACAACAGCAGGATAGGAATCATATCCGTACTGAACTTAAAGATAATCGGAGTATTGACTTCATCGGGAAGCTCCGAACTCACCATATCCAATTTATCACGCACATCATTAGTCAACACATCAATATCATAGCCATATTCGAATTCCAAAGTGATAACTGATATATTTTCTGAAGACTTGGATGTAATATGTTTCAAATTACTAACCGAGTTCAACGTATTTTCCAACGGACGGGTTACGTTGTTCTCTATATCGGAAGCACTGGCACCCTGATAAGATGTCATAACCATAATGGTATTGGTATCAATATCGGGATACAAGTCTACCGGAAGTTTCGACAATGAGAACAGACCAAAGATCGCTACGGCCAAAAAGCATAACGAGGTCATAATCGGTTTTTTAACCGCTCCTTCGTATAAACTCATGTTTGTTAAATTAAAAATTAAGAACTAAAAAATCATATATAGGTAAATAAATATGGAGTATTATCAACTAATTCTCAATTTTTAATTTACTGCCACTTCCACACCATCGGCCAAACGGGTCTGACCGGCAACCACCACCTGCGAATTATCCTCCACCCCGGAAATCAATTCATATTCGGTTCCCATCCGACGTCCCAATTCTACTTTATTATAGGAAACCTTACCGTCTTTGTAGACATATACATAACGGTCGCCCGAACCGGCACGTTTCACAATAGCCTGATCAGGAACCACCACATGCCGCAATGTACCAAAGCTCACAGTCACACGGCCAAACATTCCCGGACGTATACGCTGACGGGTATTAGCCAATTTTACCTCTACAGGAAAAGTATGAGTAGCAGCATCAATAGTAGGATACACCAAACTAACTTTCCCTTCGAACTCCTCATCACCATACACATCAAATTTCACCTTTACGATCATACCTTTAGTCACTTTCGGGAAATAAGGTTCGGATACATTGATCAACAGTTTAACCGGAGTGATCTGTTCAATGACCAACACAGGAGTGGAAGCGGAAGAATATAAATCACCGTTATCAAAATTACGTGCTGTAACCACTCCATGAATAGGGCTTAACAACTGCGTATTCTCCAACAAATTATTATAGGAAGTACGACGTACATCTAAAGCTGTTTTTGCTGCATCCCATTCAGATTTGGAAGCTCCACCCACTTTGTACAGTTCATCCATACGTCTGAATTCCGTTTCTTCATTTTCTAATTGCAATTTCATTTGTTTCAGATTTGCCGCATCCATCTGTACTAATTTCTGTCCTTTGGATACATGGTCTCCCACTTCAACAAAAATACGGTCTATACGCCCGGGAGAGGTCGGAGCTATATTATTTTTCGCTTCCGCTTCAACAGTGGCAGTATATTCCTCTATCTGATCTACATCGCGGGAAGTTACGGAAGCAAGCCGGACTACCGGTTTGTCCTCCATAGCGGTATCAGCATCTTCCTTACTCTCCGTTCCACCTGAACATGCCCCCAGCATAGTTACCACCAGCCAAGCTGCGAATTGAAAATATTTTCTCATACTGTTATCTTTATGTTAATGTGTTATTGTTCCGTTACTTCATCAATGCCTAAGACTAAATCCAAATCAGCTTTAGCTACCAGATAGTCATAGATGGACTGGTTATAAGTCAGTTGGGCCTCTGTTAAAGCCACTTCCGAACTATTCAATTCCAAGATAGTTCCTTTTCCAACTTCATATCTTTTTTCGGCAATAGTACGCCCTTTCTCCGCCTGAAAGACAGCTTCTTTATTACTTACCACCTGTTCCGTACTAGCGGCCATATTATCCAAATAACCGGTAGCTTGCATAGTGAGTTGCCGCTCTGTATTGATACGGTTCTCTTCCAGTTGTTTCATCTGGATACGGGTCTGTTTCAATTGAGTAAAATTACTTCCTTTGAACAAAGGAATGCTTAGATTCAGGCCGATAGTAGAATAGGGCCTCCAATCGTATTCCTTGAACTTGAAATTATCATTCATTGAAGTATACATATATTGGAAACTGGCAGAAAGGGTCGGCATAAGTTGGTATACTGCAACTTCAGCGTCTGCTTTAATTGCAATGCATTCAGTTCCAATTGCTTCAACGTACTGTTATTTGTCAAATTGTCTGGACGAGGCATTGCCTGACGAGTAAACATAGACATTTCATAATCCTTCAGATTGCCTTCAACCGCTACCTTTACATCAGACTCCATTCCCATCAAGACCTTCAATTGCAAATTTGCCAAATTCACTCCGTTACGGGCAGACACCACGGTAGGTTTCAAGCTGCGCATCTGCACATCCGCACTAATCTTATCATATTCACTGACAGTCCCCTGTTCATATTTAGCTTTCACCACATTATAATTATCTTCACTCTGCTTATAACTTTTAAGCAGCACTTCATAACTGTCCTGTGCCAAAAGCAACTGAAAAAATGCCTTGGTCACTTGATTTACCATATCCAGACGTGAAGCACGTGATTTCTCTACCGCCAGGTTCACATCTGTACTTGTCAAACTGATACTTTTGTAAAGAGCCGGAGCAAAGACAGGCAGACTAACAGACAGACCACCACTATAAGTATTATCTGTACCGACTTCAATCACCTCTCCCATCATGGCGAATGACTGCTTTTTTATGGCTCGTGAATAACTGCCCACCAAACTGGCTTCTGGGAAAAGACCGGCATAAGCTTCCCGGCGGGCTTCTTTCTTTAACAGGATTTCCTGACCGGCGACTTTAATGGTGGGATTGTCGCTCAATGCTATCCGGACTGCGTCCTGTAAGGTAATCCTCAATGTGTCTTGTGCTTGTGCACTTTGTATTGCTACATAAAGCAGCAAAAACAAGGTTAACGTAGGTTTGCAATAAAATTTCATTAACTATTATTCTTTATTTAGTGACTTATTTAATTTCTAACCATACTTATTATGTTCGTTTCCTTTTAAATTCAATAAAAAATTATCCACAATCTTCAACCCCTTTTCAGTGGAAATGCCACGCATATGCATAAATACAACTGTTTCATAAATTTCACCAAGCGAATAGGACTTGCATATTTCCGAATGCAACAACAAATCCATCTGCTCACATACCATAGCGCGTACAATATTATAATTTACATCATTTCTAAAAATGCCTTGTTCCACTCCTTTGCGATAAAATTCCATAGCCGAATCCAAATTCTCCTTCCGGCTTTCGTCAATGTAACGCATTACCTTGGGATATTTCTCAATATCCTCAAAGAATTTCCTGTTTGTATTCTGAAATTCCTGGGCACTTCTTTGAAAAAACTTCAAGAGGACTTCCAAAACATTTTCTGCTTTGGAAGCCACTTGAGTCATATATTCCTGCATCTCCTCCCGATGTAACTTCATGACATCAAGTAATAAATCCTCTTTGTCATGGAACAATTCATAAAGCGTACGTTTAGATATAGATAATCCGGCAGCAATATCATCCATTCTCACTGTTTTGACACCTTTCTGGGCAAATGATTTCGCTGCCGCCAAAACAATGTGTTCCTTCACTACCGTTTTATCCGTTCTTTTTTTCCTGACGCTATTCATTCTTAACATAAAGGGAGACAAAGATACATTTATTTTATAATACCTAACTTAGAACTTCTGACAAACTCTATCAGATGTACAATTTCAGGACTAGACGGAACCTGTTCTTCAATACGACGCAATGCATCCTCTGTAGATGTATTCACTTTATACAATATACGGAAAGCATGCGCTATATGTTTAATAACCGTTTCCGAAAAACCTTCATGTTGCAACACGGTGGTATTGATGCTGTAAAAAGCCGTAGGCTCATGGGCTGCCACACAATAAGGAGGAATATCCTTGGTAAAACGACACCCGCCCTGTACGGCGGCATAAGTCCCCAAACGAGTCTTTCCCTGCATCAGTACATTGGAAGTAAGAATAGCATAATCCTCGACTACACAACAACCTGACACCTGCGAACCGTTACCAATAATACAGTTATTACCGATGGTCACATCATGTGAGATACGTGCTCCCTGCATAATAAAGTTACCGCTTCCTACCACAGTTTCATCTCCGGCGAAAGTGGCACGAATAATTACCGCATTCTCACGGATGGTATTATTATTACCTATACGCGATGGTATCATCACCCGTATATTTAAAATCTTGCGGAGTAGCAGCAATTACAGCTCCGTTATAAATGGTATTTCCGTTACCGATGCGTGCGCCGCTCATAATGCTGGCGTTGGGCATAATTACATTATCATCACCTATCTCCACATTCTTATCAATGTAGGCAAACGGGTGAATAGTTACGTTTTTCCCGATTTTTGCAGACGGGTCTACATAAGCTAACGGACTAATCATATTCATATTATTTTTAAGGTTAATTATTCACGTCCACCGCCCAATGCGCTGTACAGATTGATAACAGCCTGCATACGCTGGAAAGTATCGGATACTTCGTTCAACTGGGCACTCAGCAATGACTGTTGTGCAGTAATGATTTCCAGATAAGTGGCCTTTCCCGCCTGAAACAAATCATTGTTCATCTCCACCGCTTTTTGCATTTCAGAAACCTGTGCCTGGTGCTCGCTCAACTTTTTGTCTGCCGTATCATACAGGAACAAAGCATCACTTACTTCCTTACCAGCTTCCAGAATAGTCTGCTGATAATTCATCTTGGCAATCTGTTCTTCCGCTTTCGATACTTTCAAGTTGGCAATCAATTTTCCACGCTGGAAAATGGGTTGCGTCAATGAGCCGATAGCATTCCAAAGCATAACGGCAGGATTAGAAATCACTGTACCATTGGAACCATTAGTCCATCCCAGAGTACCTGTAATATTAACACTGGGATAAAAAGCGGAACGCGCCTGATTGGTAGTATAATAAGCGTCGGCTAATGCCAATTCTGCCGCTTTTACATCGGGCCGGTTCTCAAGCAACTGTAAAGGAACTCCCACCGCCAAATCTGCCGGCATCACTTGTTCCTCCAATGTTCCACGGTCTATGTTCTGAGGAGCCTTTGCCAACAATACGGAGATAGAATTCTCAGTTTCACGCACCTGGCGTTTCAAGTCAGCCAATGAAGCCTCCGTCTGGTGATAAGCCCCTTTACTCTGTGCCACAGCAGCTTCGGTAGTCATACCGGCTTCCTTCATAGCTTCCATAGTGCGCACTGTTTCTTTCATTAACGCCACATTCTGTTCGGTCACACTGACTTGACGGTCTAGCATCAATAAAGAATAATAAGCATTGGCTATACCACCAATCAACTGTGAACGCACTGCCTGCTGATAGGCCTTACTTTGCAAATAAGAAGCTTTCTGGCCACGATGGGCATTCAGCAATTTGCCGAACAAATCAACTTCCCAGCTTGCAGAAGCAGGTAAAGTATAATTCTTTACAGGAGTACTTTTGTCCACACTAGTCAACGAACCTTGTGGAGCAAGGGCCAAAGAAGGGAGATAAGACAAACGAGCTGATGTCAATAACGCCTTGGCCTCCTTTACACGCAGGATAGCAGCCTGCATATCTACATTGTTTGCCAATCCCTCTTCAATCAGCATCTGCAATTTCGGATCACGGAAAATTTCCTTCCATGACAAGTTACCCATATTGGTTGTATCGTTAGCAGCCAATGTATCGTTGGCGGCAACCGGGTCACGATAGATGCCAGTGGCATCTATGACTCGGGACGATCGTATGATTTATAGATGTGGCAACCGCTTAATAAAAAACGTCGCGCAACATAATCCTATTATCTTTTTCATTGTTCTTCTGTTCATTTACGGGTGTATTGTTCAATTTCGGGTTCAACCTCTGTATTGTCCACACTTTCCCATTCAATCGGTTTGAATTTCTCTTGTAACCATTGGAATACCACAAACAATACGGGTACGATAAAGATCTGGAAGATCATACCAATCAACATACCACCAATAGCCGAAGCTCCCAAAGTACGGTTACCATGAGCACCAACTCCCATAGCCAACATCAACGGAATCAAACCTACAATCATGGCTAATGAGGTCATTAAGATCGGTCGCAAACGGGCTGCCGCACCCAAAACCGCAGCCCAGGAAATACTCATTCCCTGCTTACGGCGATCCAAAGCAAACTCTACAATCAGAATGGCATTCTTCGCCAACAATCCCATCAACATGATCAATGCAATCTGCATATAAATATCATTTGACATGGTTCCTAAAATCATCTTCAAAGCCGGAATATTTCCCAATGCTGCAAATCCGTTTACAAACAGGAAGCTACCCAACAGACCGAACGGTACTGAAAGCAATACGGACAACGGCAGAATGTAACTTTCATACTGTGCACTCAGCAACAAATAAACGAATACAAAACACAGAATGAAGATGATACCTGTGGAACTGCCACTGGTAGATGCTTCCTCACGGGCCATACCTCCCAACTCGTAACCGTAACCGGTAGGCAGACTCTCTTTCGCCACTTCCGCAATAGCCTGCAAAGCCTGGCCGGAAGTATAACCGCTGGCAGGAGCCACCATCACCTTGATAGCCGTATAAAGGTTGAAACGGCTGATAACGTCCGGTCCATATACCTTCTTGATAGAAACGAACTGGGAGATAGGAGCCATCTCATTGCCATTGCGAATCTTGATGCTGTTCAAAGATTCCAGATTCTTAGTTGCTTCGGGTTCCGCCTGAATCATAACACGATACATCTTACCGAAACGGTTGAAGTTAGAAGCATACAAACCACCGAAATATCCCTGCATGGTAGTTAGAATATCACTGGGGCTGATACCTGCCTTTTTACAAGCAGCAGCATCAATATCCAACATATATTGGGGGAAACTCGGATTGAAGGTAGTCTGGGCCGAATTAATTTCAGGGCGTGCCTTCAACGCATCCATATAGTCCAAAACTACATCATAAAAATGATTCAAGTCTCCACCGGTCTTATCCTGCATATTCAACTCGATATCACTGGATGCCGAATAACCCGGAATCATAGGAGGAGCAAAGAACAATACCTGCGCATCCTTGATGATCTTCTGCGCACGCATAAACAACGTACCTACCACAATATCCGAATTCTGCATCATGGAGCGTTCTTCCCAATCTTTCAGCTTAATAATGATAGAACCGTAAGAAGGTCCCTGACCACCAATAAAGCCGAAACCGGAAATCACCGTACGGGAATCTACAGCCGGTTCGGCAGCCACCAAGCTGTCTACACGGTTTAAGATTTCCATTGCACGTTCCTGTGAAGTACCGGGAGGCAGTGTCACCGCACCCATAATGGTACCGGTATCTTCATTGGGCACCATACCCGTCGGAGTAACCTTCATAAAGAATACCAACAAAATGATAGAAGCGGCAACCAGCCCGAATGACAACCATTTCTTATGGATAAAGAATACTACATGCTTCTTGTACTTCTTCAATATAGAATCATAAGCCGCATTAAAGGCTGTATGGAAACGTTCTACACGGGTCATCTTCTTTGCTCCATGTCCCTCATCATGCGGTTTCAAGAAAATTGCGCACAGTGCCGGTGACAAAGTCAATGCATTCAAAGCTGAAAAACCGATAGAGATCGCCATGGTGATACCAAACTGACGGTAGAATGTACCGGCAGTACCTCCCATGAAACTTACCGGAATAAACACAGACATCATGACTAACGTAATAGAAACGATAGCTCCACCAGTTCACTCATGCATCAATAGAAGCCTCACGGGAAGACTTGTATCCCTGATCCAACTTGGCATGAACCCCCTCGACGACGACAATGGCATCATCGACCACAATCGCAATGGCAAGCACCATCGCCGAAAGAGTCAGCAGGTTCACACTGAAGCCAATCAGTTTCAGTACAAAGAAAGTAGCCACCAACGCCACCGGAATGGCAATAGCCGGAATCAGCGTTGAACGCATATCCTGCAAGAAGATATATACCACAATAAACACCAAGATAAATGCCTCTATCAACGTCTTGATTACTTCATGGATAGAAGCGAACAAGAAGTCATTGGCATTTTGGGCGATATTGATATTCAACCTGTCGGCAGTGATTCCTGTGCCTTTGCAAGCACTTTCTCCAAATCGGAAATAGTTTCGGTAGCATTAGAACCTGCCATCTGATAGACGATACAAGATACAGCCTTGTGACCATTTACCATATTATTGAATGTATAAGCCAGACGACCTAATTCTATATCAGCCACATCTCCCAAACGAAGTACATTACCATCCGGCAAGGCCTTGATAACAATATCTTCAAATTCAGTCGTTTGCTGCAAACGTCCTTTATAACGGATCGTGTATTGGAAAGTCTGATTACCACGTTCACCGAACTGTCCCGGAGCCGCCTCAATATTCTGTTCGGCCAATGCTGCCGAAACATCAGTAGGAACCAGTTTGTACTGCGCCATCACATCCGGTTTCAACCAGATACGCATAGAATAATCCTGTCCCAACACATTAGCATCACCTACCCCCTTTACACGCTTGATTTCAGGAATCAAGTTAATATTAGCATAGTTTTCAATGAACTCAATATTATACGAGTCGGTTTCATCATACAATGAAAAGACCATCAACATGGAGTTCTGGCGTTTCTGAGTAGTCACACCCACCTTGGTTACTTCAGCAGGCAGCAATCCTTGTGCCATAGAAACACGGTTCTGCACATTAACAGCCGCCATATCCGGATCTGTTCCCTGATTAAAGTAAACGTTAATATCGGCAGCACCGTTATTGGATGCTGATGACTGGATATACATCATGTTCTCCACACCGTTTATCTGGTCTTCCAACGGCGCGATGACCGAATTCAATACAGCTGTGGAGTTCGCACCGGTATAGGTGGCACGTACCTGCACCGTAGGAGGTGCAATATCCGGATATTGCGTAACCGGCAATGTAGCAAGTCCGATGATACCCAGAATAACTATCAAGACGGAGATTACCGTTGATAGCACCGGACGGTTAATAAATCTATCTAGTTTCATTCTCTATATACCTTATTTATATAACGAAGTTAATCTGTTTATTTTATACTGATTATTTAAAGGCCGTGGCAATATTCCCTTCCTTCTGGTCTTTCAGGTGTTGTTGATATTTCGCCTCTTTCTGTTCCGGAGTAATCGGAGTAATTGTCTGTCCGTCCTTCAACGTCTGTACACCTTCAACTACAATTTTATCGCCGGGCTTCAAACCACTGGTAACAATATAATTCTTACCGTCACTCAAATTCGACACTTTGATCTCAGTATGCTTCAATGTATTATCCGACTGAAGCACATAAACAAACTTTTTATCCTGAATTTCCTGTGTAGCCGACTGAGGAATCAAAATAATATCCTCCATAGTATAAGGGAAAATTACATTAGCCATACCACCACTACGCAATACAAGCTGTTTGTTCGGGAAAACGGCACGCATACTTACCGAACCGGTAGTCTGGTCAATAACACCACTTACAGCGTCAATCTTACCTTCTTCAGTATACATTGTACCGTCAGCCAATTCCAATTTTACAGCCGGCATCTTCTCCAGTTGTTCTTTCAGTGTGTCACCGGCTCTTGTCAAACCCAACAACTGCTTTTCAGTCATAGAGAAATACACATACATTTCACCGATTTCACTCACGGTAGTCAACGGTTGTGTTACCGAAGGGCTCACCAAACTACCAATACGATACGGGAATGTACCCACCACTCCATCTGAAGGGCTGGTCACTGTACAGAAGCCCAAATTCTGACGAGCGCTGGTCAACTGAGCCTCAGCCTGTGCCAAACTGGCTTTTGCAGAAAGCAATTGGTCTACTGCGCTTTGATACTCAAAATCGCTGATAATTTTCTTATCATACAAATTTTTCTTCTGTTGTTCGTTCAAAGATAGCGTATTGACATTCGATTTTGCCATCTCTACAGCAGCTTTTGCCTGACGTTCGGCAGCCGCATACTGTGTAGGATCGATCTGAAAGAGCGCCTGGCCTTTCTTTACCGTTGCACCTTCGTCCACACAAAGCTTTACGATAAAGCCGGAAACCTGAGGACGCACCTCGATATCCTGAACACCTTTGATAGTTGCAGGATAAGAAGTAGACTGCTGGCTGGCTGTAGACTGTACAGCCACGACGGTAAATTCGTCATCACCCAACTTCATACCGCTCTGACCGCCTCCACAACTGCTTAAAACGGTCATTGCCGCCGTAAATATCGCGAGGCGGCTCCATGAAATACATTTCATACTATTTACTGTCATTTTCATAACTAATATTATTGAACTTTACTTATTTGTCGAATTAACAGATGTTTATAGAAAACTTTTTAAACCCAATTAGTTTTTACTGCCGCAAAATTAGTCATTTTTCCGGCATTTGTTCGCTTAGCCCATTAGCTTTAACTATAAATAACGTGCGCATATAGAAGGATATTAATTATGTAAAATATATTCAATCTGTTTCCAGATCTAAACAAGCAAACCATATTACAACTCATACATGATACGGACATGAATGAAACTATTTTTTCGCTATCTTTGTCCAGCAAAATACGAAAGAATGAAATCTGATTTTCACATTGGTCAAAATCAACACTTAAAAAATCATCAATTCGACATCATTTTACAGTATTTAGGCTTCAAATTATAATTTTATTTATATTTTTGCCACCAATTTAAAACGATATCTAATTATAAGGAAAAAGATTATGGTCAAGATTACCAAAGAAGCTGCTTTGCTATACCACTCGCAAGGCAAGCCCGGAAAAATTGAAGTTGTACCGACAAAACCGTACAGCACACAAACAGACCTGTCACTGGCTTACTCTCCCGGAGTAGCTGAGCCTTGTCTGGAAATAGAGAAAGACCCGCAAACTGCATACGACTATACTGCGAAAGGCAACTTAGTAGCCGTTATTTCCAATGGTACAGCCGTTCTAGGACTAGGCGACATAGGTGCATTGAGCGGAAAACCTGTCATGGAAGGTAAAGGATTACTTTTCAAAATCTATGCAGGTATTGATGTTTTTGACATTGAAGTGAATGAGAAAGACCCCGAAAAATTTATTCAGGCAGTAAAAGCCATCGCTCCCACTTTCGGAGGTATCAACCTGGAAGACATCAAGGCTCCCGAATGTTTCGAGATAGAAAACCGGCTGAAAGAAGAACTGGATATCCCAGTAATGCATGACGACCAACACGGTACAGCCATCATTTCATCCGCCGGCTTATTAAATGCATTGGAAGTTGCCGGAAAGAAAATTGAAAATGTAAGAATCGTAGTAAACGGTGCCGGAGCCTCCGCCACTTCCTGTACAAAACTGTATGTAGCATTAGGAGCACGGAAAGAAAACATTTTAATGCTAGACAGCAAAGGCGTGATAACCAGTGACCGTCCTAACTTGACAGAAAGTAAGAAATTTTTTGCTACTGACCGTCGCGATGTACATACACTGGAAGAAGCCATTAAAGGTGCAGACGTATTTTTAGGACTATCAAAAGGTAATGTGCTGACTCAGGATATGGTCCGCAGTATGGCAGATCATCCTATCGTATTCGCATTAGCCAATCCGACTCCGGAAATCTCTTACGAAGACGCCATGGATCCCGTCCCGATGTACTGATGTCTACCGGACGTTCAGACTATCCTAACCAGATCAATAATGTAATCGGTTTCCCTTATATTTTCCGCGGAGCTCTGGTACTCAGGCCAAAGCTATCAATGAAGAAATGAAGCTGGCTGCCGTGCATGCTATCGCCGATTTGGCAAAACAACCTGTTCCCGACGTAGTGAACGAAGCCTTATCATGTGAATAATTTTACTTTCGGTCCTGATTATTTCATTCCGAAACCGGTTGACCCTCGTTTGATTACCGAAGTTTCCATGGCTGTGGCAAAAGCAGCAATGGAATCAGGAGTGGCACGCAAAAACATCACCGACTGGGAAGCCTACAAGACCCGGCTGCGCGAATTGATGGGACAAGAAAGCAAATTGACCCGTCAACTTTACGAAACAGCCCGTCGCGATCCACAGCGGGTGGTATTTGCCGAAGGTATCCATCCTACCATGTTAAAAGCTGCCGTAGAAGCCAAAGCCGAAGGAATCTGTCATCCTATCCTATTAGGTAATGACGAACGCATTGAAAAACTGGCAAAAGAACTGGATCTGAGCTTGGAAGGAATTGAAATCATCAACCTCCGTCATGACCGTGAAGCTGAACGTCGTGAGCGTTATGCCCGCATCCTTCGGAAAAACGCGCACGCCAAGGAGCCAACCTTCAGGAATCCAACGACAAAATGTTCGAGCGCAACTATTTTGGTATGATGATGGTTGAAACCGGAGAGGCCGATGCATTCATCACCGGTCTATATACCAAATATTCCAACACAATCAAGGTAGCGAAAGAAGTTATCGGTATCCAACCGGAATACAAACATTTCGGTACAATGCATATCTTGAATTCAAAGAAAGGTACTTATTTTGTAGCCGATACCCTGATTAACCGTCACCCGGACACCGACACACTGATTGACATCGCTAAATTGTCGAAGAAAACGGTAGAGTTCTTTAATCACACTCCGACAATGGCCATGCTGTCTTACTCCAACTTCGGTTCAGATACAGAAGGAAGCCCGGCTAAAGTACATGATGCGGTGGACTACATGCAGAAAGAATATCCGGAACTGGCTATAGATGGTGAAATGCAAGTCAATTTTGCACTGAACACTAAATTACGTGATGAGAAATATCCCTTCACACGTTTGAAAGGTAAAGAAGTAAACACGTTAGTATTCCCGAACCTAAGTTCTGCCAATGCTACCTACCAGCTCATTCAGTCTATGAGTGAAACCGAGGTAATCGGCCCGATACAAATGGGATTGAACAAACCTATTCATTTCACTGATTGTGAAGCTTCTGTACGCGATATTGTAAACATCACTGCGGTTGCGGTTATTGATGCCATCGTTGACAAGAAAAAGA
>ENA-OQCX01000894-OQCX01000894.1-human-gut-metagenome-genome-assembly--contig:-NODE-894-length-14792-cov-7.885578_pt1 | contig 14792 bp, 20 predicted proteins | sample MGYA00242762_ERZ504587 | MGnify/ENA primary metagenome ERZ504587 (study PRJEB26092, sample SAMD00036337) | human gut metagenome | host: Homo sapiens | study: EMG produced TPA metagenomics assembly of...
AGTTTGAATCCGCAAGGGGCGGTTCTCTTTCCGTCTGACCGCCCCGATACAGCGAGGAACGCCGGGAGAAGGGCGCGGCAGTACGCCAAAAAGACAATGCAGCTGAACCGCTAAAAGGATATGGAAATGTTCACATCTGTATGGTATAATTCTTTCGACACAGAAAGACAAATCGGGCTTTGTAGAGGTGAACTCGTATGAATATAGTTATAAAAAAGATGGAAACCGATGCGAGATCAAAGGGAAAGCATACGTTCATTGGAAATCCTGGCAGGAAGCGTATTCCGGTATTGTGGATCAACGGTATCTTGACTCGCTGACATTGGATAAGTGCGAAAAAATTGCTTTTCGTCGGACGGATAATGTCATCATCGCAAAAGACGGCGATTCCGTTATTGGATTCGTCGGCTTTGGCAAATATCGCAATGACGAACTCGAGAACGCCGGAGAAGTTTTTGCTATTTATATTTTATCGCAGTATTACGGAAAAGGCATTGGGTATCGCTTGATGCAGACGGCGCTCTCAGAGCTTGCTGATCATTCGAAAATTGCAGTCTGGGTACTGAAAGAAAACACAAAAGCCATCCGTTTTTATGAACGATGTGGATACCGTTTTGACGGCAGAGAGCAAATCATTGAACTTGGATCTCCTGTCGTTGCGGCAAGAATGGTTTTAGAAAGATAAATTCCAGTTTGCCGCACAGACAACAGTCCCCTAACAACTGAATAACCCACCCACCAAGAGCAGCTATTTTCACACAGAAAACGGCTGCTCTTTTCTTTTGCAAACAGGCAGAAAGGAGCGACCAGCCATGACGAAACCGAGAGAGAAAACCCGCGAGGAATTGACCGCCGAGATTGAGGACAGCAAGAAGAAAATCCGGCAGTTTGAGAACCGAGAAAAGATGTTACGTCAGAAAGTTATCCAAAGAGGAACGCAGAACGCGCAGCCACCGCCTTATTGTCCGGGGCGCGGTCTTTGAAAGCATTGTGCCGGAAGCAAAGAACATGACCGACGAGGAAGCCACAGCACTTCTCCGGCTTGCCTTGACGAGTGAACCAGCGCGGGAATATCTGAAAAAACGAGCAGAGGGAGCGACAAGCTGAAAATCCCTTAGGAACTAAGGGCGCACTTATACACCCTTACGGCGTGTGCGCTCTGCCGAGGGCTTGTCTCCGCACAGGGAGATTTCCCCGCGCTCCGATATGGCGGCTTTGCCGCAACAAGGGGCTGCACCCCTTGCGCCGCTTCGCGGCTATCCCTGCACACCCACAAAAACAGTACACCCGCCTTTGGCGTCTGTACCATTTTTGAGGGTTTTATCATCCTATCCGGGAGGTGATACCCATAGCCATTTACCATTGGAACATCGGCATTGTGAGCCGAGGAAAAGGCAAATCAGCCGTTGCCGCCGCCTACCGAAGCGGCGAAAAGCTGACAAACGAATGGGACGGAATGACCCATGACTACACTCGCAAAGGCGGCGTTGTCCATACAGAAATCATGCTGCCGCCCCTCGCGCCGCCCTCATTCTCTGACCGTTCAACCTTGTGGAACAGCGTGGAGCTTTACGAGAAAGCCGGGAACGCCCAGCTTGCGCGTGAGATTGACGCAGCACTCCCCATAGAATTATCCAGAGAGGAACAGATCCGGCTTGTCCGGAAATACTGTTCCTCTCAATTTGTTTCCAGAGGAATGTGTGTGGATTTTGCCATTCACGACACCGACAGCGGCAATCCCCATTGTCATATCATGCTGACTATGCGCCCCCTTGACGAGCGCGGCGCGTGGGCGGCAAAGTCCAAAAAGGAATATGACCTTGATGAAAACGGTGAGCGTATCTGCTTGCCAAGCGGCAGATATAAGACGCACAAGGTTGACCTCACGGGCTGGAACAGCCAAGAGAATGCGCTTGTTTGGCGCAAGGCATGGGCTGATATTTCAAACGACTATCTTGAGCGTGCCGGAAGCCCGGAGCGTATCGACCACCGCAGTAACGCCGAGCGCGGCATTGACGAAATACCGACCGTCCATATGGGCGTAGCCGCCTGTCAAATGGAGAAGAAAGGTGTAGCCACCGAGAAAGGCGAACTGAACCGAAATATCCAAAAAGCAAACCGCCTTATACGGGAAATCCGGGCGCAGGTTAGCAAGCTCAAAGAATGGATTGCCGACCTGTTCAAAGTGTGGGAAACCGCCCCGAAGCAGCCGCCGCAATCTCCCAACCTTGCAAATCTGTTGATGAAGTATTTGAGCGTTCAGAGAGAAAAGAGCCGGAAGTATTCGCAGCGTTGGCAACAACAGCACACAGCCGATGAACTGAAAACCATAGCGGCAGCGGTCAACTATCTCTCCGAGCATGGCATCTCTAATCTTGACGAGCTGGACGCTTCTCTTTCCTCTGTCAGTGATAGAGCCTATTCAATCCGGGCAGGAATGAAAACCGCCGAGGAACGCATGAAGAAGCTACAAAAGTTAATTGAATACGGGAAGAACTACACAGAGTACAAGCCCATTCACGATGAACTGAAAAAGCTGCAAAACGGCTGGACAAACAAGCGCGACAAGTACGAGGAAGCCCACCGCGCCGAGCTGACCCTATGGAACGCAGCAAATCGCTATCTCCATGCAAATCTGCCGAAAGGAACAAAGACCTTGCCTATTGCGGAATGGGAACAGGAATATGCTGACCTCAAAACACAAAGGGACGGCGATTATACCAAACTGAAAGAAACCCGCGCCGAGGTTGCCGAGCTTCAAAAAATCCGCAGGTGCGTGGATATTGCACTCCGCGCCGACCAACCGGAGCAGACGCAGAGCCGCACCAAACGGCATGATATAGACCGCTGAAAGGAGTTGAACTTTTACGTATTACACCCAAGAACAGATAGACCGCGCCAAACAAGCCGACCTTGTTTCTTTCCTGCAATCACAGGGCGAGCAGCTTACCCGTGCCGGAAATGAATACCGCTGGAAGCGGCACGACAGCCTGACCGTCCGGGGAAACAAATGGTACAGGCACAGCCAGAGTAAGGGCGGTGCACCCATTGATTTTGTCATGGAGTTTTTCGGCAAGAGCTTCACCGAAGCCGTTGAACTGCTGACAGGCGAAAAAGGAGCCGCCCCGCCGCCGGACAGACCAAGCCCCGCGCCCCTATCCGACTTCCGACTGCCACCCCGCAGCACCGACAACCGCATAGCGAGGAACTACCTCACAGCAGCCCGCCGTATTGATGAAGATGTGACGGGCTTTTTCTTTTCCACCGGGGATATTTACGAGGAAGCCGCCCACCATAACGCCGTATTCGTCGGCAGAGATGAAAGCGGCATACCGCGATACGCCCATCAGCGCGGCACAGCCGGGAGTTTTCGGCTTGATGTGAAAGGCAGCGACAAGGCCTTTAACTTCTGCTACCGTGGCGAGGGCGAAAGGTTGTTTGTCTTTGAAGCCCCGATAGACCTCTTATCTTCCCTCTGCCTGTTCAAAAAGGACTGGCAGAAGCAAAGCTATCTGGCGTTGGGCGGCGTGGGAGAAAAAGCCCTGTTGCGCTTTCTCTCTGACCGTCCGAACATCAAGACCGTTTTTCTCTGCCTTGACAGCGACGAAGCCGGAAACGACGCTTGTAGCCGCCTTGCAGAGCTTGTGCCGGAGGGCTTGACCGTTCACCGGCTTATCCCTCTTTTCAAGGACTGGAACGAGGTATTGCAGCACCGGGCAGAAATCACAGACGGGAAATATCTGCGGGAAGCTGTCTATGGCTTGAAAGAGCCGCCGCAGGAAGAAACCGTTGAGATTATCCGCATGAGCGAGGTTGACACACAGACCGTTGAATGGCTATGGGAGCCGTATATCCCCTTTGGGAAAGTAACCATTGTGCAAGGCAATCCCGGCGAGGGCAAGACCACCTTTGCCCTACGCCTTGCCGCCGCCTGCACCACCGGGGGAACGCTGCCGGGAATGAAGCCCTTGCCGCCATTCCAAGTGATTTACCAGACCGCCGAGGACGGGCTGGGCGATACCGTCAAGCCCCGCTTGATAGAAGCCGAAGCCGACCTTGACCGGGTGCTTGTGATTGATGAAGCCAAGCGGGAGCTTACCCTGTCCGATGAGCGCATAGAAAAGGCAATCACGCAGAACGGGGCGCGGCTGATTATCCTTGACCCCATACAGGCGTACATGGGCGAAAAACCGACATGAACCGGGCAAACGAAGTGCGCCCCATGTTCCGCCGCCTTGCCGATGTTGCCGAGCGTACCGGGTGCGCCGTTATCCTTATCGGACATCTCAACAAAGCTGCCGGAGGGCAGAGCGCATACCGGGGCTTAGGTTCTATCGACTTCCGCGCCGCAGCAGGAGCGTCCTGCTGATCGGGCGCGTGAAGCGAGAACCGAATGTGCGCGTTATCGTCCATGACAAATCTTCCCTTGCGCCGGAGGGCAAGCCCGTTGCCTTTTGCCTTGACCCGGAAACGGGCTTTTCGTGGATAGGCGAATACGACATCACCGCTGACGAGCTGCTGTCCGGCGCGGGCGGCAACACCGCCACCAAGACCGAGCAAGCCGAAAGGCTGATACTTGACCTGCTTGCAGACGGGAAAGAGCTTGCCAGCGAGGACATTGTAAAAGCCGCAGCCGAAGCCGGAATATCCGAAAGGACGGTACAGAACGCCAAGCGCAACATGGGCGGCATTTTAGGCGCAAGGCGTGTCGGCGGTCAATGGTACAACTTCATCAAGAAGAAGCAGCCACCCGAACCCGCAAGCTGAAAGTGCAAAACGCAGACCCTTTGCACTTTGCACTTTGCACTTTCACGATAATTTGCGTCAATAACTCAAAAAAGCACTTGACAAAACGCTTCATGGGGAACCCGTGAGGATATTGCACCTTACGTTGATCCTGTATTTCAGAACAATGTGATTCTGACGAAAACGGAGAGCCTGACCATGAACAGTCGCCCCAAGGACCCCAAGACTGCCAGAAACAAAAATGTACTGGTGATTGGCGGCTCCGGTTCCGGTAAGACCCGATTCTGGCTGAAACCCAACCTGATGCAGATGCACAGCTCCTATGCTGTGACGGACCCGAAGGGTTACAATAATATAGGACAGAGAAAAAGTCACACGGTAAGACAAAATCTTCTGCCATGTGGCTTTTTCTGTACCCTATATGAATTTCCAGAAAGGAGGAAGCCAATGGAAACCAAGAAAACCAAGTACACAGCCCTCTATGAGCGATTGAGCCGTGACGATGAAATGCAGGGCGAATCCAACAGCATTACCAACCAGAAGAAATATCTGGAAGAGTATGCACGATCACAGGGATTTAAGAATATCCGCCATTTCACGGACGATGGTTATAGTGGCGTTGATTTTAACCGCCCCGGCTTTCAAGCTCTGATTGCCGCAGTCGAAGCAGGAGAAGTCGATATTGTCTGCGTAAAGGATATGTCGAGGTTTGGGCGTAACTATCTGAAAGTCGGCTTTTACACGGAAATCATGTTCCCCGAAAAAGGTGTCCGATTTATCGCTATCAACAACGGCGTGGATAGTGCCAATCCAAGCGAAAATGACTTCACTCCGTTTTTGAATATCATGAACGAGTGGTACGCAAAGGACACAAGCAACAAAATCCGTGCCATCTTCCGTTCAAGGATGCAGGACGGAAAACGATGCAGCGGTGCTATCCCTTATGGCTATAAGCGTGACCCGGAGGACAAGAACCATCTGCTGATTGACGAGGAAGCCGCAAAGGTAGTCCGCAGGATATTCCAGATGATTATTGACGGCATGGGGACAAAGGCGATTGCAAATAGGCTGTCTGAGGAAAAAGTGCTGATACCGTCTGCCTATCTGGAACAATCTGAGCATGGAGAGAGCCGAAACCACAGCTACCATGACCCCTACCGTTGGAACTGTACCGCAGTTGCCTACATTCTTGAAAAGCAGGAATACATGGGGCATACCGTGTTGGGCAAGACCATCTGCGAGAACTTCAAGACCAAGAAGCGAAGAAAAGCCACTCCCGATGAACTTATCATCTTTGAGAATACCCATGATGCCATTGTCGATGAAGAAACATGGCATCTGCACAGAAGCTCCGCAGGAAAACAAAGCGAACTCTGGCAAATGGGACTTACTCACACCGACTGTCTGGACTGGTTTACTGTTCGGATTGCGGAAAACGCCTTTCATATGCAAGCCCCCACTCACAGCACAGAGCAGACGGAAAGACCTACGATGCAGACAGCAACTTCCGCTGTCCGACCTACAAATCTATGTACGGCGAGTGTACGATGCACTTTATCAAGGCATCCACTCTGGACAGTCTGGTGGATGAAGCTATCCGCAAGGTTGCCGCCTATGTGCTGAAAGATGAACAGGCATTTTTACAGCAAGTCAAAGAGCTTACAAGTGCCAGTCAAGCAGTTGTGCAGACCGACAGCAAAAAGGAGCTTGTGACCGCAAAAAAGCGTATTGCAGAACTGGATAATTTCATCAAGAAACTCTATGAGGGCAACGCATCCGGCAAGATACCCGACAGGCAGTTTGAAAAGCTCATGGCTCAGTATGACACCGAGCAACAGGAGCTTGAAGCGAGGGTAGCTGAAATCGAAGCGAAAATCAGCGAACTCCGGCAGGAGGAAGAAAGCGGAGAAATGTTTGTCCGACTGGTAAAGCGATACCGTGACTTTACGGAAATCACACAGACCATGCTCAACGAGTTTATTGACAAAATCGTTATCTTTGAAGCCACAGGCGGCAGAACGGTCAACCGCAGCCAGAGGATTGATATTTACTTCAATTTTATCGGTCAGTTTGTGTTGGAAGATACCGAAGAAGAAATCCTGTCAAAACAGGAGGAAGAAAATCGACTGGCAGAACTCAAAGAGCAGAAACGCAAAGACCGCAGGAATGAGACTGTCCGCAGATACAGACAGCGTAAAAAAGAGAAAAAAGCCGCAGAAGCGGAAGCCGAGAAAACGGCAGAAAGGAATATCGCATGAAAGAATTGAAGCCCCGAATCCATGAAAACGGTATCGACTACATCCTTGTAGGCGATTACTATGTGCCGGACTTGAAGCTGCCGGAGGAACACCGCCCCGTCGGAAAATGGGGAAATCTCCACAGGGCATATTTGAAACAGTATCGCCCTGCCGAGTATTCCACCCTTGTTCTCTCCTGCAAGCTGCATACTTACCTTGCTGATCTGAATGAACAGGCAACGGCAAGATGCGACTGCATCATCGAGCAGATGAAGAAAGCGGAGAATGTGACCGAAGCTCTGAAAGCTATCGACCAGATGTTATGGGTGCAAGCCATGAACTCCATCCGCAACCGAGCCGAGGAAATCGTCAAGCACGAAATGATTTACTGCTGAGAAAGGAGCGTGAACTTATGATTTTAGATGCCATCTTTGACGGGCAGATTTATCCGTCAGAAACTGTTGTTCCGAAATGCAAAGCATTTTGGGAAGCCAACGAAGCCGCAACAACTATTATGAGCTACTTTGAACAGAAGTTAAGCAAAGAGGACTATGAGAAGTTGGAAAGGCTCAATGACCGTCTGGCAGACAGCCAGAACATTCAGAACAAAGAGCAATTCAAGTATGGTTTTGCTATGGGCGTTCTGCTGATGAAGGAAGTCTATGAGCATCCAGAGTTTAAGCCGAAAGAATAAGCCGAATTTCATAAGTCCAGACCCAACAATTTCATATCGTAAACAAAGCGACAGGCATTTCCTTGTGAAGTCTCTGTCGCTTTTATTTTTACCAACATTCAAGGAGGAAAACACTATGAAAATGAACCTTAACGAAATGGAAGCCCTGTATGCCTTTGGTTGCCCTAACCGCAAAGCCACTATTGAGCGTTTGCGTTTGGTAGCTGCCATTGCTCCCGATCCTGCGGCGAAGAAGCTGTTTTATATGCTCTCCATCAAGCTGAGTGCAGAGGGTGCGGACAGATGGTATCGCTGCTTCTACCACAATCTGCGTGTACGAATGGATGAATACTACCACGACAAGGCAGTTATGGAGCGTGTGCTGAATGACCGCAGAGAGGATTGCTATGGCGAAGCTGACGAAGTATGAAAAGGAAACCATCGTCCTGTTCAACGAGGGCGAGGACACAGCACACATCCAGACCTACAACGCCGGACTGAGAAACAGACTGGCATCGTTCTCCAAGAAGTACCCCGACCTCTGCCGACTGGATAAGACTTATGACCAAGGCGGCGTGACCTATGTTCTGGACAAATCCCGACTGTCCATCCGTCTGCAACCGCCGTACAGCGAGGAACGCAGACGAAAAGCAAGCGAGAACGCCAAGCAAAACGGTTTCGCCAGTCAGACGGAATAATGTAGCGTTTAGGTTGATATGCGGTCAAAATGTCGGGTCTGTATCCGATGTTTGACGCAAGTACATAGGGATGTATAAGGTATCGAATATGACGAAAATGTAAAATTTACCGCTATAGATGTGAATTTCTTTCAAACTATATTGACTGAACTTGCAGACCGTAGTATAATTAGTTTTGCTATTTAGGGATGCTAAGTAGCAAAACTAAAGTGAGGTAGAGAGTATGGATAATAAGTATGTGCAACAATTCAAAAAAGGCTCTCTTGAAATGATACTCTTATCTTTAATCGGACGCAAAGAAACCTATGGCTATGAAATTATCACAGAGTTAAATAACAGTGCGTCTGTTTTGGGATATGCGAAAGAGGGGACGATTTACCCTATTCTGTATCGCTTGCAGGAGGCAGAGCTAATTCAATGTCGTTTAGCACCAGCGGCAGCTAATGGTGGCTCTAAGAAATATTACTCCCTTACTCCCAAAGGAAAGGAAGTTTTACAGGAATTGATTATGTTTTGGGCAAGCTACACAGATTGCGTAAATGGCTTTATCGCAGCTATCAACAAACGGAGGTGTCAGAATGAAAGAACAATATATTAAGCAGGTTGAAAAGGAATTGAATTTATCACGCAAAGCCAAAACTGAGGTTGTGCGTGATCTGAATGAAATCTTTGCTTCTGCTGCAGAGCATGGAGAAACTGAACAACAGGTAATCGAAAGGTTGGGGACACCAAAAGAATTTGCTGACAATACAGCAGAACAGTTTGGAATTGATAATTCTGCTCCCCAGAAACGAAAAGGGATTATTTCAAGCGTTACTTCCCTTGTGGTAGCTGTTGTTGCTTTTGTAATTTATGCTACTGCAAAATCTGATAAAGTGCCAGATGGAGCTATCGGGCAAGCAGACGCAATGACAAACATTCAAGTTGAGGGGACTTTCGGTTTTGATGCATCACAAGTCATTTTAGTGGTCGGCATAATCGCTGTTACATTTGCTGTCATTCAGATTATCCGAACAGTCCGCAACAACAGGAGGTAACTATGAAAAAATATATTTCAATACTTGCGGTTTTACTTATGCTGTCATTGACAGCGTGTTCCAACCTGGGAACAACACCAACTGGCACAGGAAACACAAGCAATACACAATCTGAAAGTATTACGATGCTTGATGAGGGTGTATGGCCTGTGAATGAATACACAGAGGGACTTCCTGTTCCGTCCGGTACAGTTGCGTGGGCTATGCTCGATACAGAACACGAGAATTGCAGTATCAGCATTGTAGATATAGACGAAAGTGCTTATAACGAATATATGGAGCTGTTGAAACAAGAAGGCTTCTCCGTGATTGAGGATGTATCAGAAGAAATCAAGGGACAGGACTATGTTTCTATTGGTACGCTTCTATCTAATGACGAAAAAGGATTGAGTATCAGCTACATACCCGATAATTTAACTATTTACATTTCATTTGAATAATGACTAAGCCAAAGGCGATCAACCGTAAAAAGTTGGTCGCTTTTGTTTTATCCATTATTGCGAAAGGAGTTGACCCGATGTCCAATGAGAAGTTGGAAAAGCTGAAACGAGAACAGTATGTTGCGGAGAAAAAGCTGACCGCAGCCAAGCACAAGGAAAAGCGACTGGAAAGCGAAATCAAGCGACTGACCCGAAGCGAGAGAACCCACCGCCTTTGTACTCGTGCCGGAATGTTGGAAACCTTTTTGAGAGAACCGACCATTCTGACGGACGATGATGTGATGGAGCTTCTGACTTTCATCTTCCACAGCGAAGCGGTTCAAAAGAAGCTGAATATGCTGATTGCGAACCGAAAGGAAAATGAGCAACCGAACGGGAGCTAAAAACCCTGTTGAGAAACAGGCGCAATTATACACCACCTAAAGATGGTGATTGCGTTCTGCCGAAAGCCCCTTGCAGGGAGCTTGATGATTTCCGCAAAAGTCCTTTGCTCCAATCATCCAGAGGAAGCTACACTTCCCCTGCGCTGTCTTGTGACAGCTACCCCTTTGTGGACTTGCCACCGATGAATGATTGCAAGCAATCATTCACCGTCAGCAAGTTTTATACTTTCCCCATCTGACCGCTGCTGAAAAGTATCGGTCATTTTTTATTGCACCGAGAAAGGAGGTTCAAACAAAATGCCAGTACCCCATCTGAACATACGAATTGTTCAGAGAAGCAAGGGCAATTCCGCAGTTGCCGGAGCAGCTTACCAAGCCGGAGAAAAACTCTTTTCCGAGTATGACCAGAAGCACAAAGACCACCGCAGAAAACAGCACGAGGTTGTTTACACGGAAATCATGCTCCCTACCAATGCTCCACCCGAATACGCAGACCGAGCAACACTCTGGAACTCTGCCGAGGAAGTGGAGAAACAATGGAACTCACAGCTTGCAAGGCGTTTCGTTGTTGCCCTGCCGAGAGAAGTGCCGCTTGAAATGTGTCCGCAGATGATGCAGGAATACTGCAATGAGTATTTCGTGTCCAAAGGAATGTGTTGTGATTTTGCAATCCATGACCCAGATCCTCCCGGACACAATCCCCATTGTCACATCATGCTGACCATGCGAGCCATTGATGGAAACGGAAAGTGGATGCCCAAGAGCCGAAAGGTTTATGACCTTGACGAGAACGGCGAGCGTATCAAGCTCCCGTCCGGCAGATGGAAAAGCCATAAGGAAGATACCGTTGACTGGAACGAACAGTATCATGCCGAGGAATGGAGACACGGATGGGAAGTCATTCAGAATAAATATCTGGAGCTTGCCGGAAGTGCTGAGCGTGTGGATATGCGTTCCTATGAAAGACAGGGACTTGATATTATCCCGACTGTTCACATGGGAGCCGCTGTCTCTGCTCTGGAACGCAAGGGCATTGAAACCAATATCGGCAATCTGAACCGAGACATTAAAGCCGCTAACCGCATGATGAACGCTATCCGCAGTACCATCAAAAGTCTGCGAGACTGGATTGCGGATATTCTGGAAGCGACCAAAGAAGCCTTTGCAGAAGTGGAAGCCGAAAAGAAAAATGCTTCGCCCAATCTCTCCAATCTGCTCCGTGATTATATGAATCTGCGAAAGTCAGAACGCAGCGAATGGTCGAGGTACGGACAGCAGAAAGGCACAGCCGATGATTTGAAAGCTGTCTCCAAAGCTCTGATCTATTTGAAAGAACATGAGCTTTTCACTCTGGAAGATTTGGACACCGCCCTGCAAGGTGTGAATGAGAAAACCGGAGCAATCAGCAAGGAAATGAAAACCGCATCGAACCGAATGAAAGTCATTACCGCTATTCAGACTGCGGTTGCCGATTGCAAGACCCACAAGGCAGTCCATGACAAATATCTGAAAATCGGTTGGAAAGCAAGGCAAGCCGCTTATGCAGAAAGTCACAAGGACGAACTGGATAGCTTCAACAAGGCGTTCCGTTATCTGAAAAAACAGGGCGTTGATTTGAATGTCAATCTGGATGCCCTGCAAACAGAGTATGACAAACTGAAAGCAACCCACACCGAGCTTGCCGGACAGCTTGCTACGGTCAAAGAGGAATTACAGCCGATGAAAGATATTCGCTACTGGGTCGGCAAAGTCCTCACGCCGGAACAGGCAGTTGAGAAGAAACCCGAACCGAAATACTCCGTAACGGAGAAAATGAAGTTCCTGCAGGAGCAGGGCAAGAAACAGCCGGAGCAAAAATCTCCGCAGCACAAAAAACAGAATATGGAACTCTAACAGGCACTTGCCGTTTTCTTTGCGAAAATGTCGAGTGCCTTTTTTGTTTCCCGAAAGGATGATGCAATGAATGTATTTGAAGCAATAAAAGACAATGTTACCACCCGACAGGCGGCAGAGATGTACGGCATCCGTGTCAATCGTCACGGCATGGCAGTCTGCCCATTTCACAATGACAGAAATCCGAGCATGAAAGTGGATATGCGTTTCCATTGTTTCGCTTGCCAAGCAGACGGAGATGCAGTTGATTTTGTTTCTCGACTGTTCGGACTGCCAAGCAAAGAAGCCGCCATGAAGTTAGCTGATGATTTTGGTATCTGCTATGACAGCAGACAGAAGCCATCCGTCAGACCAAAGATTAGAGAACCTACCCCCGAACAGAGATACCAACAGGAAGAAAACCGATGCTACAAGGTGCTGACCGATTACTTCCACTCTCTCCGAGCATGGAAACAGCAGTACGCACCGATACAGCCGGAGGATGAATGGCATCCCCTGTTCGTGGAAGCCCTGCAAAGAGAAAGCTATATCGAATATCTGCTTGATATTCTCTTGTACGGCACTCCCGAAGAAAAGAAAGCTCTGGTTGCCGAGCAAAGAAAAGAGGTGATGAAACTTGAACAGCGATTTGCAGAACCCACAGCCGAGCATGACCGTGGAAGAAGTCAGAGGAAGTCTGGACTTGACCGATAGCGGAGCTATCAAGAACAGCATAAGGAACTGTCTGACAGTATTTCAGAATGACCCATATCTGCAAGGTGCTGTCAGGTACAACATTCTCACGGAGCGTATCGACATTGTAAAGCCCCTTTGGTGGAGCAAGCAGACAGCGACACTCAACGATACGGACTTGAATTATCTGATGCTCTATCTGGAAGATAAATACGCATTGACGAGCGAGAAGAAAATCCAGAAAGCTATCTCCATTGTCGCTGACTGCAATAAGTACCACCCCATCCGTGACTATCTGAACAGTCTGGAATGGATGGCACAGAACGCATCCGCTACGCTCTGACCCGTTTCCTCGGTGCAGAGGACAGCGAGTACACCTATCAATGCTTGCGACTGTTCATGTTGGGAGCTATCAGCAGAGTATTCAAGCCCGGATGCAAATTTGAAGTCATGCTCTGCCTTGTTGGTGGGCAAGGTGCAGGAAAGTCCACTTTCTTCCGACTGTTGGCAGTCAAGGACGAATGGTTTTCCGATGACCTAAAGAAGATTGACGATGACAATGTTTACCGCAAGATGCAGGGGCATTGGATAATCGAAATGTCGGAAATGATTGCCACAGCCAACGCCAAGAGCATTGAGGATATTAAGTCCTTTATCAGCAGGGCGAAAGAAACCTATAAAGTGCCGTATGAAACCCATCCGGCAGACCGACTTAGGCAATGCGTGTTCGGCGGTTCTTCCAATACAATGGACTTTCTGCCCCTTGACCGAAGCGGCAACCGTAGGTTCTTGCCCATCATGGTACACCCCGAAAATGCCGTGGTTCACATTCTGGAAGATGAAGCTGCATCCAGAGCGTTCATTGACCTTATGTGGCAGAAGCCATGTTCATCTATCATAATTTCCCTGTAAGGCTGACCTTATCCAAGGATATGGACAAGGAACTGAAAGAACTGCAAAAGCAATTCATGCCGGAGGACACCAAGGCAGGACTGATACAGTCTTTCCTTGATAATTACAACGGCACACAGGTCTGCTCCAAGCTGATCTATGCAGAAGCTCTGAACCATCCCTTTGACGAGCCGAAGCAATGGGAAATCCGAGAAATCAACGAGATTATGAACAACAGCATCGAGGGATGGACACCATTTTCAAATCCCCGTATCTTTGCTAAGTACGGCAGACAGCGAGGATGGGAACGCACCCCACCGTCCGGCAACGAGCTATCGGCAACAGGCTCAAATTTGCTTGACGGTTTTCGGGAACTGACCGAGGAAGAAGCCCGACAGATGGAACTTCCATTCTGAAAAACTGACCGTGTTGCCGAGCCAGTTGCTATCCCGTTGCCGACCCCGTTGCAGGGCTAATCCCTTAAAACCCCTTTATTTACAAGGAGTTTTCTTCTCCGGCAACGAAAGCAACGGAGAAATCAAAGAAAAAAGTAAAAATAGTAAAAGAGCCAGATAGGACTATGTTTGAGGTTTTTTGAAGCCCGTTGCCGGACTTCGTTGCCGCCCCTCACACCCTGTCTGGCTTTTTCCATTTCAAGGAGGTATTCAATGGCAAAAACAAAGAACACAGCACCCACAACCACCGAGCAGACCGCACCCGTCCTTGTCAGAAAGATTGGAAGGACCACCTACATGGTGGGCATCCATTTCAGTCAGACGAGCAAGGAAACAATGGACGATAAGGTGCTACGCCTTATCAAAAACGACATTCGCAACGCCGCCATGTGCGGATAAAACCATCGTCAAGGCAGGATGTGAGTTGTTCATAAAATGTTTGCAAATAAAATGCACATTCTGTCTTGACGAAACGCTTCCGAAGGGAACAATTCTGGTGGAGTGTGGAAAAATGCTCCAAAGGGGCGCACCCAAGCTGGAGAAGGACGGAAAGCCCATGAAGGATAAGCACGGCAAGGTCATTTATGAGCCGTACCGAATCAAGGTCCTAAATACCATCAACTTCAAGAAGTCCATGCACTATAACCCCTTTGCATACATCCACTCG
>ENA-OQCX01000895-OQCX01000895.1-human-gut-metagenome-genome-assembly--contig:-NODE-895-length-14780-cov-2.437180_pt1 | contig 14780 bp, 19 predicted proteins | sample MGYA00242762_ERZ504587 | MGnify/ENA primary metagenome ERZ504587 (study PRJEB26092, sample SAMD00036337) | human gut metagenome | host: Homo sapiens | study: EMG produced TPA metagenomics assembly of...
TTGCAAGCTTGTTGATTGAATGGCTTCTTCTTAAAAAATATACTTTATTATCCCTTCCATTGGCAGCAAGCATTTCTCCTAGTTTTCCAATTCCGGATTCTCTTTTTTCCGCATTACTGGAAGGTACCACACAAATAGTTACTCCGGGGCATATCTCACAATCCAGTAAATTTGTAAAAATATTTAATCGCCGATGGTTTCTTATCCTTCAAATCCAATATTTTCCCGCTAAACACATCAAACAATGGATTCTTTATCTTTCGTTCTCTGTCCAGCCAATATTTATGATAGTTACTGTAAACTACAATTTCACCAGTTCCGTTCCATGCTTCATTTACAAACACCATGTTTATAGCCTCCTTCGAACAAATGTTTTCTTTATTTTATCAGATTGCTGCTCACATTTCAACCGGATGATCATTATATTTCTCAAACTCCTTTTCCATCTTTTCCAGAATATTGGAGTATTGGAGGAGTTCGGCTACACGTTGTTCTTTGTTGTCGTAGTGTTTCTTGTAGGAGACGCGGTGTTCCATGGCGGCCCAGAAGTCCATGGAGATGGTGCGCAGCTGGATTTCTACCGGATAGTATTCGTTTGCATCCAGACAGCAGACATTTACGCCGAGAATGACATGATGGCTGCGGTAACCGTTGGGCTTGGGGTTCTCAATATAGTTGCTCTCACGGATGAAAATAAGGTCGGGCTGCTTCTTTAACATGTTTACCAGATTATTCACATCACCAACAAAATAGCAGATAATACGCACCCCCGCAATATCCTGCAACTGATCCTTGGCATTTTCCAAGGTTGGCTCGAAGCCATGACGCACCAGTTTTTCCTCAATGCTGTCCTTCTTTTTGATCCGGTACTGTACGTTATGAACGGGTTTCCCCGTCTTTGTTTTATAAATAGAGTGGTTCAGCACTTCCAGACGTGTCAGCAATAGCTTCATCGCATCCTCATACGGCTGAATAAGCTCATAATACTCCTTGTCAGTCATAAGTAAAAACCCTCCTTCTCGTTTCCCATGGTACTATATAAATGTGTTCATTTGGTGAGAACGAAATAAACAGAAAATAAATTACTGTTCACTCCCTTCCTTTTCCCCTTGAAATCCCCCTGTCGACTGGTACTATTATAGGTAAAAGATTGACGAAATAACTGCAATTTTGACTTGAAATATCGGAATTAGGAATGGGGTAGAGAGTTTTTGATGAAGTCTTTTAAAGTCAGCATCATTTTACCGGTGTATAACGTGGAAAAATACCTGAGCGCGTGCCTGGACAGCTTATTGGCACAGACACTTGAGGAAATAGAGATCGTAGCTGTCAATGATGGCAGTACAGATGGAAGCCTGCAGATTCTGCAGGCTTATCAGTCGTTAAATCCGGAGAAGCTTTTTATATTTTCCACAGAGAACCACGGCGTCAGCAGGGCACGAAATTACGGTTTTGCCCATTCCCATGGAGAATATGTCTGGTTTGTAGACAGCGATGACTTCGTAGAGCCTGACGCCTGCAGACTTCTTTATGAAAAGCTACCGCTGACGGAAACGACCTGGTTCTTTTCCGTTACTATAATGTAGACTCTGAGACCGGAGTCCGTAAGGAATACATTGCATCCTGCCATAATCAGAACTTCCGCGTTGCAGACAAGCCTTATGAATTACCTGCGATTTCTCCATACCCATGGATCAAGTTCATTCACAGAGATCTGTTTAACGGACTTTGTTTCCCGGAAGGAATCCGGTTTGAAGATCTTCCGGTGGCCTATCTTCTGGCTGTGAAAGCCCGTTCCATCGGATACGTGGATCAGTGCTTCTATAATTACAGAAAAAATGTAGGATTCCTCAGCCGTCTCACGCCTTCTACCCTTCACATCCGAAATGCCATTATTTTTATGAAGGAAGAAATGGAGAAGCTGGGGCTGTTTGAACAATATCAGACAGAGCTGGATTTCATTGCTGTGCGTCATTTTTTCTACCGTTTCTGGAAGCTTCTCACCAACTATGAGACTAACCAGAAAGAACTGAAGCTGCAATTGATCAATGAGCTTTTCGATTATATGGAGTCCAATATTCCGGACTGGGAGAACAATCATTATGTCCGATATTCACTTCCGCCACATATTGGGCGGTTGCTCTGTCTTTATGGTTCCAGACAGGAAATGATTTCTTTCATAGAGGCCTGCAACGGAATGACCGTACAGCAGCAGAAAGCCTGGATAAAGGATTACAAGCTTTCTCACAAAACATCTCCCAGCTATCAGCCTGCCGAGATGATCCACCGGGAAAAACTTCCTCCCAGTTTTATGGCTTTGCCTATACCGGAAGCCTTGCTCCTGATCCGGAGCAGATTCTTCTGGAAGCCAGCCGTGGAAAAGAAATTCCTACCTGGATATTGAAATTACTTGTGCATCTTCTGAGGAATTTTGGAGAGCACCAGATCATTGTCTCCCTGACTCAGGAGAAGCATGCCTTGTTTCAGGCTCTTCTGAACCGCTATCTTTCTGACAGCACTGCACTGTCTGAGAATATTACTCTGGTGTGCCCGGACAGCGAAGAATACGGCAAGGCACTTGCACTCTCCGGCTACGTGATCACAGACGGACCTTTACCCTACTATTTCCGGAAGGAAGAGGGACAGTTTGTGCTGCTTTACTGCGGACACAATCTGTATCCGGAAACCGTTCTGAACACACCGGATTCCACCGCTGATACAGGGCTTTGGCAGCATACTATGTTTATGGCAGACTGCCTGTATTTTAACAATGTACAGAACCGGGATATTTACCTGCAGGAATGTATGACAGCTAATATCTGCAAAACGCCTTACATTATCGGTTCTTCCACCCACATTCCATTGATTCCCAATGAATCACACAGGGAAAAGCTCCGCCGCAGCTTGCAGATGGATTCCATGCAGACTATTTTGTATGCGCCGCTGCTTCCAGGGTCCTATATTGCAGACACTGAGCAGACATTCCGGAATTTCATGGCAGCCCTCTACATATTTGACTGTGAACTTTCCGATCATCAGGTTTTGTATCTGCATCTGGATCATGACAGGGAAATTGATTTTTCTGAATTTAGACATATAAAAGAAATGCCAAAAGATTTCGATGTACCGGATTTCGCTGCGGCGTGTGATATTTTTATATCGGATTATCACAATGCACTTTCTGCCAGATTCACCACAGGCACACAGATTCTGCGATTTCTGTGCGGTACATTTCTTCGACACGAAAATGCAACCAGTGACCATCAGACTGTACCAGTTGCTCCTGTCCTGCAGGAAACCACTTCCTGTCTGCCCGAGAGCTCTGGAGCCTGTTTGAAAAATCATTCCTGCAATCTGCACTCCACACTTTGCGATATATTTCACCCGGAATATCCTGCATTTGATAATGTACCGGAGTTAGTACGATATATCGGACAGTTAGAACTGATGTCTGAGAAGATGGCCACAAATGAAGCTTTACATTCAGCACCTTTTGACCAGTTTACTTCTGATACAGACCGTGTGTTCGATTCCCAGGAGCACAATTGGAATTCTTCGAAAAAAAGCTCTCTGCAAATGGAAAATAATCATAATTTACAGGCCACAAAGAATTCCTCCGGAGAAGCCACTACTTTCGAGGAATCCCCACAATATCTTCTCACAGATATTGCAGATTCTCTCTTAAACGGACGACCGCTGCCCTATTATGCTCCAGCTTCTTCCGATGATGTACCGGCACCGCGCACACGCGTCCTGTTCTTTACAGGGCGGAAGCTTTCCCAGAATCTGGTTCGGGATTTTAATGCCCTGGCAGCACAGGCACCGGAAAAAGAATTCTGGCTTGCATACAATGATTTCCGCAATACAGACTCTGCCAAATATCTGGCACAGTTATCACCTGACTGTTCCAGCCTGCCATTGAAGCCGGATCCCGAGAAAGGTAACCGCTGGAAGCTGGCAAGTGTGCTCACCAGCCGGATGGGACTTTTCTCATTTTATCCCTTATCCCATATTTTGGACTTGGGGAAAGAAGAATATAAGAAGTGCATGGGAGAGACAAGATTCGATGAAGTCGTAATCACTTCCACAGATAGTATAAAAACGGTTGCTACGCTTCTGGCTGCTGCGCCAAAAGCGTCCTATACTTTTGACACCTTTAACCCAGAGCGCTACAGTACCTCAAGACCTTACAGACACCAGATTGCATTTCTTTGCAGAATGTTAAAGGATACAGGTAGTCTGGAATTGCCTGCCGAGCTTACTGGATTGAAACTGACGCAAAGTTCTGGCAAAAATAAAGATAAGGGAATGCTCTAGAGCGTGTTTGGAAAAGGCTTTCTGCAAGATGTGCGTCACAATTTGTGGGAATGCTTTTTTATAACCCATTCCTTACGAAAGGATTTACCTATGAAATTAACCACTATCATCCCGGTTCACAATGCTGAGAAATACATCACAGCCACTTTGGACAGTGTATTGCAGCAGGATCTGGGAAATCCAGAGGAGCTGGAGGTGATCTGTGTGGATGACGCATCCACCGACGCTTCTGTTGCCCTCATAAAAGATTACCAGCAAAAAGACTCCCGCATCCGCCTTTTCCTCAACGAAAAGACCCGGTTTGCAGGAGCCTGTCGAAATAAGGGAATCGAAGAAGCCCATGGTGATTACCTTCACTTTCTTGATGCAGATGACCTTGTAGAAAAAGGTGCCTACCAGAAATACCTGTCCATTGCTGAACAGGCGGGTGCCGACATGGTAAAGGGCTGCGCCGTCTGCTTTGACAATGAGACCGGCGAGCTTTCCGATACCCCGCTTTTTGCACTGTCTGATGTGCCGCTGAGTGCTTCGATAAGGTTCTGAATTTCCACCAGGCTCCCGAAATTTTCAGCCACATCAGTGTAGTTCCATGGAATGCCATTTACAAACGAAAATTCATTTTGGAAAAGGGGCTTCGCTTTAACAATCTGATCTGTGTCAACGACCGCTCCTTCTACAGCGAAGCCGTATTCACTGCCAACAGGATCTGGCTCACTCACGAGCAGATTGTCCGTTACCGTGTGAATAACAGCGCATCCCTTGTAGGAAACCGTGCCAGAAACTTCCATTGTGAATTTGATTCCTGGCAATTGATCATGAACCAATGTACCAAATACAATATTCAGGGCCGCGAGCTGGCATCGTAATGGAGCGTGAGCTGATTGACATTTTTATCTGGTATCGCAAATACAAGAAAATTCCGGAAATTTCAGAAGAGATTACTGCGCAGACCCAGGCGTTTGCGCAGAAGCTTGATATTTCGCCTCTTGAACCATTCCCGCCTTCTTTCAAGTGGTACTACGATTATCTCACTTTTCTTCCAGAATTTGAGAGCCTTACAAAAAATTATAACAATATTACCCAATTCAAAAAACAAGCCAAACTAATCATGCCTCAGTGTGCCACCCTGGCCGACTTCCGCCACCACATCCAGGAAGCCCACGCCACAGACAGTACCTCTAAACGGTCAGGTGTATTAAAAAAACTGCTCTCTCATTTTAAACATTGAATTTTCGCTCTAATTTAGAAGCCACCAGTTCAGCTGGTGGTTTCTCTTTGATTTGACAAAGGGGCTTGTGATACCGCTCTAAAGGGTGGTATCACAAGCTCCCAATTCTCACGCGCCTTCATTATTCGCCCTGCTCACCGACTTCTTCCTATGCTTCTTCGCCTCATAAAGCTGCTGGTCTGCAAGGGAAATCACCTGCTGGATGTCTGTTGAAATATTTGGGCGGAACTCGGCAATTCCAAGGGAAATCTCCACCAGGAAGGGCTTGCCGGATTTTTCATTAAACAGCTTACATGCCATCTTCACACGCTCCCGGAACTTCTCCCCGAAGTCGGCTTCCTCGCATTCCAGCATGATAATATATTCATCACCGCCCACACGGCCCAGAATATCATTGCTGCGCAGACATCCCTTTAATATTTCGGCAACACTCCTAAGGGCAAAGTTCCCTGCCGGATGCCCCCAGGTGTCATTAATCTCTTTTAAGTGATCCAGATCACCGTAGATCATATATGCCCTCTGGCCATTCCCAGCCTGGCAAACCCGCCTGGTGTGCTCCATAAACCCGCGCAGATTCAGAAGTCCGGTCAGCTCATCATACTCGGAAATAATACCAAGAACGCGGTTTTTCTCCTTAATCTCTTCTATATCCCTGGACATCTCCAGCCGTCTGGCCGCCTCTGCCTTGCTGATCTCCAGATAATGCAGGGACAGACCAATCTGCAGACTGATCACATAGAAGAACGGGAAATCCTCCTGGTCAATGTCACAGGCCAGAAGTCCATACTGCTTCTCCCCGGAAAAAAGAAGAAAGACCATAAACTGGTGGCGCTCTTCGTCCTCCATCAGATCACAGATTCCGTTTTCCTTCATAACCAGAGGTCTTTCATAAGCCGCCTTGGTAATGATCTTGCCATTCTCATAGCTGGCAGCAAGATGAAGGTTATAAGGGCAGGTCCACTTCCGTTTGCCATCGTAAACAATCGGTTCATCCAGAAGAAAAAGATGAGTACATCTTGTATGAAGCTCCCGCATTTTCTCCATAATTTCCTTCAGAAAAGCCTGCTCGTCATCCATGCAGTCGTTTAAATCCCGGGCAAGAACCGGAATAAACCAGGATTTCCTCTGGAAACTGATCAGCTCCAGCTTCATTCCGGCAATGGTCTTATTCAGCCTGTGCACCTGGCACCAAGCCCCATGGGTGTCTCTTTCTTCGAAACATCCTCTGACACACAGCCGCAGGACTCTCTTTTTACAAAAGAAACCGGCACGCGTCTGGATACCGCTTCTTTTCCGGGATCTTTTCCATCCAGGCGGTTTACCAGATCGTAGACTGCCATTTTACCCATAAGCTCTCCGTCCTGCTGAATTGTAGTAAGGGGCGGTTCCATCCCGGATGCACGCTCGCAGTCATCAAATCCGGTAATCATAATATCCTTGCCAACCACAAGCCCACGCTTCTCGCAGACACGATAGCCGGCAAAAGCCATCTCATCATTGGCAAATACAATGGCCTGGGCATCCGGGTTGCTATCCAGAAGGTATTCCACCTGTTTGTCCACAAACTCGGAATAGTCCCCCTGGGCAATCATTCCATGGGTTACAGGAAGCCCGTATTTCTTCATGGTTTCCAGATAAGCTTCCTTGCGCTCAATGGCATCTGTGTTATGCTCCGGTCCTGCCATGAACAAGATTCTGGACAGATGATGCTCTTCCACCAGATGAGAAATGACCATCGCAATACCACCTTTGTTGTCACAGATCAGGGAGTGACAATTGGGCACATCCACGACTTCTGTAAGAAAAACCGTGGTGATCCCATTATATTTCCGGGCAAATTCGTTGGGATCAACCTCCCGCAGCTGGATTCCCAGTGTTCCATAATTAATGATCAGACCATCCAGTCCGCCGATCAGGTGTAGTCATGTATGGTATTAAATTGATAGTCATAGGAATTTTTCTGTTTGCTGCCCAGGACATCTTCAAAAAAGTCCTTCGTCCGGTTCCCAGGAAAAAACAGACATTTACATCCAGCTCTGACGCCGCCTCAGAAATCCCCTTGATATGCTCTTTTGGAAAATAGGTATGCACTCCTCCGATGAGAATTCCAAGATTATACCTCTTTTTTTCTTCCATCTTCACACCTCTCGCTGCAAAAATTTGATATTTTTTCTTTCTCCTTCATATCGCACTTCATCTTGTTTCTTACGTCTCTTTTTTAATCCAAAATCAGCTTTTGCTTTCGTCTATTATAACAATGTTTCCTATAGCATGTAAAGTCGCTTTTGTGAACTTTCGCTAAATATGTGAATATTTGAGCCCTTCATTGCAGTGCAGATTTTTTTCTGGTATACTTTAGACATCAAGCGCACATCTGTAAATTAAAGCAGTAAAGAATTGGACTTATCGGTTATAGAGGGAACCGTTTTCATCGTCCCAGAGCATGTTTGAAAAAGGCTTTCTGCAAGATGTGCGTCACAATTTGCGGGAACAATTTTCCAAACACACTCTGGCGCTTGATAGGAAGGATAAAAAAATGGCAATTAACCCCATGAAATTACTTGAACTTAAGAACCTGTGGAACGCTTTTACAAGGCGTCACCCGAAATTCCCACAATTTATTTCCGCCGTGCAGCAGGCCGGCATTTCCGAAGGAACCGTGATCGAGGTTCAGATCACCACATCAGATGGCAGAACTTTCACTTCCAACCTGAAAGTACAGCAGGAAGACATCGAAGCTGTGAAAAGTCTACAGAATTACCAGTAAATATTTGGCTAAATTTCATCTGGATTTTTACAATATTTTTGCACAAAAAAATTGTATTTTATCGAAAATATTGTATAATATAGCTTAAAGCATTCCTGTTTGCAGATACATTTCCGCGAACAGCAGCCTTAAAAGAAATGAAAGTGAGGGTTCACCATGAAACAGAACAGTATGTTAGCAATGATTCTGGCAGGCGGTCGTGGCAGCCGTCTTCACGATCTTACCAACAAAGTGGCTAAACCGGCAGTTTCCTACGGCGGTAAATACCGTATCATTGATTTCCCCCTCAGTAACTGTGCCAACAGTGGCATCGACGTAGTAGGCGTACTGACACAGTATGAGTCAGTTGAGCTGAACAGTTATGTTGCAGCTGGCGGACGCTGGGGACTGGATTCCAAGGACAGCGGTGTATATGTACTTCCGCCTCGTGAGAAAGCAGACACCGGACTCGACGTATATCGCGGAACAGCCGACGCGATTTCCCAGAACATTGATTTTATAGATCAGTATGATCCGGAATACCTTCTGGTACTTTCCGGTGACCACATTTATAAAATGAATTATGACAAGATGCTTGCCTTCCATAAAGAGAGACAGGCCGATGCTACCATCGCCGTTATCGAGGTTCCTCTTAAGGAAGCCAGCCGTTTCGGTATTATGAACACGGACGGCGAGACAGACCGTATCACCGAGTTTGTTGAGAAGCCGCCGGTACCTGAGAGCAATCTTGCCTCTATGGGTATCTATATTTTTAACTGGAAGCTTCTTCGCAAGCTGCTTCTTGCAGATATGAAGAACCCGGATTCCAACCATGACTTTGGCAAGGACATCATCCCTACTCTTCTTGGCGATGAGAAACGTCTTTTCGCTTACCGCTTCAAGGGCTACTGGAAGGATGTTGGAACCATAGATTCTCTCTGGGAAGCAAATATGGATCTTCTCAGCCCGGATAATGAGCTGGATTTAAGCGACCTTACCTGGAAAATTTACACCGAAGATGTAACCGCACTTCCGCAGTATATTGGCACAGAGGCCAGGATCCAGAATGCTTACATAACCCAGGGCTGTGTAATTGAAGGCGAGGTTACCAATTCCGTAATCTTTACCGGAGCTAAGGTGAGACCAGGTGCAAAGGTAATTGACAGTGTACTTATGCCAGGTGCTATTGTGAGGATGGTGCTGTCGTAATACGTGCCCTTGTTGCCAATGGCGTAAACATCGGCAAGGGTGCTCTTGTAGGAAGTGCTGACAGTGAGCACATCGAGCTGATCGCGAAACGAGTAAAGGGGGCCGAATAATATGTATAAGGCATTTGGAATTGTAAACTCATCATCCAGAAACATCCGTGTAGAGGGACTTGAGGACTACCGTCCAATCGGAGCTTTCTCATTCCTGGGCAGATACCGTATGGTCGACTTCCCGATTTCCAACCTGAGCAACAGCGGCATTGACCGCATTCAGGTCTACGTGAAAGAGAAACCAAGAACTCTGGTTTCCCATATCGGCACCGGACGTCATTATAACATTAACTCAAAGAGCGGACGGCTGCAGGTTCTTTTCACTGACAGCGACCAGAGAAACAATATCTATAACACTGATATTGCTTCCTATTACGAAAATATGGAATGCATCGAAGAAATGCATCATCCATATGTGGTAATCACACCAGATTACATGGTTTATACTGCTGATTTTTCCAAGCTGATCGAGCAGCATATTCAGTCTGAGGCTGACATTACCCTGCTTTATCACGCAGTAGACAATGCGAAGGATGCTTATCTGAACTGTAATATCCTGAATCTGAACAAGCAGAAGGGTGTGCTCTCCATTGAGCCAAACCACGGAAATGCCAAGAACCGCAATATTTTCATGGACACTTACATTATGAAGAAGGATCTATTTATCGAGCTGATCCGCAAGGCAAAGGCAATTTCTTCAGCCTTTACTCTTGCAGACATTATCAATGAGCTGCATAATGAGCTGGATGTAAGAGGAGTTTCCCACCGCGGCTTCTTCGCTTCCATCACAGATTTCCAGAGCTATTACGACGCCAATATGGATCTGATCGATATCAAGGCTGCACAGACACTTTTCGATCCGGAATGGCCAATTTATACCCGTACCAATGATTCCTGTCCAACTCACTATTATGAGACCGCCAGATCCGCAACTCTGTCGTTTCCAACGGCTGTCAGGTGGAGGGAACCATTGAGAATTCCATTCTCGGCCGTGGCTGCATCATTCACAAGGATGCCGTGATCAAAAACAGTGTGGTTCTTTCCGGTGCTGAAATTGGTGAGGGCGTACATGTAGAGAACCAGGTAGTAGACAAGATGGTCAAAATCCTTCATGTGAAGGAGGTTGTCTCAGATCCGGCACTTCCTGGCTACATTAAGAGAAGAGATATTCTGTAAATATTGCATTCCAGAGCCTGTTTGGAAAATCAAACACACTTAGGAAAAACAAAAGTCCCGAGCGGTTTTGTCCGCCGGGACTTTCTTTTATATTCTTACCTGCTCCAGCATTTCCTCTACCCTGCCTGGTATACTGGTACCGGCAGTAACAAGCTTCAGCTGCACTCCAGGCAGCTCCGGAAATCTCAGAGCCTCTACCCTTCTGCACATTTCCTTCTGGATTTCGGAAAGCTCCTCTTCCGTAGCCTTAAAAAATACTGTCACAAAATCATCTCCGGAATATCTGAGCACATCGCCTTTGCCAGCCGCAACATCCCGAAGCACATCAGCCACCTGACGAAGCACATCATCTCCAGCCTGATGTCCGAAATTCTCGTTAATTCTTTTAAAGTTCTTAATATCTGCAAACATAAGAGCTGCTGCATTGTCCATCTTGCTCAGCTTCTCCACATAATAGCGTTTATTATAAACTCCGGTTACCGGGTCTATATAAACCTTCTCCTTATGAATCCTTACAGATGACAAGATCTCATCCCTGGAATACCCATCTGGCATAAAATCACCATCTAACCTGGAAGCCATCTCCAGACAGCAGGGTTTCCCGTCAATCTCTACATACATGGATACCACCTGATATGGATCATCCCCTGCAACCTCAAGCTTTGTCATGCGCTTCCTGGTCTGCATGCTGAGTCTGGAAATACAGTTGCTGCATTTTTCCAGACAATTCCATATGTCTGAGCAGGCAGTTTCACTCTCCCACATTTTTCCGTCTTTTTCTATATGAATAACCTTATTCGTTATAGGATCTACATATCGAACCAGATCATAGGAGATCTGCAGGTACTGAAGCAAAAGCCATGCTTCCGTTCCATCTGTAGAGAAGCCGCATTTCTTAAATCGGTCATAAAAACTGGAAAATTCTGCGCTGCGGTCTTTTTCCAGGACTTTCAAACCTTCCTCCCGGACGTTTTCCATAACCATATAGTCATCCGTAATATCTGTCAGCTTTCCAACAACGCCTGTATAGCCTTTTTCAGCACCATCCGTCCAGATTACCCTGCATTGGCACCGGTAGTGGCAGGGATTTTTCCATCTGTGAGCAAAAGATTGCTTGTCACGTCCGGTGTTTCCCGGGTGGCCTGGGTAATCTTCCGGATAAGCCGTTTCAGGGATTGCTCCTCCACAAGATCTTTCAGCACTCCGCTCTGCAATGGAGAAAATGAAGGTTCTGTAATCCCGCTTCGTTTACAGCCAGCCTGGTTAAAGGTGAGTAGCGGCGGTGAAATGGTATAAGTAAAAACAATATTTCTGCTGCCCTCCGCCAGGAAATTATAGCGCATTCTCTCAAATTCCAGCTGCTGCACAATTTTCTCTGAGGAATCCATCTCAAAATCGTGAAATCTGCTAGCAATATCAGAAAGGTCTGTCTGTTCATACCTTTCCTTAGATTTATAGCCCATTTTTTTCTTCAGGGAAGAAGAAATATCCAGAAGCACTCCAGCATCAACGGATTAAATGCACGCACTGTCCTGCCAGTATCATCTCGATGGCTTTCTCATGGGAATAAGCATCTTTATAGCATCTCTCACTGGTCAATGCGTCATATACGTCAGCTAACGCCACAACCTGTGCTGAAACAGGGATTTCTTCCCCTTTTAATCCATCCGGATATCCGCCTCCATCGTAGCGTTCATGATGCCAGCGGCAGATCTCGTATGCAGTCTTGACAAGAGGCTCCTCCTTCTGGTCAAGCGGCAGTTCTGACAGCATATTGCTCCTGCCATGGAATGTCCCTTTATTACTTGCAAATTCTTCGGCTGTAAGTCTGCCTGGCTTATTCAGGATTTCATCCGGAATACTGATCTTGCCAATGTCATGAAGCGCAGAGGCTGTGGTAATCATCCGGATCTGCTCCTTGCTCAGGGCATATCTGTTATTTTCCTTCTGAACCAGCTGGCGAAGGAGCATTTCTGTGATTGTCTGAATGTGCAGCACATGAAGTCCGCTCTCCCCATTGCGGAACTCCACTATATGAGAGAGGATATTGATCATCAGCTTGCTGCTTTTTTCTCTCTCGTAAATCTGATTGGAAACAATACTGGTCATTCGGCGCTGCTTGGCTCCAAGAAGTATGGCATTGGCCGAACGGCGTAATACCATATTTGCATCAAAGGCTTTCCGATAAAATCAGTGGCGCCCAGATCATACCCACGTTTTATGTAAATAGGTGAATTTTCTGACGAAATAATCACAACCGGAATAGCATCAATCCAGTGTTCTTTATTCATATAAGAAAGAACCTCGAAACCATCCATGTGGGGCATAACAATATCCAGAAGAAGCAGGGAAATCTCCTCGGCCTGTCTCTGAAGGCAGTCAACTGCCTGCACACCGTCGTTCACCTGTATGATATCATATTCCTCTTCCAGAATTGCAGCTAAAAGTTCGCGGTTCATTTCTGAATCATCCGCTATAAGAATCTTTTGTTTAGTTATAACTTCACTCATTTTATAATTTCCCTCGCTGGTGCCAGGTACCCCCCCCCACGCCAGTTTCCGTTTTACTGTTAAGCTGACAGCTTTTATAATATGGGTGCTATCATGTCCTGATATTTCTGTCGTTTCATGTGAATTTTTCTTCGGTCTGAAATTCTTAAAATTTGTTTTGGAAATTTCAACAGAACTGTCAAGATTTAATTATCGCAGTGCAGGTATCAGAAAGCTATCGTTCGCGGACTGGTCAATAGCTGCCTAAGTTCTTTCCGATCCTAACTTTACCTATATGAGTTTAACAGTCCGCCGCATGAATGTCAACCATCTATAACTTTTTTGTCCAGAGGATTTACACAGCTTTGAAATACCGTTACAATAGTTGTATTTGAAATATACTGATCACTGTTACCAGGAGGTTTTTTATGGAGATTACAAGACCTGATTATTATAAAGAGTTTTCCTGTATTGCAGGTGCCTGTCCCGACACCTGCTGTGCCGGCTGGCAGATCGTCATTGACGACAAAAGCCTGAAAAAATATAAGCGTGTGAAGGGTACTTTCCGGAATCGCCTTCATAATGATATTGACTGGAAGGAGAAGGTTTTCCGTCAGTATGGGAAGCGGTGTGCATTTTTAAATGAGGACAGCCTTTGCGACATCTACAGCGAGGTTGGAAAACGAATGCTTTGCGACACCTGTCGGAAATATCCGCGGCACATCGAAGAATTTGAAGGTCTGCGGGAATATTCCCTGTCTCTTTCCTGTCCGGAAGCAGCCAGGATTCTGCTTGGCAAAAGGGAAAAGGTAACCTTCCAGACAGCAGAGGTTGCCTCCCCGGAAGAAACTTATGATGATTTTGACTATATGCTTTTCACTGCCCTTGAAGATACCAGGGAATACTTCTTGAGGTGCTGCAGAACCGGCAGATTCCCATGCGGCTTCGTATGTGGAAAATACTGGCTGCAGCCAGTGATTTCCAGCGCTGTGCAGACCGGAACCAGCTTTTCAAATGGGAAGAGATCCGGGAGCGCCATAAAGCCTCTGCATATGGCGAAGCCTTTACTTCCAAGGTGCAGAAGCATATGAATAAAAAGGCTGCGCCAGATGAACTTCTGAAGACCATGTGGAAGGCGGTTGTTCCCAAAATGGAGGTTCTCAGACCGGACTGGCAGGAATTTCTGAAAAAAAATTTACAGGCGCTTTATAGCAGTGCAGAGTCTTCCGGTGTCTCCCCCGCTTCTGTTTACTCTCAGAACCGGGCTGATTTCGAAAAGGCTTACCCAGACTGGAATATTCAGGAAGAGCAGCTGCTTGTGTATTGGATTTACACATATTTCTGCGGTGCTGTTTACGACGCGAAATTTTCGCCAAGGTAAAAATGGCTGTGGTCTGTACCTGCTGATTCATGAGCTGGATATGGGCGCTTACCTGAAAAATGGACGGGTGTTCTGTCTGGAAGACCAGATAGATATTTGTTACCGTTTCTCCAGAGAGCTTGGAGATTCAGATCTGAACCTGAATGCGTTTGAAGATTTACTTGCTGCTGATAAGCTGTTTTGC
>ENA-OQCX01000896-OQCX01000896.1-human-gut-metagenome-genome-assembly--contig:-NODE-896-length-14772-cov-2.244179_pt1 | contig 14772 bp, 21 predicted proteins | sample MGYA00242762_ERZ504587 | MGnify/ENA primary metagenome ERZ504587 (study PRJEB26092, sample SAMD00036337) | human gut metagenome | host: Homo sapiens | study: EMG produced TPA metagenomics assembly of...
GTTTTCTTTTACGATAACGTTTGACATAGACTCACACCTAACCTCCCTCCAGTTGTAGATTGTGCTAAAATACAACTGTCTGGTATTTTTCTTGCACGACTGTTATTATATAACATAGTGATTAACATTCGTCAACATCTTTTGACTAAATTAGAAAATTATTTTTGACAAAAATGCACTTTTTAGTGGATCTGCTGTTCCAGGATTCCTGCTGCTGCTTTAACTGCTTCGTCCGCTTTTTCCGGATTCTTTCCGCCGGCCTGAGCCATGTTCGGACGACCGCCGCCGCCACCGCCTACGATCGCTGCGACACCTTTGATGAGGTTTCCTGCATGTGCTCCTGCTTTCTGAGCTGCATCTGTAGCCATGGCAAGGAGATTTACTTTGCCGCCGTTTACAGCTGCAAGGACAACAACGCCCTCTCCGATCTTCTCTTTGAGCTGATCACCCAGATCACGGAGTCCGTTCATGTCAACGCCCTCAACCTTAGCTGCAAGGAGTTTCACACCCTTGACATCTACGATCTGGTTCATGATATCACCAAGAGATCCCTGAGCCAGTTTGCTCTTGAGGGATTCGTTCTCGCTCTGGAGAGATTTGACCTCTGCCTGGAGATGTGTGATCTTCTCAGCAACTTCTGCCGGCTGTGCTTGAGTGCTTTGGCAGCCTCGTGAGCATAGCTTCCTGTTTCTTATAATATTCAATAACACCGTTCCTGTCAGTGCCTCGATACGACGTACACCTGCTGCGATACCAGCCTCGGATACGATCTTGAAGAGCATGATGGAGCTTGTGTTCTTAACGTGTGTACCACCACAGAGTTCTTTGGAGAAGTCGCCCATGGATACGACACGTACCTTCTGGTTGTATTTCTCGCCGAACAGAGCCATTGCGCCGGATTTCTTGGCTTCTTCGATGTCCATGACATTTGTCTCTACAGGAAGAGCTGCCTGGATCTCTTTGTTTACGAGAGCTTCTGTCTCTGCGATCTCTTCCGGTGTCATTGCCTGGAAGTGTGCAAAGTCAAAACGAAGTCTGTCCGGAGTTACCAGGGAACCTTTCTGTTCTATGTGAGAACCAAGGACAGTCTTGAGTGCTTTCTGAAGAAGATGTGTTGCACTGTGGTTCTTCTCCGTATCACGGCGGGCCTGCTCATTAACTTTAAGAGCTACTGTCTCTCCTGTGGAAAGCATTCCAGATTCCATATGTCCGACATGGCCAAATTTACCGCCACGAAGTTTGATGGTATCTTCTACTACAAATTTACCATTTGCAGTCTCGATCACACCAGTATCACCTTCCTGTCCACCCATGGTAGCGTAGAATGGTGTTTCTCTTACAAATACAGTACCTTTCTGACCTTCCATCAGAGAAGTTACGATTTCTTTTTCTGTTGTGAGAACTGTGATCTCGGAATCATATGTGAGGTGATCGTATCCTTCGAACTCTGTCGTTACATTGACATCGATCTCATCATATACGGTAGCGTCAGCTCCCATGTAGTTGGTCACTTCACGTGCAGTACGTGCTTTGACTCTCTGCGCTTCCATTGCTTTCTGGAAGCCGTCTTCGTCGATTCCGTAACCCTTTTCCTCAAGGATCTCTTTGGTGAGGTCAAGCGGGAATCCGTAAGTATCGTACAGTTTGAATGCATTTTCTCCTGAAAGGGTTTTTACTCCGGCTGCTTTCATCTCTTCTTCCATGTCTGCAAGGATGCGGAGACCCTGGTCGATGGTCTTGTTGAACTGGTTCTCTTCGTTTGTCAGGACTTTGAAGATAAACTCTTTCTTTTCTTCCAATTCCGGATATCCTGCTTTGGATCCGTCGATCACTTCTGCACTGAGTTTTGCAAGGAAAGTTCCCTTGATTCCCAGAAGACGTCCATGACGTGCTGCACGACGGATCAGACGACGAAGTACATATCCACGTCCTTCGTTGGTCGGCATGATACCATCGGAGATCATAAATGTTGCAGAACGGATATGGTCTGTGATCAGACGGATGGATACGTCATCCTGATAGTTCTTCTCATATTCCTTGCCTGCAATCTCGCATACCAGGTTACGAAGTGCACAGATGGTATCCACATCAAAGATAGAATCAACATCCTGAACAACAACTGCCAGACGCTCAAGGCCCATACCTGTATCAATGTTCTTCTGTTTCAAGGTTGTATAGTTTCCGTTTCCATCGTTCTCAAACTGAGTGAATACGTTGTTCCATACTTCCATGTAACGGTCGCAGTCGCAGCCTACAGTACAGCCAGGTTTTCCGCAGCCATATTTCTCTCCACGGTCATAGTAGATCTCAGAACATGGACCGCAAGGACCTGCGCCATGCTCCCAGAAGTTATCTTCCTTACCGAAACGGAAGATTCTGTCTGCCGGAATTCCGATTTCTTTATTCCAGATGTCGAATGCTTCATCATCCTCCAGATATACTGACGGGTACAGTCTGTTTGCATCCAGGCCAACGACTTCTGTCAGGAATTCCCAGGACCAGTGGATCGCTTCTCTCTTGAAGTAATCTCCAAAAGAGAAGTTACCAAGCATCTCAAAGAAGGTACCGTGACGTGCTGTCTTACCAACGTTTTCGATATCACCTGTACGGATACATTTCTGACATGTGGTGACTCTTGTTCTCGGCGGTTTCTCTGCACCTGTGAAATATGGTTTCAGTGGAGCCATACCTGCGTTGATCAGCAGGAGGCTCTTGTCTCCCTGAGGTACCAGGGAGAAGCTTTTCATTGCGAGATGTCCTTTGCTCTCCATGAAATCAAGGAACATCTGACGAAGTTCGTTTACTCCGTATTTCTTCATGATTCTTTCCTCCTAAAAGTATTTATCAAAAAAACACTTATTATTTAGCATAAACTCTGTTGAATTTCTTTTTGCCTCGTTTGAGGACAACACCGTCACCTGCGAGTGCGTCTTTGGCAACTGTGTGTTTGATGTCTGTGATCTTTTCACCGTCGATGGAAACACCGCCCTGCTCGATCGCACGACGTCCCTCAGAACGTGTCGGAACGAGGCCTGTCTTGATCAGCATTGTGATAAGGTCGATGGTTCCTTCCTCTGTGAAATCTTCATCAGTCAGCTCTGTGCTTGGCATATGTGCAGTGTCTGCGCCGCCAGAGAACAGTGCTCTTGCACCTTCCTGAGCTTTCTTGCTTCTTCTTCGCCATGAACCAGATTTGTCAGCTCGTATGCAAGGATCTCTTTGGCTTTGTTTAACTGGCTTCCTTCCCATTTGGCCATCTCATCGATCTGCTCAAGTGGAAGGAAAGTAAGAAGACGCATGCATTTGATAACGTCTGCATCGTCTACGTTTCTCCAGTACTGGTAGAAATCAAATGGAGATGTCTTGTTCGGATCAAGCCATACAGCACCGGACTGTGTCTTGCCCATCTTCTTGCCCTCTGAGTTCAGAAGAAGTGTGATGGTCATAGCGTATGCATCTTTGCCAAGTTTACGACGGATCAGTTCTGTACCGCCGAGCATGTTGCTCCACTGGTCATCACCGCCAAACTGCATATTGCAGCCGTATTTCTGGTATAACATATAGAAGTCATAGCTCTGCATGATCATGTAGTTGAATTCAAGGAAACTAAGTCCTCTCTCCATACGCTGTTTGTAGCACTCTGCAGTAAGCATACGATTTACTGAGAAATGAGCTCCTACATCACGAAGCAGATCTACATAGTTCAGGTTCAGAAGCCAGTCAGCATTGTTGACCATCAGTGCCTTGCCATCGGAAAAGTCGATGAAGCGGGACATCTGTTTCTTGAAGCAGTCAATGTTGTGCTGGATGGTTTCTTTTGTCATCATCTGACGCATGTCAGTTCTTCCTGACGGGTCACCGATCATACCGGTACCGCCGCCGAGAAGTGCGATTGGACGGTTGCCTGCCATCTGGAGACGTTTCATCAGGCAGAGTGCCATGAAGTGTCCTACATGAAGGCTGTCTGCGGTAGGGTCAAATCCGATGTAGAAAGTAGCCTTACCGTTGTTTACCATTTCTTTGATCTCTTCTTCGTCTGTTACCTGGGCGATCAGGCCTCTGGCCTTAAGTTCTTCCCATACTGTCATAATAATTTCCTCCTGTCGCGGTATTCATCATCAGGTGCGTCCAAAGGCGCCTCCTCGATATGCAAAAAAGCCCGGTTCCTGTCCTTCTTAGGACGAGAACCGGGTCCCGTGATACCACCTAACTTCGCGGAAAATCTCCCGCCTCATTGAGCACGGTAACGAGTCGCACTCCGTCGCAGCCTACTGAAAAAGTTCGGTGCGAAGCTCCGGGATGTATTCGCAAAAGTACTGCACGCGCCTCTCACCATCCGGCTGCTCTCTGTGTGTGTTGCTTCTGTTACTTCTTCCCTTCAAAGCCGTTTCATATACTTCTAAAAGTATACAAATTGGCTTTTTGTTTGTCAAGGGTGTTTTCTTATTAGTTTAACAACTTAAAGCGATAACGTTATTGTCAGAACGATTCACAAAAACTTATCTATGAGCTGCCGTCATGCAGTGCTTCGCATTATCAAGGATCTCCTGCGGATTATCAATAAAGATCTCGTCGGCCATCTGCCGTCCCATTTTCTTTGTGACATAGGCATAGGCATCTCCGATCCTTGTGACACGGCGTTTGCTTCCATGGCAGTCAGAACCAATATAACTTACAAGTTCTTCTTCCAGAAGTTTCCCGCAGTATTTCTTGGCTGCATGTCCGTTCTTGCCGATCACACTGTCTGCATTGACCTGCATCAGTGCACCTTTATTTACAAGATGTTCTACAAAATCCAGATCATGCATGCATCTGTAACGTTCAATATGTGCTATGATCGGCCTGTATCCGCCGGAAAGCAGTTCGTAGATCCTGTCGCTGATATACTTTTCTTCTGTACTTGAAGAATTCTGTGAGCACATATCTGGAACCAGCCATCGAATAAACCTTGTCAGAACGCAGATAATCCAGCATTTCTACATTTGCATGAAATTCACATCCGAGGAACACTTTGAAATCTGGTCCGATCTTTTCCGCCAGTCGTCTCAATACCAGAAAATGCTTTTTGATAATTTTCGAAGGAGTCTCAAACATTTCTCTTCTGAATGGGGCGTCACAATAAATCTTACGCACACCCTGATCGTACTCCATCTGAAGCATAGCAAAAGCTTCTTTTACACTCTGAGCTCCATCATCGACTGCCGGTACAATATGGCAGTGCATGTCAAACAGTCCCCTGTCTGCCATTCCATCCTCTCCTTTTCTTTTTCTGCTGTGTTTACCCGGGTATTATATCCCATGGCCGTTTCTTTTGCAACTGGATATTTTTTCACACCGGACATCCTATCTACATAAAATGAATTGTAGACAAAAAGCTGGAGGATTTTATAATGAGTGATTTGGCTGCTACAAACTGTGGATGTAACAACGACTGTGGCTGTGGATGCAACAATGGTTGCGGATGCGGCAACGACTGCGGATGCGGCAATGGAACCAGCCTTTTTGGAGGCAGCTCCTGCAACTGTATCCTCTGGATCATCATCCTGATGTGCTGCTGTGGCAACAACGGCTGCGGCAATGGCTGTGGATGCGGTAACAATGACAACTGCTGGATCATCGTGGTTCTGCTTCTTCTTTGCGGCAACAACGGCTTTGGCTGCGGTAACGGCTGCGGAGGATGTGGATGCTGATCCCGCCCCTTTCAACAAACTACAGTCTGCAGACAAAAAGCAGAGGATCATTTCCTCTGCCTTTGTCTGTTTCTTTCTGCCCGTCGCTCTTTTTCTCTCTGCATATTTTCCCTTCTATGCTTAAGACATTCCAGGTCCAGTTCATAAAAAGCATTTCCGTCCAGCACAAGCTTTTCTTTTTTATTTTCCATGGTTGCTGCCTTTCTGATCTTTCTTACTATTTATCTTATGTCAAATCATCCTCCCACGTCATAATCTAAAAGCAAAAAGCATATCTTCGTAATAAAAAAAGGAGCTTTGCCTTATGGAAGAGGAAATTATCGCTCAGACAAAATTCGACCAGCTCATTTCCGACGACCAGTCGCAGATGCTGAAAGCTTTTATTCCTTATCTTTCCCCGAGAGGCCAGCAGCTTCTCTCCGTGTTCACCAAAACCAGAGAACTCTCAAACACCCTGGCATTATTCCGCGGCAGACAGCCTGATATGCAGATCTGCAGTTCTTCTGTTTCCAGTCCTTCCGAACTTCTGGATGATCTTCGGAAATTCAGCTATGGCAGGAGCCGCAGGCAGCTTGACAGATCAGCAACTTTCTTGTCATGATGCAGCTGATACAGGTTATGAGCCACTCCGACCAGGAAGAAGGTGATCCAAATGACCCAGGAATGGCAGAATGACCCCAAACTCCAAAATATCGATCCGTCAAAACTTGCCCTCCTACAGAACCTCGCAGACCAGAGCGGAGGCAGATCCCCGTCTGATATGCTTCCATTTCTGATGAGTGCCGCTGCACAGGGACGGCAGAACGGACTTCAGTTCTCGTCTGATGAGATCGGAGCAATACTGAATGTCCTCAAAGCCGGAAAATCGCCAAAAGAGGCGGCAAAGCTTGATCAGATCGTCAGCCTGATGCGGATGATCCGATAGGCAGCAGACACACCACTGACATCTTCTCAATATATCAGACAAAAAATCCCCCACTGTCCAGCTCAACAGCGGGGGATTTCTCATATGGATCTTAATTATTTTCCTTATCAGCGCGTTCCATCATGCAGTCGCGTAAGAATGCCAGTCCGTGTGCAACGGTCTGTTCTCTCACTCTTGCACGGTTGCCCTGGAAATGGAATTCTCTTACCTGCGTGCAGCCCTTATAGGAGCATCCCATAAAGACGGTTCCGACCGGTTTTTCTTTTGTTCCACCGCCCGGGCCTGCGATCCCTGTCACGGAAAGGCAGATATCTGTCTTGGAGCTTTGCGGCCTCCCTTTGCCATTTCTGCTGCACATTCCTCGGATACAGCTCCGTGTTTCTTAAGTGTGGACTTGCTGACATCGAGGCATCTTCTCTTGGCTTTGTTGCTGTAAGTAACCATGCCCTGCAAAAATACCTCAGAAGCACCTGACACATTGACGATCCTTGCGGCGATCGCACCGCCTGTACAGGATTCTGCCAGAGAAAGTGTCATTTCCTGTTCTTTCAGCATATCTACCACAGCTTCCTCCAGAGATTTGGATTCTTCTGTCGCAAAAATGTTTCTTCCGAATCTTGCCTTAAGTTCTTTGACAACAGGTTTGATGAGTTTCTTACATTCCTTCTCATTCTTGCCCTTGGCGGTAATGCGAAGATGTACCTCACCGGTCTTGGCATATGGTGCGATCGTCGGATTGGTCTGGCTTTCGATCAGATCCTCAATCTCCTCTGCAACCTGACTCTCACCGATCGAGCAGATCTTCACCATCTGGGAATAAATGATCTCCGGCTGTTTCTTGCGAAGATATGGAAAAACGGACTCCTCAAACATCGGTTTCATCTCACCTGGAGGTCCTGGAAGAAGGATGGCTGTCTTGCCTTTTTTCTCAAGGATCAGTCCCGGTGCGGTGCCATTGTGGTTATCGAGAACGATTGCTCCCTTCGGGACCATTGCCTGCTTGTAGTTGTTGGCTGTGATCTTGCGCTGAGGGTTGTTTTTCTTATACTGCTCGAGGTATGCTTCCATCAGTTTCCTGCTGTGGCGATCCTCCACCAGTTTCATTCCCATGACTTCAGCGGTAACTTCCTTCGTCAGATCATCCTCGGTAGGTCCAAGTCCACCTGTGAGGATCACTATATCAGAACGGTCCAGTGCCGTCTGAATGGTCTCGCGCATACGTGTCTCATTGTCTCCCACAACTGTCTGATAATAGACAGAAAGCCCAAGCTCTGCACATTTTTCGGAAAGATATGCGCTGTTGGTATTCACAATATTTCCAAGAAGTATTTCTGTTCCTACAGAAATCAGCTCTGTTATCATTTGATATCTGCCTCCTGATTATAAAAACGGATTACTCCTGCATGGACAGAACGGAACGGTTCTGCCAGATATAAGTGATCAGTGAAATGATGGTCAGTGCAAGAGAGATCCAGATAAAAATCTGCTCCAGGATCACAAATGCAGCAATGTTATCAAAATGCAGGATCAGCAAAATGATCATGACCATCTGTGATGCTGTCTTGAATTTGCCCCAGTAATTCGCTGCGATGACAATGCCATTCTCTGCAGCGATCAGACGAAATCCACTGATAATAAATTCTCTTCCTATAATAATGATAACAAACCAGGCCGGAAGTCTGCCAAGTTCGATCATACAGATCATTGCAGAACACACAAGAAGTTTGTCCGCAAGAGGATCCATAAATTTACCAAAATTTGTTACTAAATTATTTTTACGGGCCAGGTATCCGTCAAACCAGTCTGTGATGCTGGCTGCTGCAAAGATAATGAGAGCGATATAGCGATTTGCCTCTCCGCCCCATCCTGTCAGCAGAAATACAACAAGAAACGGAACCATGATCATTCTGCCACTGTCAGTTTATTCGGTGTATTCATCAGCTAATTCTCCTATTAAATCGTATTCCAGCGCACCTGTCACACGGACACGTGCAAAGTCACCTGTCACAAGAAGTTCCCCTGTCTGAACAAAGATATATCCGTCAACCTTCGGCGCATCTGCATAAGTTCTCGCAATATAGGCGCTCTCGCCGGATACTTTACCCTCGATCATAACAACAAGTTCCTGTCCGATCCGCTCATCACCCTTCTCCAGAGAAATCTCCTGCTGGAGAGACATGAGTTCATCTCTTCTCTCTTCCTTAACTTCCTCCGGAACCTGTCCTTCCATGGTTTCTGCCGGTGTTCCTTCCTCCGGTGAGTAAGTGAACACGCCGAGACGGTCGAATTCCATCTCATCCACGAATTCCATCAGTTCTTCATGATCTTCCTGGGTCTCACCCGGGAAGCCAGTGATCAGAGAAGTACGGAGCACAATGTCCGGGATCTCACGGCGAAGTTTCGCGATAATGTCTTCGAGCTGCTTCCTTGTCGTGCGGCGGCCCATTCTCTTAAGGATACGGTCGCTTGCATGCTGGATCGGAAGGTCAAGATAATTGCAGATCTTCTTTTCTTCTTTCATGACCTGGACCAGCTCATCGTAGATCTCCTCCGGATAACAGTAGAGAACACGGATCCAGCGGATTCCTTTGATCTGACAGAGCTTCTTAAGCAGGATGTGGAGTGTTTTTTTGCCGTAGAGATCTGTACCGTAAACGGTGGTCTCCTGAGCTACAAGGATCAGCTCCTTGACTCCCTGAGATGCCATGTATTCTGCCTGTGCAAGAAGTCGTTCTTCCGGAACACTTCTGAATCTGCACGAAGGGACGGGATGATGCAGTAGGTGCAGTGCTTGTCACAGCCCTCTGCGATCTTGAGATAACCAAAGTGGCCGCCCGTTGTCAGCACACGTCTGCCGGAGTCCTCCGGAAGTTCATTGATATCACGGAACTCCTGGAAAACATTTCCTGCCTGTGCTTCGTTTAATGCCTTTACAATGTCGCCGTAAGATGTGGTTCCGAGAACGGCATCCACCTCCGGAATCTCCTGTGTGATTTCTTCTTTGTAGCGCTGTGCCATGCAGCCAGTTACAATCAGTGCTTTGCAACTGCCTGTTTTTTTATATTCTGCCATCTCAAGGATCGTATTGACACTCTCCTCCTTGGCATCATGGATAAAACAGCAGGTATTGATCACGATCGCATCTGCTTCCTCCTCGGAATCCACGATCTCATGCCCGCTTCCGGTAAGAAGTCCGAGCATTTCCTCTGAGTCCGCAAGGTTCTTGTCACAGCCCAGTGATATAAATAAAATTTTCATATAATCTCCTGATACACATAATCAGAAGACAAGCTGTCTTCTGATCATGATAGTTTACTGGTTATTTTCTTCGGTTGTTTCTTCTGCAGCAGTCTCTGCTGTCTCCTCTACAGCTTCTTCGGAAGCAGCCGGTGTGGTTTCCTCTGCTTCTTCCTCAGAGGTTGCTACGATCTTAACTTTGCCTTTGTATAACTCGTCGATCGCGATCGCAAGCGGTTTCTTGCCTGCCGCACCATCAACAAGCGGTTCTGCTCCTGCGATCAGCTGTCTTGCTCTCTTGCTGGTTGCAAGTACCAGAGAATAACGGCTGTTGAGCATCATTGTGTTGTCGTCTTCCTCTGCGTTGTTGTTGATTGCCTGAATCAGTTCTGTATATGACGGATGTATCATATTAAAATTCTCCTTTCATGTTTCAGTTTATATTATAAGGGTGACCTTACTTACTTAATTAAAAAATTCCCGGGATTCCTTCTGGATCGTTCGGATAAATTCCTCGTTACGGCTTGCGCGGCGGTGCTCACTCAGGATGATCTCATGAAGTTCATCCACGCAGTCCTCCACAACGTCATTCACAAGAAGATAATCATAAGATCGATTCCCTCTGCTTCCTCAGAAGCTCTCTTAAGACGTGATTCGATAACTTCCTGTGTCTCGGTTCCTCTTCCTACCAGACGGTCTTTCAACTCCTGGATCGTCGGCGGTGTCACGAAGATAAGGACTGTATCCGGGATCTTCTCCTTGATCTTCATTGCCCCCTGGATCTCGATCTCCAGGATCACATTCTTGCCCTTGGAAAGCATCTCCTCTACGTAAGAGCGCGGAGTTCCGTAATAGTTCTCTACATACTGCGCATACTCCAGAAGCTCATCAGCCTCGATCATCGCCTCTACTTCTTCTTTTGTCCTGAAAAAATAATCCCTGCCGTCCACTTCACCTTCACGCGGTTTCCTGGTAGTAACAGAGATAGAAAGTGCACAGTCGTCATACTTCTCAAGAAGACGCTTCATCACTGTGCCCTTGCCGGCTCCGGAAAATCCGGACACTACTGTCAAAACTCCCTTACTCATGTTCTTCTTCCCTCTCCTCATAATCATATGCCTCTGCAAATCTCCTGGCGATCGTCTCCGGCTGGAGTGCTGACAGAACAATATAATCGTCGGATGTGACGATCACTGCCTTCGTCTTGCGCCCTGTGTCGCATCGATCAGCGAACGTGTGCCTTGATGCTCTGTATCATTCGCTTTACCGGTGCGGCATCCGGACTGACCACTGCCACGATCTTGCGGGAATTTACCACATTACCAAATCCTATATTAATTAACTTAGCCACAAAAACTCAGCTGCCTCCATTACTCAATATTCTGAATCTGCTCACGGATCTTCTCGATCTCTGTCTTGAGTCCGATCGCGATATCGGAAACTTCAAGATCACTGGATTTCGACAGGATCGTATTCGCCTCACGGTTCATCTCCTGCGCCATGAAGTCCATCTTGCGTCCCACGCCTTCCTGTTCATTCAGGATCTTCTTCATTCCAAGGATATGGCTGTGCAAACGGACGGTCTCCTCATCATTGCAGATCTTGTCAGAAAAAAGAACCACCTCTGCCGCGATACGGTTATCGTCGATCTGGCTGTCCTCCAGAAGATCATGAACCTTCTGCTCCAGCTTCTCACGGTACGCACGGACTACTTCCGGTGAACGGGTCTCTACTTTGCAGACCATTTCATCCAGACCATCCAGCTTCGCAAGAAGATCTTCTTTCAGATGTGCACCCTCTCTGGCACGTGTCTCCACAAATTTCTCGCAGGCTTCGCGAAGCGGCTCCTCCAGAGATTTCCAGAGTTCCTCCTCATCTACGGACTGTTCTTCCATCGTCAGAACTTCCGGATAACGGGAAAGTGTTGACACCCGGATATCATTCTCAAGCCCGAACTCCTCTGACATCTGTTTCAGATAGCCGAGATAAGCGGCTGCCAGATCATGATTATATTTAAGGGCAACATTGCTCCTGTATAATCCTCATAGGTAATAAAAACATCTACCTTGCCACGCTGCATATACCGCTTCATCAGGTACGTACCTGTCCCTCCAGCATATTGAATTTACGCGGCATTTTGATGTTCAGATCCAGATATCTGTGATTGACAGATTTCAGTTCTACTGTGATCTTCTGCTGCTTTGTTACTTTTTCTGCATGGCCAAAGCCTGTCATACTTTTTATCATAGGTTTTCTCACTTTGCAAGTCTTTTCTACATACAGATTTATTATAGTGCATTCTAAAATTCTAGTCAATTCGTTTTTTTTATAAATATTTTATCAACTACCGGCAGGTGCGTTGACATTTCCATCTTTAAAAGGTTACAATATGGCTATATCGTACTTAATTCACGGAGGAGATAAATACAAAAATGAATGAAAAAATCAAACACTTTTCGCTGCTGACAGGAAGCACCCTGATCATGGCAGTCGGTACTTATTTTTTCAAATTTACAAACAACTTTACCTTTGGCGGCATCACAGGTCTGGCGGTCCTTGTCGCTGATAAGACAAACATTTCCGCCAGTGACTTTTCTTTCATTGTAAACATGCTGCTTCTTGCACTCGGTTTCGTCGTGCTTGGACGTAAATTCGCTGCCAAGACAGCCTACTGCAGTATCCTGCTTTCCGTAGCACTGTCTTTCCTCTCACGTGTATGTCCGATGGAGCATCCGCTGACTGACCAGACGATGCTGGAACTTTGTTTTGCCATCGCACTTCCTGCACTTGGTTCTGCGATCCTTTTTAACATCGGTTCTTCCAGCGGCGGTACGGATATCATTGCGATGATCCTCAAGAAATACAGCAGTTTTGATATCGGCAAGGCACTTCTCGTGACAGATATCATGATCACGGTTGCAGGCTGCTTCGTATTCAACATTGAGACAGGTCTTTATTCTTTCCTTGGTCTTGCGGTCCGTTCTTTCATGATCGACAACTTCATCGAGAGTTTCAACCTTTCCAAGTATTTCAATGTCGTCTGTGACAACCCGGATGATATCTGCGACTTCCTTGTTCACGATCTCAACCGAAGCGCAACTGTGGTCCACGCACAGGGGGCTTTTTCCGGAAAAGACAAATACATCGTCTTAACCGCGCTCAACCGTCCCTCAGGCAGTCCGTCTGAGAAACTACATAAAAGGAAATCAGCCAACCGCCTTTATTCTGATCTCCAACACCAGTGAGATCATCGGTAAGGGATTCCATAATGTCTGATTTTGATTAAAGGAGATTTTTATTATGGCTTTTGATGGAATTACCATTGCAGCAATGGTTCAGGAATTACACCGTAATCTCGATGGCGGGCGTTTCAACAAGATCGCCCAGCCTGAATCAGATGCTCTTATGATCACCGGAAAGGGAGCAAACGGCCAGTGCAGGCTTCTTATCTCTGCCAGTGCTTCTCTTCCTCTGATCTATTTTACTGGCAAAAACAAACCAAGCCCGCTCACCGCGCCGAACTTCTGTATGCTTCTCCGCAAGCATATCGGCAGTGCCCGCATCAGCAGTATCCGCCAGCCCGGCATGGAACGTGTTGTAGAATTTGAGCTGGAACACCGCAATGAGATGGGCGATCCCTGTAAGAAGTTCCTGATCGTAGAACTGATGGGCAAGCACAGCAACATCATCTTCTGCGACGAAAACCGCATGATCCTCGACAGTATCAAGCACGTTTCTTCTCATATGAGTTCTGTCCGTGAGGTTCTTCCTGGAAGAGATTATTTTCTTCCGCACACACAGGAGAAATCTGACCCGCTGACGATCACAGAGACAGAATTCATCGAAACGATCTGCCATAAACCATGCAACATATCCAAGGCACTCTACACCTCTCTCACCGGCTTAAGCCCGCTGATCGCAGAGGAGATCTGCTACCGTGCCTCCATCGACGGAAGCGATGCCGCACAGTCTCTGAACGAGACTGCTGCCACACATCTCTACCACACTTCCGCCGGCTGATGGATCAGTCGTAGAAGGAGATTTCACACCGAACATCATCTACCGTGACAACGAGCCGGTAGAATACGCTGTACTTCCTCTGACACAGTACGGAAGCGAATACCACAGTGAAACTTTCCCGACCGTTTCTTCCATGCTGGAAACCTATTACGCATCCCGCGATACCCTGAACCGTATCCGTCAGAAATCTTCTGATCTTCGAAGGATCGTACAAACTGCCCTGGAGCGTAACCGCAAGAAATACGCCCTTCAGCAGAAACAGATGAAAGACACTGCCAAGAAGGACAAATACAAAGTCTACGGCGAACTCATCAATACCTACGGCTACGGCCTGGAAGAGGGCTGCAAATCTTTCAAAGCCCTGAATTATTACACCAATGAGGAGATCACGATCCCTCTTGACCCGACCCTGACTCCTCAGGAAATGCAAAGAAATATTTCGACCGCTACGGCAAACTCAAACGTACCGAGGAAGCTCTTACCGAACAGCTTGCCGATACAGAATCCGAGATCGAGCATCTGGAATCCATCTCCAACGCCCTTGATATCGCCCTCGCAGAGAGTGATTTAAGCCAGATCAAGGAAGAGCTGACCGAGTACGGCTACATCAAAAAACATTATTCTGGCAAAAAAGGTGCAAAGGCGCAGACCAAGTCCAAACCATTCCACTATATTTCCAGTGACGGATTTGATATCTTCGTCGGCAAAAACAACTTCCAGAATGATGAGCTAACTTTCAAACAGGCAACCGGAAACGACTGGTGGTTCCACGCCAAAAGATGGCAGGCTCCCATGTCGTTGTCAAAACTCCGGACGGAGAGCTTCCGGACCGCACCTTTGAGGAAGCAGGCCGCCTTGCAGCTTATTACTCCAAACGGCCGAGCCACTGCCCCAAAGTCG